>JABAOH010164316.1_pt1 | contig 11536 bp, 9 predicted proteins | sample 7062181 | NCBI WGS metagenome assembly JABAOH01 (sample SAMN14538630, study PRJNA623070) | marine sediment metagenome | biome: marine biome [ENVO:00000428]; feature: marine pelagic biome [ENVO:01000023]; material: deep marine sediment [ENVO:00002113]; isolation source: pool of 5 deep marine... | reverse complement strand
GAGCCGGAGCGGGCGAACCTCGTCGCGCGGATCAAGGGCAATGGCAGCAAACGCCCGATACTGATCATGGGTCATACCGACGTCGTCGGCGTACAGCCCGAAAAGTGGACCGAAGACCCGTTCGGCGGTGCACGCAAGGATGGCTGGATTTACGGCCGTGGCACGCTCGATGACAAGGACAATGTCACGGCGGGCTTGATGGTCATGCTCATGCTTAAGCGATACGGCGTCGAACTCGATCGCGACATCATCTTCCTTGCCGAGTCCGGCGAAGAAGGCACGCCGCGTGTCGGCATCAATTTCATGGTCGAGAAACACTGGGATGTGATCGACGCCGAGTTTTGCCTCGCAGAGGGAGGTGGTGGAGTCCTCGAAGCAGGCGGCGTCAAGGTCGTCGAAATCCAGACAACGGAAAAAATGCCGCGACGCGCAACGCTGGTGGCACGCGGTACCCCGGGGCATGGTTCCAGGCCACGACCCGACAACGCAGTGACGCATCTTGCAGCCGCCGTCGCCAAGGCCGGCAACTGGAAAACGGAATTGCGCCTAAACGACACGACTCGCGCATACTTCGATCGCCTGGCGACAATCTCGGAGCCCGAAGATGCCTGGCGGTATCGCAATATCGAAAACCCCCAGGAAACCGAAGCGATCCAGCAATATTTCCTGGAAACATTTCCGTACCACTACTCGGTGCTGCGAACATCTGTCGTACCGACGGTGATAGACGCAGGCTTTCGCAGAAACGTGATCCCCTCCGAGGCTAGCGCAATTCTCGATATCCGTATGTTGCCGGATGAGGACGTCGATGGCTTCTATCAGAAACTCGCCGATCTGATCGACGACCCGCAAATTTCCGTCGTACCGGAACCGATTTACCGGCCCGCCGCGCCGCCCTCGCCCATCGACAATGAGATGTTCCAGACACTCGAGTCAGTTGCGGAGCGCATGTTCCCTGAGGCAACCACGATACCGACGATGGCAACCGGTGCCACCGACATGGCCCAGGTTCGTGCGAAGGGCGTGCCGTCCTATGGCATTGGCGCTATCCGCTCGATTGAGGAGAGGAACAGCGGCTTCGGTGCACACGGTGATAATGAAAGAGTATCCGAGGAAGCGGTGAGACAGCTCGTGCAGTTCCTCTGGTTTACGATCATCGACATGGCAGCAACCAGGTAAGCGAGCCGCGGGAATCGCTTAAGCCGCGATTTCATTATTTGCAAAGGACAAAAAAAGAGGGGCCGTCCCTGGCCCCTAACGTCCCTATCTAATGACTGACAAAAAATTTACGAGTCAACGACGTCCGTCAGCACATAGCGCAGCAATACTTCATAGCTACTCTTGTTCATCGCCATGCCTTGCGGCAGTTCCAGCATGTGAATCAGGCTGTCATCCTCATCCCGAATTTCCTGAAAAAGCCGGGTCCCGTTCTGGAAAACCTGGTAACGCACATCGCGGTCGTTACCTTGTTTCAACGGAACATGGGCGTCTGTCCACGCTTGTATGACTTGAATGTTCATTGACCTGCCTTCCTGCTCAAGTGACTCCATTCGCTCTGTTCATCGCCCAAACGAACTCTTCAATTGCTCTGCTTTAAAAAGGTGCAAGCCTCATGCCAACAAGACACATGAGGCAGGGAAACTTTATAAGTAGCGGTTTTTTAAACCTTTTGCGGTTGTAAACCAGCGCCCCGTTTAGCGCTGCGTTGCCGGGGTTGTGTTAGTTTGTGACCACAGATTCAGGTGAATTGCGACAAGTGTTTTACATAGTTACCGGGCGCTCGTACCTGTGAACTAATTACCGATCAGGTAGGCGCGCCGACCAGGGCCGAAAATTAGGCTCGTAACACCATGCCGTAGTGATATGGCGGCAGATCGATGATGTCGCTGTCGGCCGTGAAGCCGGCCTCTTTTGCCCAGCCGAGGCATTGTTCCGGCCGGGGACGAATATCCAGCGGCGGCCCGCGCGGTGTTGTCTCGTCGTAATTCCAGTGAATGACGCCTAACAGCCCGCTCGGGCAAAGGTTGCGCTTCGCCTCTGCAAGCAGACCGACCGGGTCTTCGCCATGCAGGATGTTGAACAGCATCGCGTAATCGACGGTGCCGTCCGCCAATCCGCTGCCATCGGCAACAAAGTCCCGCAGTACGTACTCGATATTCTCGAGGCCGGCGTCGTCTGCCCTCTTGCGCGTTGTCTCCAGCATTCGGGAATCGAGATCCAGTGCAATGAGCTTGCCCCTTATGCGCCGCGCTGCAGGCAAGGTGAAGGTGCCGTACCCGCAACCGAACTCGAGTACGTCACGGCGCGCGTCATCGAGGCGTAATTCGTCGAGGATCTTTTCGACGTCGAAGAACGAATCCCAGTAATCCTGGGGCGGCATGCCACTTTCACGAACTCTCAAGATCCCGAACTTTCCCAGTAATTACTTTAAATTATATAAACAAAGCATTGATTTAAAACATTTAATCAATGCCGAAGGTATGAGGCGCCGTTGACGTCGATGATGCTGCCGGTCAGGAATTCCCCCTCGGACGCGGCCAGGAAGCATACGGTTTCTGCGACCTCCTCTGGTCGCGCCACGCGCCCGAGCGGGCTTTGCGCGCGGATTGCGTCGCCCTCTTCACTGTCGAGCAGCTCCTCTGCCATGTCCGTCGCGACAAAACCCGGGGCGACGGCATAGACGAGTATCCCTTTCGGCGCCAATGCCAGCGCAAGCGACTGGCTCAGCTGGTGCAGACCGGCCTTGCTCGCCCCGTAAGCCGGGCAATCGGGTTCGCCGCGAAAGGCACCGCGCGAACCGATGTTGATGATTCGTCCGCCGCCTTGGTCAGCCATCACGTGGGCCGCAGCGTGGCACAGCGCCGCCGGTGACAAGAGGTTGATGGCAAGCGTTTCGCGCCAATTGTCCAGCCATTCATCTGCACCGACCTCGAGCGGCGGGTGCGGTTTGAAAATACCCGCATTGTTGACGAGCACGTCGAGACGTCCGGCCTGCGCCGTCGCTTGCGTCACCAGCCTGGATGCAAGCTCTGTCTTGGACAAATCCGCGCCAAGCACGAAGTGCCCCTCTCCATTGAGGCTTTCCGCGACTTGATCGGCGAGATCCCTGTTTTGCCCGTAGTGCAGGACGACGCGAGCGCCGTTCTTGGCCAGCTGGACTGCAATCGCGGCACCGATGCCGCGGGACGCGCCCGTCACCAGGCAAACTTTTCCGTCGAGCTTGCCGTTCATTTCAATTCGACCAGCTTCTCCGGATCAACACGCACGACCATGTAGGTGATCGGCTCCGTGATTTCACTGAAGCCATGCGCGACGCCGGCAGGAATAATGACGATGTCGCCCTCGCCGATCAGCTGGCTGTTTTCGACGTTTTCGATGATGCCGCGGTCGCTCGGGCCGGTCAGGCTGGTAACGACGTACCCATCCGGATCGAGCGGTGTGCTGTCCTTCATGCTGGTACTCGTGACCAGCGTGCCGGACCCCGACATTACCCGGTACACCTCGGATTGCTTGTGGTGCTGAATCGCGCGGATCGGCCCGGCCTCTTCGATGACCGGCCTGTGGACGACGCCGACGCCGAGGTTCCCTTCCGCGGACTCGACATGGCGGATCGCCTGGTCGCTCACCCGGTCCGACGGCGCCGCTATCCTGGCCTCTTCCAGCGTTTGCGCCGCGATGACGGTCGCGACCTTGTAGTCGGAATCCGCGATTGCGACGCCAGCCAGGCCCAGGGAGAAGACAATAACGGCAGTTCCTGCCACGGGATGGAGCTTGTTCATGTCGTTTTCCTTCTTGTTATTGCAGCTTACAGCGGCCAGACCCACAGGATCATCGGCACCGCCACGGCGATGACCAGGATCTCCAATGGCAATCCCATGCGCCAGTAATCGCCGAAACGGTATCCGCCGGGCCCCATGATCAGGGTGTTGTTCTTGTGCCCGATCGGCGTCAGGAAGGCGCACGATGCGGCTACCGCGACGGCCATCAGGAACGGATCGGGGCTGACATTCAGGCGTGCCGCTATTTCCAGCGCGATTGGCGCCGCAATGACCGCCGTCGCCGTGTTGTTCATGACATCGGACAGGGTCATCGTCACAATCATCAGGAGCGTCAGTACCACGACCGGGGAAAAGCCGGCAGCCAGGTCGACGATACCGTCGGCGATCAGGACGGTGCCGCCGGTAGTCTGCAGCGCGGCCCCTATAGGAATCATGCTCCCGAGCAGAACGAACACGGGCCATTCGACGGAATCGTAAACGTCCCGGGCCGGCACGATGTCCAGGACGATATAAGCACCCACCACGATGCCAAGTGCAATGGGCAAATACACGAGCCCCATGCTCGCAGCCAAGATGGCCGCGGCAAAAACCCCGGCGGCGAGCGATGCCTTGCCGCGCTGAATGACACGCTGGCCGCGGTGCTGCAGCGGCAGGAAATTGAGCCTGTTGGTTGCATCCCGGAGCCTTTCGTCGGAACCGAGTAGTAACAGGACGTCGCCGGGTTTTATCTTGACCTGTCTGACATGTTCCCTGAATCGCTTGCCCTGCCGCGAGATACCAACGAGCGCCACACCATAGCGATAGAGCATCCTGATCGAAGAGCTCGACCTGCCCGCGAGCCGCGAGGTCTCCGGCACCACGACCTCGCCCAGGCTGAGGTGCGCTTCTTTCAGCATGTTCACGCCGGTGCCGACGTATTCGAGACCGAGGGCACCGAGCGATGCCTCGATATTCTCCGGGTTTGCTTCAACCACCAGCAGATCGCCCGCTTTGATCTCTACCATGCGCGCGAGCCCGGGCATACGCCTGCCCTTGCGTACCAGCCCGACGATCTCGATGTCGTTCTTCTTGGCTTCCTCATCGAGATCTTTGACCTTTTTTCCGATGATTGGAGACTCCGCAGCAACCTTGAGCTCCGCGATATAGTCGGCGAGATCGAAAAGATCCCTGCCGGTATCCGTTTTTTGCCGGTCAGATGGCAGCAGGCGCCAACCGATCAGGGCGACGAAGGCAACGCCCACTGCCGCACATGCGAGTCCCACCGGCGCGAAATCGAACATCCTGAACGCGGCGCCCAGGGCGTCGTTGCGAAACTCGGCAATGACGATGTTCGGAGGCGTGCCGATCAGCGTAATCATGCCGCCGAGGATCGATGCGAATGAAAGGGGCATCAGCGACAGCGAGGGGCTCCTCCCGGCTTTCGAAGCAGCCTGCATGTCAACCGGCATCAGGAGCGCGAGCGCCGCAACGTTGTTCATCACGGCCGACAAGACAGCAGCCAGCGAGGACATGATCGTGATGTGACCGGCGAGTTTCCTGGCGCCCGAAGCGATGAAGCGAGTCAGCAGTTCGATCGCACCAGAGTTAGCTAAGCCCCGACTTACAATCAGAACCAGCGCGATGATGATGACCGCCGGGTGACCAAAACCCGAAAAAGCCCGGTCCACGGGCACGACGCCGATGAGAACGGCTACCAGTAGCGCTGAAAACGCGACCAGATCGTAACGCCGGCGTCCCATAATCAGGAACACGAAGACGAAGAACAGCAGTGTGAACAGTAATATCTGGTCTGTGGTCAAAACCGATTAGTCCGGCATTTTTTTAATAGGAGCGGTTTTAGCCGCGAAGAACCACAGTATAAAGGCGATGATCAACCGTGCGAACTGCATGCCCGAAGTGACCCTGCAGCGGACGCATTTATTTGGCGTAAAATCGGCAAGATATGGCGCTTCTTATTTTCGGCTTTATTCTGCTGAGCATCGTCTTCCTGCCCGGCATCTGGGTGCAGCGGGTGCTGGCGACGTATTCGGAGCCAGCGGACCGCTACTCCGGCACGGGGGCACAGCTCGCCAGACACCTGCTTGACAAATATGGGCTGCAATCGGTCAAAGTCGAAGAAACCAAGCAGGNNTCACTGACTGCGATTACGGTTGCGGCGCACGAAGTCGGGCATGCATTGCAGGACAAGGAAGGATACGGCCCCCTCCGGTACCGTACTCACCTGGTCAAGGCAACGCAGAAGTTCGAGAAACTCGGTGCCGCGATTTTGATTATTTCTCCATTCATCGGAGCGCTCACACGCGCCCCCAGCATCGGCATCATCATGCTCCTGGGTGGCCTCCTGACACTGGGCACCTCGACGCTCGTACACCTGATTACCTTACCCACGGAGATCGACGCCAGCTTCAATCGCGCCCTGCCCATGCTCGAGAAAGGCAAAATCCTGAAGGATGTCGACAAAAGGCATTCGCGGAAAATCTTGAAGGCTGCTGCGCTTACCTATGTCTCCGCGTCTTTGATGAGTCTTTTGAATATTGCAAGATGGTTCGCGATCCTCAGACGATAAGACATAGACATCTTATTCTGTCGCAGTGCTTGCTGCTTCGACTTCCTTGTTCAGCAGCAGGTTCTTTGCGTCCGTCATCAGCCCCCCGAAATCTTCCTGCAACATGTAGAGAGAAGGAATCAGGAACAGGGTGATTACGGTGGCGAAGACGATGCCAAAGCTCAGGGAGATCGCCATCGGGATGACAAACTGCGCCTGCACGCTTTTCTCAAGCATGATCGGCATCAGGCCTGCGGCGGTTGTAATGGACGTGAGAATGATTGGCCGGAAACGTTCCTTACCGGACGCAATCACGGCCTCGTAGGCACCAATGCCCTTCTTTCGCGCCCTGTTGATGAAGTCAATCAGGATGATGCTGTCATTGACGACGACACCCGCCAGCGCAATCAGGCCGAATAGGGAGAACATGCTGATGGCCTTGCCCGTGACGATGTGACCGAAGACTGCGCCGATCAGACCGAACGGGATGACCGACATGATGACGAGTGGTTGCGAGTACGAGCGAAGGGGTATCGCGATCAGCGCATAAATAAGGAATAGCGCGGCAACCGATGCCACCGTGATATTTTGCTTGAACTCGACTTCTTCGAGGCTCGCGCCTTCGAGGCCGTACTCGATACCGGGATGGCGCGACAACAGACCGGGGATAAATTCTTCGGAAATCTCCTCGATGATTTCCCCTGGCTCGACGTTTTCTTCGTCGATATCGGCCGACACGGTTACGGTACGGCGGCGATTGAGGCGCGTGATGCTGGAATAGGCCTGGCCGAAGGAAACTTCAGCGACGGAGGAGAACGGCACTTCGTCGCCGGCAGGCGTGCGGATCATCATGTTTTCGAGATCGGCAATCGATCGCCTCTCCGCTAACGGATAGCGGACCATGACCTTCAACTCGTTCCTGCCGCGCTGAATGCGTTGCGCCTCCTCGCCATAGAATGCCTGGCGTACCTGCCGCCCGAGAGTAGAAATCGTCAGCCCGAGCGCCTCTGCTTCTGGTTTGATTTCGAGCCGTATTTCCTCGCCACCCGGGGTCGCGGAGTTGCGAATGTCGAAGACGCCGCTGTACTCGCTTAACTTGTCCTCGAGTTCGGCCGCAGCGCTTTGGAGCGCACCATAGTTACTGCCAGACAACTGGAAACTTAATGGAACGCCACCANNCGCCACCACCGACATGGTCACCGCCGGAGAAGATGAGATCTTTTATGCCCGGAATTTCCCCGATGCGTTCGCGCCACATATTTATCAGCTCATCGCTCGTGATCGGCCTGTCGTCGCCACGGTATAACTCCGCGACAACGACGCCGCCGGTGTCACCGCTGGTAAAGACAATCAGGTGATCGATTGGATCGTCGGCGCCGGGGTTCTCAGCGATAAACTCGTCGTTAATGTCAAATATGACTTGCTCGATGCGTGACAAGGCCGCATCTCTCGCCGTCGGCGCAGTACCGTTTTGCATCGTCATGTCGATCATGACGAAATCGCCGGGCACCTCAGGGAACAATACGATGCGAGTCAGGCCGCTGTTCATCACGCCGATCGTCACGATCAGTACGGCGGCAAATATCGAAAACGTCAGGCCGCGGTTCTCAAGTGCCTTTTTCAAAGTCGGCTCGTACCAGTCATTGATGAGCTTGTGCAAACCGTGTTGTACGCGACGCTGAATTTTCATGAAGAAACGGGAAATGCTCTCCCGGCGTCCGATTTCTCGTTGCGGATTGAACAGGTCCTCTTCATCAATCGGCTTGATATTCGCGTGCACGAGATGTGCCGGCAGAATCAGTTTCGACTCAACGAGCGAGAACATGAGGCACAGAATGACGACGACGGACATTGCCTCGAAAAACGGTCCGACAATGCCACCAACGAACAACATTGGCGTAAACGCGGCGATCGTCGTCAGCACGCCGAATGTCGCCGGTATCGCGACCCGGCGTGCCCCGGAAATAACATTATCCAGGGTATGCCCGTCTGCCCGTATCTTGGTGTAGATGCTCTCGCCGATGATGATGGCGTCATCGACGACTATTCCCAGCACGAGAATGAAACCGAACAAGCTGATCAAATTGATGGAGACTGGCCACGGTCCGTGCGGCATGAGCCACATGGCACCGAAGAAGGCGATCGGAATGCCGACGATGACCCAGCCGGCAACTTTCATGCGCAGGAACAGCGACAGAATGATTACGACCAGCAGCGCGCCCTGCAGCATATTCTTGACCATCATGTCCAGGCGGTCCTGGAGATAATATGCGCGGTCCACCCAGACTTGGAGTTCAACGCCGTCCGGAAGCGACTCTTGCTTCCTCTCTACATATTCCTTAACTGCAGCAGCAGTCGTCAGCTCGTTCTGCTGCCCGACGGCCAAGACGCGCATCGAGGCCGACGGCCGGCCCATGTATCGAGCGTAGCCGTGCGTTTCGACAAATCCATCCTGGATGGTCGAGATATCTCCCAGTGTCAGCCGTGTACCGTCCGCATAGGTACGCAGGACGAGATCGGCATATTCCTGGCCCGTATAAACCTGGCCCTCGGTACGCAACAGGATGTCTCCCCCTTCGGAGCGGATGACGCCTCCCGGGGTATCGATAGAAGAGTTTCTGACTGCCTGCGAGATCTCGCTCATCGTCAGGCCGTATTGCCGCAGCACATGCTCGGAGACTTCGATGCTGATTTCGTAATCGCGGTCGCCGAGGATCTGCACCTGGTTGACGGCCGGAATGCGCATGAGCTCGTCGCGGATCTCGAGTGATATTTCCTTTCGCGCGTACTCGTCGAGATCACCGTTAATCGTCAGGAATACGACGTGAACCGGCACCTCCTGCTTGTAGATAACCGGTTTCTCAGTCAGCGCGGGGAAAGTCTGAATGGCATCGACCCTGGTTTTCACCTCGGTAAGGATTTCGTTAATGTCCTCGCCAGTGGCCACCTCGATCGTCACGGCACCGAGTCCCTCGCTGGCACGTGAACTGATTTCCACGATGCCCGGAATATCCTGGACTGCTTCCTCGACCTTGATGACGACGCCTTCCTCGACTTCCTGTGGCGCCGCACCGAGGTAAGGCACGCGGACCACGACCATGTTGAGTTCGAAGTCGGGGGTCGTCTGCTTGCGGATCGTGAAAGTGGAAACGATGCCGAAAGCGATGATCAGGAACATAAGGAGGTTTGCGGCAACATGATTGCTCGCAAACCAGGCAATGATGCCTTTTTGTGAAGTCTCGCCGATATTTTTCATGCGCCCCTACCTATGAATGCATGAATCAATTGCGATCGGATTCTGCTGCGAGTCTCTGCTCTTCCTCATCTGCCGTTTCGGGCGGATCATCACTAGTCCGAACTTGCATGCCGTTCAACGGCGATTCGAGGGTCGTGATACTTATCCGGTCCGCGATCATCGCACCGCCACGTATGTAGGCGTAATCGGCATCTGAGCGCACGATGTCGACATCGCGGATCCGCAAGCGGTTATCCGCATCGACAAACATCAACTGGTTATTGCTGCGTAATGCCGATCGCGGCACGCGAATGATGTTATCGACCGTCGCACCCTCGATGCTCGCGGAAACAAAGGTTCCCATCGGTAACGGTGATTCAACGCTGGCCTTGTCTGCGAGCCTGTACGGATCAGTAATCCGGGCAACCGCATAAGTCACTCGCGTTTTCTCGTCCACGACGCCTTCGGTCCGGACGATTCTTGCCTGCCAGTGTGCGGGCTTGCCTTTTTGCATCGCGGAAAGGTCGACAATCGGGCCATCGGCCGCGCCAGACTCGCTGATTTCCGCGGCGCCGGGCAGGTCGATGAATGCCAGGTCATGGTCGGTCAGTGGCAGGCGCACTTCCGCGTAGTCGGTGGCAAAGGTCACGCCAAGCCGCGTGCCGGGATTCACGTATTGCCCGAGGTCGGCTTCTTTTTGTCGCACCATCCCGTCATAGGGCAAGGANNGCAGCCGACGCGTACTCCGATTCCGCGCGATACCCCTGCGTGCGCAGTTTCAGGGCGCCGTCGTGTTCGATCTGCCGCTGCGTCAATGTCGCCTTGGCCTGATCGACGGCAACGACGTAGTTCGTGGGGTCGATGCGCAGCAGTTCTTCGCCTTTCGAGAAGACACCGCCCGCGATGAACTTCGGCGAGATGCTGACTATTGAGCCTGACACCTCGGCGCTAAGGACGGTCTCGGTACGCGGGCGAACGGTTCCCTGGCTTGCAATCCTGAAACTGGCGGTCTCCTCCACCAGCGGCATGACCTGGACCAGCGGCGCCACGTCCGGGATGTCCTTGGTCTCCGGCGGCGGTTTCATCTTGGTCAGACCGAACGCGATCGCGCCCGCACCGGCGAAGATACCAATGATCAGCAACGCACGCTTTTGCTTACGTTTCATGCGCTTGCACCTGCGCCGGCGATTGACTCTTTATTATCGGCGTACGCATAGAACATTCTGAATACCCTGTTTAGGGTGTTATAGTGAACTATATCACTAGATCAGTCAAGACCTGCCTTGCCTGTTTTGAACGGTCCCGCGCTCATTCGTTCAATTACGGAGATATACCGGACGGGCAAAAAGTCGCAACGGACCAAAAAAATGTGAGAGCAATTATAAACCGATGCGGGCCAGCGTTCTGCTTGTGCGCCAGGCATCGACGCTGAACAGGATGACTGCCATCCAGATGAGCGTAAAACAGACGATGTGCGCGAGTGTCAGTTCCTCGCCGTAATAGACGGCGATGCCGAACTGCAGTGTCGGCGCAATGAACTGCATCATGCCGATCGTGGAGAGATTGAGTCGCCGTGCCGCCAGGGCAAAGAACAGTAAAGGCGTGACGGTCAGTGGCCCGGCAATCACCAGCAAGGCGGCGAGGTAGGGATCGCTCCAGGTAAACGAGGCTTCGCCTTGGACCGTGATCCATAACAGATAGGCGAAAGCGAACGGCAGCAGCAACACCGTTTCTATGAACAGTCCCGGCATGCCACCGACGTCGACCTGCTTACGAATCACGCCATAAACTGCGAACGCGATCCCGAGAAACAACGCGATCGCTGGAAACTGCCCTCCCCTTGCCGCCAATATGCCGACGCCTATTGCAGCCAGGATGACAGCCGTCGTCTGTGCCTTGCGCAGCCTTTCACCGAAGATCACGACACCGGCAACAGCGAACAACAGGGGATTGATGTAGTAACCGAGGCTCGCTTGG
>JABAOH010027998.1_pt1 | contig 11537 bp, 8 predicted proteins | sample 7062181 | NCBI WGS metagenome assembly JABAOH01 (sample SAMN14538630, study PRJNA623070) | marine sediment metagenome | biome: marine biome [ENVO:00000428]; feature: marine pelagic biome [ENVO:01000023]; material: deep marine sediment [ENVO:00002113]; isolation source: pool of 5 deep marine... | reverse complement strand
TAGCAGGTTCTGGGGAAATCCGCCCCTCCGAAAGGCCTCTGGGCAATTTTACCATCCCCTGTTCGGGAGAAAAGGGTTCCCCAATGCTCCATTTCAATCACCCGCTCTATTCCCTCTCGACACATGACCTCCACGGCATCCTGATCAGCCAGATAGTCGCTTCCTTTAATGGTATCAAAGGCGTGATTTTCCCAGGTATCTTTTACAGGGGTCGGCGCATTTCCCAAGGCGGCATTAATCCCACCCTGAGCAGCAACGGAGTGTGATCGGAGGGGATGAACCTTGGAGAGAACTGCCACATCTCGACCGGCCCTTTTGGCCTCCAGAGCTGCCCTCAAACCCGCCAGCCCCCCACCAATTACTAAAATGTCGTGAGAGAGAAGTTCCATCATGGAAATGAGCTCAATAAAAATAGAGATAGGAGAAGCCGAATATCACGCAACCCATTATCGTAAAGGCCCAGAAAAGGAGCCTCTCTTGTTTCATTCCTAAATCGATCAAAAAGAGGCGAAGTCCATAGAGGGAATGGAAAATGAACACAAGAAGAAGGAGTAAGTCGAGGGTCCGATTTTCATGGAGCCTTAAAAGCCAGAGGTGTCCATTGATCTTTCCCACCAAGGCGTAACCCGAGAGGATCTTTAATCCCACGAGGATGAGAAGCAACGGGCCGCTAAATCGCAAGAAGTAATAGGGAAACATTCTGTGTTACCAATTGAAAAGTGAAATTTGTCCTATAATCAGGTTAGAAGAATTTTCCCTGCAAAAGCCAGAAAACTTCAGTAAAGTTTGGGGGAATTTCTCACGGAATCCCCTTTTTGTTTCTCCTCCTCTTTAATCTCCTTTTTCCTGTTTCAATTCCCCGTTTCCTCTGGTACCAGCGAGCGAGGCGTGATGGTGATGCCCCCAGGTAGTAGGCCAGAGGTATTGCGTAATTGATGAGCGTCGTTCGAAAGATGCCGAGGTTCTCCCAGCGGCGGGCCGATGTGAGGACGGCAACCGGTGCCATCACGATTCGGCCGCATTGACGAAGGCGTCTCATCAGCTCAAAATCTTCCATAATCGGCATATCCGGAAACCCACCCATTCGCCGGAATAATTCCGCTCTCAGGAAGATGGCCTGGTCGCCATAGGGCAGTTGGAGGCGCCGGGATCGCACATTGACCAGTCTTTCGGCAATCCGAAGCCCGGGGACGTGCCCATCGATGCGGAGTTGAAAAGCTCCAGCTACAACACGCGGGTGAGCCAGGATCTTGAGGACGTGATTGTCAAACCCTCTGGGCAGGCGTGTATCGCCGTGAAGAAAGAGGAGCGCATCGCCGGTTGCCTGCGCGGCACCGGCATTCATCTGTTTGGCACGCCCAGGTGCAGAGGTGAGCACCCTTGCGCCCCAGGACCTTGCCACCTTGATTGTTTCGTCACTGCTGCCTCCGTCAACCACGATCACCTCCACATCGGAGGCGTTCTGGGTGCTCGCCAGGGTTTTGGGAAGATTCGCTGCCTCGTTGAGGGTGGGGATAATGACGGAAATACGCGGGAGGGGCTGAGGTTCAGGGATATGTCGTGATATTTTTTCCCACAGGTGAAGGTCCTCCGGGCGGTCCACATCTTCGAGGATCTCCAGGAGCGCCACCGACAGCCCGAGGTCATCTGCAACCTGCCTGGTTCGTTTCAGGACCTTTTCCGTACCCCAAGGCATATCAACGAATAATTGGGGTATGTCCTGGCACAATCCCATCAAATAGTAGCCCCCATCGCGGACAGGCCCGAGGACCATATTGTTGTAATTGAGGTTTTCAAAGGCTTCCAGCAGAATACGAGCTGTGATGCCCGGGATGTCCGTTCCCACCAGGACTACTCGGTCCATTCCTGATTGAAATGCCTCGTGGAACGCGCGCGCCATGCGCTTGCCGAGATCCCCACCCCCCTGGGGGAGGGAGGAAATATCCCGCCCGAGCCACTGTTCCACGAGATGTTTGTTGCCACCTGCATAACGAACTTCGACGGACACGGGACGATGACTCCGGAGTTGTCTTGCCATGGTCAGGGTATGTTCGGTCATTCGACGTTGGAGCCCTGCGGCTCCATCGGGCCCCAGGGAAGGGATGAGGCGTGTCTTGGTCTTTCCGGGTTCGGGATAGCGGGTGAAAATGATGACGCCCTCACGAGCGGGGTTTGCGTCGGAGGGATTGCCATGTCGTGGCGCTCCTCGAGAATGGCTAAAACCTTTCATTGGCCTTGCTGTCAACGGCTGGACATCTCCTCAGATCGGATTCCCGGTCCCCTCGGGGTCATGCCGCTTCCTCATCAATCAACCACACCACCATGCCCTCAGGGTTCACCCGGGCGGCAGGATACGATCGAGGTGCCGGATCCAAATCCTCCAGGATCGAGCGAATCACCTCCCTCTTCCCGGACCCCGACACCATGAACAAGACACATTCGGCCCTGTTGATCACCGGGAGGGTCAGCGTGATTCGGGGGACCGGAGGAGAGCCATGCGGAGCACGGACCGCCACCACCCAGTGTTTTTCCTCCTCCACGGCCCGATCGTCCGGGAAAAGGGATGCCGTGTGCCCGTCCTTTCCCACACCCAGCAGTATCAAATCAAAGGAGGGAAACGGTTCGCCTCCACATGAAGCATTGGAATGCGTATCTTTTTTGACGGAGGTCCTGAAGAATCCCCGGAGGAGCTTCTCATAGGCTCCCGCGGCGTCCTCGGGAGGGTCTATATCCGCCGGTATGCGATGAACGTTTTGGGAGGGAATAGGAATTCTTGAGATCAGGGTGCGAAAGGCCATCGCGAAGTTGCTTTCCGGATGATCCGGCGGAACACAGCGCTCGTCTCCCCAGAAGAGGTGAGTGTTGTCCCACGGCATCCTGGTGTCAAAGGGTGGCCGGGCAAGAGCCTCATACAATGCGCGAGGGGTATTCCCGCCTGAAAGAACAAGCGTGAAGGCACCGCGCTTTTGGACGTTTTCCTCGGCCAGCCTGCAGGTGAATTCAGCCGCGGCGCTGCTGAGGGCCTCAAGGTTGGGGTAGCGCTGTACCTCTGGCTTCATTTCCATTGCCCTTTGTTCCTGGGAATGAAGGACATGGCTCGATAGTAAAGCATGAAGCTTCGCTCAAGGCTCATTGTGAGGGCCCACGAGGATATCCCTTGTCAAACACTCCCTTGAGGAATAATCGGTTTGGAGCTGGAGTGTTCCACCGAAGCAGGACTCAAATTTTCAGACGTATCCGAGAAGGGACCTGAACTCAGGTCACAATAGCCCCCCCTCAGGTAAAACCTGAGCCTGCTGTGCAGGCATAGCAGTGATCCGAGACAGCAATGGGAGTTCCCGGCTGAGGGGGTCCAGCCATTTCGGAAATGTGAGTCTTCCGCCCACCCATATAGAGCCCTTTGGCCAGATTAAAGTCACAATCATAGAGATATCCATCCCATGAGACGGAGATAAGCGTGCGGCACATGAGCCCTTCAATGGCACAGGGATTGAAGCGCGAAGCGAGGTTCTGCAAGTACTTTTCGAAGTTGCCCGAATACTGGAGCCATTGCCGAAATCTTCCCAGCGGGACATTGGCAAAGGTATAGATATGATTGAAGGCGATTCCCCACTTTCTTTGGAGATCGCGACGAAACCTCTTTTCTTCCTGGGCCTGTGAGGCGGGAAGAAAGGCACCGGTTGGGTTGGACACCAAATCAAGCTCTAGGTGGGATCCGTCCCGTCCATATCCAATGGAATTGAGCCTCTTTAGGGCAGCGATGGATTTTTCAAATGTCCCCTTTCCCCGCTGAGCTTCTGCCTGAGTTGCATTGAGAGAAGGGAAAGATGCGACGATCGCGATGCGGTGTTTCTTGCAAAGGTTCAACAGGGAATCACGCTTCCCATCGATCAGGGCGGTGAGGTTGGAACGGAGCATGATTCGTGGTACAAGAGGCGCCAGGCGCTCGATCATGTCGACGAGGCTCGGGTTCAATTCCGGTGCCCCGCCCGTGATATCAACGAGCTGGAAATGCCCCCGTTGGGCGAAGGCTACTACTGCATCCACGGTCTCCCTGCCCATCATCTCCGTACGGTCGGGTCCAGCTTCCAGATGACAGTGACGGCACGCATGGTTACAGAGCAAACCCATGTTGATCTGTAAGGTGTTTGTATGGCCCCGGGTCAGCTCAAGCCCATGCCTCGAAAGGGTCAGACGAAAAGACTCCACCGACAAGGCATGCTTTTCCGGGGCATTCACGGTGTTTTGCAATAATGGTTCAGGACACATCTTGTTATCCCTTCTTTATTACCTGCTCAATATCCCATGAGTCGATATCCATTGGAGCAAAAGGGCCAGCTATCCATCAGAGGGTCGGTTGGTCTTTGTTGCGGATTTCCTCATGCTAATACGTTCGGCTTCCATCCGATATCGAACAATGATTCTCCTCTTATTCTCCTACATTGATAATTTTTTTGCAATTTTGCGCATCTGAACCCCGTGGACGAGGGAAGCACCTCCCCGGATGGCGACGGCTACGTGGACGGCCTCCGTCATCTCGCTCACGTTGGAGCCCTTTTCCAGGCAAGCCTGGGTGTAGGCATCGATGCAGTATGGACACTGAACGGTATGGGCTACCGCAAGGGCAATGAGGGCTTTTTCCCTCTCCGTGAGCTCCCCTTCAGCGAATACAGCACCATGGTAGTCAAAGAACTTCTTGCCGAGCTCTGATGCCTCTTCTGCGATCTCCTCGAACTTAGGAAGATCCTGGGGCTCATAATAGGTTTCCATGATCAAGTCCCTCCCTTCGTAAAGCCAATCTTTCTATTACCTATGATCAACTGCATCCATACTTGGGCGGCCTCGGGCCCCCAGGTTCCGGATTCATAAAGGTGGAGTTGCTCCGCCCGTTCGGGATAATTCTCGAATTGCTCCAGTATCGGTGACAGGAAAGACCAGCAGAGTTCTACCGCATCCTGTCGCCAAAAGAGCAGGTGATCACCCTGGATGACGTCCAGAAGGACTTTTTCATATGCCTCCAGTATTGGGCCGCTGTAATTTTGATAGTAGTTGAAGTCCATGGTAACCGATCGCAAACAGAATCTCGCTCCCGGATTTTTTGTCTGGAAGGTCAAGGTTATTCTTTCATTTGGCTGGATCCCCAGGATCAATCGATTAGCCATGATATGTTCACCAATGACATTCTGAAACAGGGAGTGAGGGACTTCCCTGAACTGAATGACGATCTCGGTGAGTTTTCTAGCCAAGCGCTTGCCGGAGACCATGTAGAAGGGGACGCCGCGCCAGCGCCAATTATCGACAAAAACCCGCATGATGGCAAAGGTGGGGGTGAGGGATTCCGGGTTTACCTCGGATTCATCGCGGTAACCCGGTACCGTTTTACCGTCGATCTTTCCTGATCCATATTGCCCCAAGATGAGGCTCTCTTCCTGATCCTTATCGGGAATGGGTTTGAGGGATCGAAAAACCTTTACCTTCTCATCCCGCACACGGTCAGCCTCGCTCAGGGAAGGCGGTTCCATTGCGGTCAGGGCTAAGAGCTGCATCATGTGATTCTGGAACATATCTCTCAAGACGCCCGCCTCTTCATAGTACCCGGCCCGATTTTCCACGCCAAGTGTCTCAGCGGCAATGATGCCGACATAATCTATATAGCTACGGTTCCAGATCGGTTCGAAGATAGCATTGCCAAAGCGAAAGATCAGCATATTCTGCACCGTCTCCTTAGCCAGGTAATGATCGATCCGGTAGATCTGGTGTTCTTGAAAGTTTTCATGAAGGGTTTGATCAAGGTCGACAGCTGTTCTCAGGTCCCTGCCGAAGGGCTTTTCAACGACAATACGGGACCACCCGTTTCCCTCTGCCCCTTCGACCGAAAGGCCACCCCGGCCGAGCATTTGAGCGGCTGTCTTGTAAAGGGATGGGGGAATGGCGAGGTAAAAAATCCTATTTCCCCCTGTAGAGTGTTTCGTGTCAAGATCTCTCAGGAAATCGGCAAGCTTAACGTATGAGGGGAGGGAGTCATACTCGAGGGGTTGGTAATAGAGAGATGTTGCAAATGCCGACCATTTTGACCTGTCCATGTTGCCAGCTTCCTTGATCGCCTCTGCCATTCTCCCTTGGAAGTCATGCGGGGTCCATTGTGTGCGGGCACAGCCAACGATGAGAAAAGGGGTCGGCAGTGCTTCGTTCAGATAGAGATCATAGAGAGCTGGAATCAGCTTTCTGGCAGTTAGGTCACCGGAAGCGCCGAAAATGACAATGGTGCACGGATCAAGGCTACCCTCGATCAGACAGGCTTCAGGGGGAATGCCCAAATCAGGGGCTTTGCTCTCGACTATTGTCTCCAGGCCTTCACTTTCCTTATCAAACCCGCCATCCATATTCTTGCCCTTCCTTCAACGCTTTTGGTTACGTGGGGGGGTATCTCAATGGCATTTCGCCTTTTACGGGTTAGGATGCTCAATCCCTTCAACCGTAACACTGTACACATACTTCACCCAATCATATCCGAAGTAATCCTCGGCCACCACGCGCACCGGAAAGCCATGCTTCCGGGGAAGACCTTCCCCATTAACCCCAAAGGCCAGAAAGACCTTATCGGAAAGGACATCCTCCATGGGGTACCTTACCACCTTTCCAGAGGGGCCCTTCGGTCCTCTAACGGTAACGTGGGTTGCGCCATCCTTGGCCTCCGTCCTCAGAAGCAACTCCTTAATGGAGATGCCTTTCCATGTACCGTGGTTCGCGAAAAACCCCGGACAGATCAGTAAAACGTTCCTCTCGATGGATGGTAGGCCAATGAGTTGAGACCAGTGCAGGTTTATGGGTTTTTTGACATGCCCCGTAACCTCCAACCGCCATGTGTCGAGGTTCACCTCATGGTCTGTTAACCCCATGGTCCCAAAATCCTTCAATGGGGTGACCTCAAGGTTGCTGGCATCCAGATTCGCTGGGTTCTTATTGACGAGGCTTTCCCTTTTTGTCCCTTTGGGCAGAATGACTTTTTTGGTCTTGGCCCAGGCCCATCGAACCCCTGAGTAGGATGAACCGAGGAGAAGGCCAAGGGCGGCAAGCCTTCTCGTTGCCAATTTGATAAATCCCCTTCGGGTCTCCATATCTTTATCCGAAAAAGGTCCCTTTTCTCGGGACCGAAACTGGAATTCCTCCTTGGTTCCCGCATTTCTTGGCATCTTATGGCTGGCTATCACGTAATTTTTTCAACCCGACCGTTACATCCCCCTTGATGTGGAAGCGCATGAGGCGACGTCCGCGCTCGGCAAGGGCCTGATAGTCCCCCAGTGCCTGTGAGGCAATGAGGGTACCGAAACTATATGGCTCACCGGGGATAGCGATATCCCTCTCCGGTCCATGGGTAATCTGGATGAAGAGCCCCTTATTCCCATCGCCCTTGTGCAGTTGGCCCGTTGAGTGCAGGAAGCGGGGACCATAACCAAGGGTGGTGGCAACCTTCAGCTTGTCTCGCAGGGCGAGGCGAATGCTATTCAGGGCCGCATCGGTCTCACCTGTTCTTGGAATGTAGGCCATCAGGGCCACGTAATCCCCAGGGCGAAGCAGTTTCACAAAATCGGCAAAAATCTCCTTCGTGCTACCGGCGCTTCTGCCAGTGCCCCCGAAGACTTCGCTGTCTCCCTCAACGAGGATAGGGGTATCCGCTGGGAGGCTTTCCTTTTCCGCGAAGACCTTCAACAATTCTCGTGCCTTGCCCTTGGCAGCCTCAACGTTCGGTTGGTCAAAGGGATTGATGCCGAGGACCGCGCCGGCCGCCGCGGTTGCCATTTCCCAGCGAAAAAATTCCCCACCGAGGTCTTCCCTTTCATCGAGGGCAATCCGCACAACCGGGTGTCCGGCAACCTCGAGGGCTTCGATGCCCTTGTCCAGGGCCTCATTCTCATCCCCCTCCATTCTCAGGTAAACGAAGAAGCGGTCGTCGCCGTAATCACCCGGGGCCCCGAGTTTCTCGTCGGCCACGGGCAGGATACCCTTACCGTTCTTTCCAGTACTCTCGGCGATGAGCTGCTCAACCCAGACCCCAAAGGCGGCGATACTGGGGGAGGCGAAGAAGGTGACCTTGTCACGGCCGGCCAATGCAAGCTCACCCATGGCAGCCCCCAGGGCTAACCCCGGGTTTTCGGCCACGGGCACGCAGTAGTAGCTGGCATGGGCCATGGTAATGGCCCGGTCGAGAAGCTTGTGCAGGTCCATGCCGATCAGAGCGGCCGGGACGAGGCCGAAGTAGGTAAGGGCGGAGTAACGGCCACCCACGTCAGGTGGCGAGGAGAAGACGTGGCGCAGCTTTTTCTCAGCGGCGAGAGTTTCCAGGGGAGAGCCGGGGTCGGTGATGACCACGAAGTTCCTACCGGGGTCGTCTTTTACGGCGCTGACGGCGTTGTAGAAGAACTTGAAGAAGGAGAGCGTTTCGGTGGTACCTCCCGATTTGCTGGAGACGAGAAAGAGGGTCTTGCCTAGGTCGACACTGTCGGCGACATGCTGCACCGAGGCGGGGTGTGTGCTGTCGAGAACATTCAGGGGTGGGGAGCCTGGCGCGTTGCCAAAGGTGGTCATAAAGACCTCCGGGGCCAGACTGCTGCCTCCCATGCCCAGCAGAACAACGTCCGTGAACCCCTCCTTTTTGATCTCATCGGTAAAATCGGTCAGGGCATCCAGGTAGTCGTACATTACCTCGGGGATGGTCAACCAGCCGAGGCGGTTGATCAGATCGGGGGTTAGGGTGGCCTTCTCGGGATCAGGCACCCATATGGTGCCGTCTTTTCGCCAGATGCGATGGGTCATGTTGGCCTCGCTCCATGACTTCTGCCGGGCATCGACGGGATCGGCATAGCGACCCAAGCTGAAGCGATGTTTGCTCACCTCACCGGCCAGAATACACTCCTGTTTTCGGGCCAGCGTCTCCATCAACGAGTCGAAAGGCCTTTCAAAGAGGTCCACTCCCTCGTCTTTCACCCGTTGGGTTACGGCGCCCAGGTCGATGCCGAGGTCTTTGAGGGAGGCCAGTTGCTTGGCCGCCTCGTCCACCTTCTCGGTCAGACTGAACCGGGGTTGGCCGTGGTCGCGGAAGGCATCGAGGGTGGCAGGTGGGACGGTGGAAACGGTATCGGGGCCGATCAACTCCTCGACATACATCACATCACGATAATGCGGATTCTTGACACCGGTGCTCGCCCACAGAAGGCGCTGAACGCGAGCGCCACGGTTTTTAAGAGCAACGAAGCGTTTGCCCTTATAGGTTTCCTTGAAGCGCATATAGGCTGTTTTCGCGTTGGCAATGGCGATCTTCCCACGGAGGGGGGAATCATCTGGAAGCAACTTATCCACGGCAGTATCGACCCGGCTGACGAAGAAGGAGGCAACCGATGCGATCCTTCTGAGGTCACCGCCCGAATTGGCCAGCTTCTCCAATCCGGCGAGGTAGGCTTCGGAGACGTCCAGAAAATCCTGAAGGGAGAACATCAGGGTGACGTTGACGTTGATACCCTTCCCGATCAGGGCCGTGATGGCAGGAAGGCCTTCCGGGGTGGCAGGTACCTTTACCATCACATTGGGCCGATTGATGGCGGCAAAGAACCGCCGTGCCTCGGCTATGGTGCCATCGGTATCATGGGCAAGCCGGGGCGAGACCTCCACACTGACATACCCATCCACGCCATCGGTTTTTTCATAAACAGGGGCCAGCAAATCAGCCGTGGTCTGGATGTCCTCAATAACCAACCTTTCATACAGGCTTTCCGGGCCGGCATGTGGATCCTCCGTGAGCCTGGCCGTCATGGCTTCGTCGTAGTCGGTGCTGCCGGCAATGGCCTTCTCAAAAATTGCAGGGTTGGAAGTGACACCGACAATTTCGCCGGCATCGATCATCTTCTTCAACTCCCCGGAAGTCAGCAACCCCCTGCGAATATTATCGTACCAGATGCTTTGACCGAGCTTTTGGAGCTCGATGAGTGGATTATCTTTCACCTGTTATTCTCCTTCAGTATCTGTTCAATCTCCAGTCATAATTTTGATAGTCTACTTTTATCCGTTCCGCATTTTCCTCGAGGAACTGCCTATCATCTCGATTATATAAATACGGGGCAATAAAGCGCAATCTCTCAGGAAGGGTTTTTCCAAAGTCCGTCGCATACCATGAAAAGATGCGAGAAAGGGAAACACGACTTTTCCCCTATCGATCATGATGCCCCCGCCATTCAAGAAGGTCTCCCCGGCAATGGTAAGTTCCTTTTCCAAGTCACCCTCTGAGGATGAATGGCGTCTCCTTATGGCAAATCTTGGCCGCAGGCCCGGCCTTTCAGGTGGAAGAAGAACTTGAGCCCCTTTCTTACCTTTTCGGAGAATATCTTGCCGGAGAGAAAGGTCCCGGCAACCCTTTTATTGATTTCCCCGAGCGTTGGATATGGATGAACGGCAGAGGCAAGGGTTGAAAGCTTGACCTTTCCGTTCACGACGGCGACCCACTCACTGACCAAATCTCCTGCCCGTGGCCCTAGGATCTGAATCCCAATAGGCTTTTCCTTTTCATCAAGAAGCATCTTAATCCTTCCCACCTTTTCACCCTCGGCAAGGCTTCTGTCGTTATCCCTAAACTCCTCCATCCAGACGGAGTACTCTATCCCGGCAGCCTTTGCCATTTTTTCGTTCATTCCGATGCTGGCGAGTTCAGGGTCCGTATAGGTACACCAGGGGAGAAAGGTGTAGTCGGCCTTTCTGGGGAGATGAAAAATCGCGTTGCTGATCACAATGCCCCCCTCATATCCGGCTGCGTGGGTGAACAGGTAGGCGCCCGTGACGTCTCCCGCCCCATAGATATGCTTATGGTTCGTTCTCAGTCTCTGGTCCACTTTGAGACCCTTCCAATCGTAGGCAACGCCTATATCTTGCAACCCCAAACCTCCTAGGTTCGCTTCCCTCCCCATGGCAACCAAGACGGTGTCCGCCTTGAGGTCGATTGTTTTCCCCTCACCTGTTTTAATGGTGATCTCTCTTTCATTTCCCAGGTCTCTCGTGCTGACAACGGAGGAGTTGAGATAGAACGTTACCCCCTCGGCACTCATAACATTCATGACCTGGTCCGCCATGTCTTTGTCTTCTTTACTGAGAATCTGATTGCTGCGCTGAACCACGAACACGTCTGTTCCCAGGCGGATAAAGGCCTGTGCCATCTCCGTGGCGATGGGGCCGGCCCCGAGAACGATCATGGATCTTGGCAATCTTTCGAGGGAAAAGATTTCCTTATTGGTGATATGCGGCGTCTTATCCAGGCCCTCTATCGGAGGAATGGAGGGTGAGGAACCAGTGGCGATGACCCAATTTTTTGCCGTGTGGGTTTTCCCATTTAACCTTATGGCATGCTCATCGACGAAATGCGCCTCTCCAAACTCCACCCTGACACCGAGCTTGCAGAATCTCTCCTCGGAGTCGTGCTTTTGTATGACGCTGATAACCGATTGGATTCTCTTGGCCACTTCCCGAAAATCCACTGGCTTAACCTCCACGGGTGG
>JABAOH010002257.1_pt2 | contig 11538 bp, 9 predicted proteins | sample 7062181 | NCBI WGS metagenome assembly JABAOH01 (sample SAMN14538630, study PRJNA623070) | marine sediment metagenome | biome: marine biome [ENVO:00000428]; feature: marine pelagic biome [ENVO:01000023]; material: deep marine sediment [ENVO:00002113]; isolation source: pool of 5 deep marine... | reverse complement strand
GGCAGCATGCCCTGCTGAATTTCCCGCGCGCGCACGAGATCCTGACGCCATCGCTCCCGCTCGCGCTCCAGGCGCACGGTGCTTTTCACGTCCTCACGCAGCTTTCCCGTGAGCATCTTGAAGATACCCCGGGCAATCTCGGGATCCTGACCGAGCGTCTCCTGGAAGTCGCGGCGCTCCCAGCGCAGCAGCTTGACCGGGGTCTCGGCGATGGCAGCGGCGCTGCGCGGCTCGTCGTCGATCAGCGCGATCTCGCCGACGCAGTCACCACAGTTACGTTCGATGAGCGTCATACCGCCGGACTCGAGGCGCAGCCTGCCCTCGACGACGATGTAGACGGCGTCGCCCTCCTCGCCCTCGCCGAAGAGCACCTCTCCGGCCTGCAGCTGCACCTCCTCGAGGCGCTCGTCGATCTTGGCCACCAGGGGCTCGGGCACCGATGCGAGCAGCTCCGTGCCTCGAAGAAACGTCAGTCTGTCGCTCACGCGGCGCTCCAACCGGGGCCCTTTGCACAGGCTAGCCGATGGCAATGACTCATGCGACACATTACCATGCGCTCACGCAGAATACGGGAACCCCGACGATGCCGGCGTGGTCATCCTTGGAAAGCCTCTCCGACATTGACCGATATGCGTAGACTCGATGCCGCCGCGGGCGCGGCGATAGCCCTGGCACTGATCCTGTCCGCGGCGACGGGCCCCGCCGGGGCCGTTGAGCCACGGCCGGTTCACGGCATCGCCATCCACGGCGAGCCGAAATACGAAGCCGGCTTCGCGCATTTCGACTATGTCAATCCCGACGCACCCAAGGGCGGAAGTATCCGCGTCGCCGCCCAGGGAACCTTCGATTCGTTCCACCCCTATATCGCCAAGGGGAACGCGGGGCCGAGCACCGACATCGAATCGCTGCTCCAAACCAGCGCCGACGAGCCTTTCACCGCCTACGGCCTCATCGCCGAATCCCTCGAGGTGCCCGAGGACCGCTCCTGGGTCATCTTCAATCTGCGCCCCGAGGCGCGCTGGCACGACGGCAAGCCCGTCACCGTCGACGACGTCATCTGGTCGTTCGAGACGCTGACGACCAAGGGACACCCGTCGTTTCGCTTCTACTACAGGGGCGTGGAAAGCGTCGAGAAGCTCGCGCCGCGGCGCGTGAAATTCACCTTCAAGGAACGCAACAACCGCGAGCTTCCCCTCATCGTCGGCGACCTGCCGATCCTGCCGAAGCACTATTGGGAGCAGCGCGACTTCGAAAGCACGACGCTCGAGCCTCCGCTCGGAAGCGGACCCTACCGCGTTGCGGATTTCGAGCCGGGACGGCGCGTGGTGCTCGAGAGGGTGAAGGACTACTGGGGCCGGGATCTGCCCGTCAACAAGGGCCAGTACAACTTCGACCGCGTGCATTTCGAGTATTTTCGCGACGCCACCGTCATTCGCGAAGCCCTCAAGGCCGGCGACATCGATTTCCGCAACGAGAACCAGGCCAAGGCATGGGCGCTCTCGTACCTGCCCGAGAAAGTGCCCGCGATTCGCAAGGGGTGGCTCAACAAGGAAAACATCGGGCACCACCGCCCCACCGGCATGCAGGGCTTCGTCTTCAACACGCGGCGCGCCGTGTTCGCCGACCCGCGCGTGCGCGAGGCGCTGGCGCAGGCGTTCGATTTCGAATGGACGAACAAGAACCTGTTCTTCGGGCAGTACACGCGCAGCGAGAGCTACTTCTCGAACTCTGAGCTTGCCTCCACCGGCCTGCCGAGCGGCGAAGAGCTGGAAATTCTCGACAGATACCGTGGAAGAATTCCCGAGGCCGTATTCAATAACGAATATCGCGCCCCGAGCACCGACGGCAGCGGCTGGCCGCGGGAAAATCTCCGCAAGGCGTTCGCGCTTCTCGAGCAGGCGGGATGGGTGGTGCGAGATCTCAAGCTCGTCAATGCCGAGACCGGCGTGCAGATGCGCTTCGAAATCCTGCTGGTGTCGAAGGAGTTCGAACGCATCGTGCTGCCCTTCGTGCGCAACCTTCAGCGTCTCGGCGTCGACGCCCGGGTGCGCCTGGTCGATTCTTCACAGTTCATCAACCGCCTGCGCAGCTTCGATTTCGACATGGTCGTGTCGGTCATCGGACAGGGCGAGTCACCGGGCAACGAGCAGCGCAACTACTGGACGTCGGCGGCAGCCGATTCCCCGGCGGCGCGCAACCTGGCCGGCATCAAGGACCCGGTCGTCGACGAGCTGGTCGAGCTCGTCATCACCGCGCCCACCCGGGAGAGCCTGGTGGCGCGCACGCGCGCACTCGATCGCGTGCTGCTGCACGGTCATTACGTGATCCCCAACTGGCACCTGCAGTCGGATCGGACGCTGTACTGGGACAAATACTCGCGGCCCGAGGTGGTTCCGAGGCGCGGCACATCGACCGAATACTGGTGGTTCGACGCCGCCAAGGCGGCGGCGCTCGAGGAGTCGCGCCGCGCACAGCCTCAGACGACGGAGGATCGGACCTCCGATACCCCGGGACCGGTCATGACCATCGTTGCCGCAATCGCGCTGCTCAGCATCGGTTATCTGGTCTTCCGCCACGCCATGCGCCGCCCGCCGATCTGAGGTCGACGAAGCGTGACCGCCTACATCATCCGCCGTTTGCTGCTCATGATTCCGACGCTGTTCGGCATCATGCTCATCAACTTCATCATCATCCAGACGGCACCCGGTGGCCCGGTCGAGCAGGCCATCGCGGAGATCACCGGCGAGGGCGCCGACATCACCGGTCGTATCACGCAGACGGGCACCGGCGAGACGCTGGCGCCGACGACGCCCCAGACGAGCACCGAGAGCCGCTACCGGGGCGCCCAGGGCCTCGATCCGGAATTCATAAAGGAGCTCGAGCAGCGTTTCGGCTTCGACCAACCCATGCACGAGCGTTTCTTCCACATGATGAAGAGCTATATCGTGTTCGACTTCGGCGAGAGCTTCTTCCGCGACCGAGACGTGGTCGATCTGGTCCTGGAAAAGATGCCGGTCTCCATCTCGCTGGGCGTGTGGACAACGCTGCTCGTCTATCTCATATCCATACCGCTCGGCATTGCCAAGGCGCGCCGCGACGGGAGCCGCTTCGATGTGTGGACCAGCTTCGCCATCGTCATCGGCACGGCCATCCCGAGCTTCCTGTTCGCCGTGTTCCTGCTCGTCGTGTTCGCGGGCGGCAGCTACCTCGACTGGTTCCCTCTGCGCGATCTGGTATCGGAGAACTGGAGCGAGCTGTCCCTGTTTCACAAGATTACCGATTACCTCTGGCACATCACCCTGCCGGTCATGGCCATGGTCATCGGCGGCTTCGCGACGCTGACGATGCTGACCAAGAACTCGTTCATGGATCAGCTGCACCAGCAATACGTGCTGACGGCCCGCTCCAAGGGCCTCGCCGAGAAGCGCGTCCTCTACGGTCACGTGTTTCGAAACGCCATGCTCATCGTCATCGCAGGATTCCCGGGCGCGTTCGTGAGCATCCTGTTCACCGGCTCGGTGCTGATCGAGATTATTTTCTCCCTCGACGGTCTCGGGCTGCTCGGCTTCGAGGCCGCGTTCAACCGCGACTATCCGCTGATGTTCGGCACGCTCTACTTCTTCTCGCTGCTCGGGCTTCTGCTCAATCTGGTGGGTGACCTGATGTACACGATCATCGATCCCCGCATCGACTTCGAGGCGCGCGAGACCTGAGATGCTCGAGCTCGGTCCCCTCGGTCGGCGACGCCTGCACAACTTCCGTGCCAACCGGCGCGGCTTCTGGTCGCTGTGGATATTCCTCGTGCTTTTCGGCGTGAGCCTGTTCTCCGAGTTCGTCGCCAACGACAAGCCGTTTCTCGTCTACTACGACGGCGGCNNACGGCGGCGTCTACATGCCGATCTTCAAGGCCTACCCGGAGCGCGCTTTCGGCGGCGAGTTCGAGACCGAAGCCGACTACCGCGATCCGGTGGTGGCGAAGCTCATCGAGGAGAAGGGCTGGATGCTGTGGCCGCTGGTCCGCTACAACTACCGCACGGTCGCCTGGAACCTGCCCGAGCCGGCGCCTTCGCCTCCCGACGCCGAGCACTGGCTCGGCACCGACGACCAGGCCCGCGACGTGGTCGCGCGGCTCATCTACGGCTTCCGCATCTCGGTGCTGTTCGGCTTCACCCTGACCGTCATCAGCGCCATCATCGGCGTCGCAGCGGGCGCCGTTCAGGGTTACTTCGGCGGCTGGATCGATCTGCTGTTCCAGCGTTTCATCGAGATCTGGGCGGGCATGCCGACGCTGTTTCTGCTCATCATCCTGGTCAACATCGTGCAGCCGAATTTCTGGTGGCTGCTGGGATTGCTGCTGCTGTTCAGCTGGATGGGCTTCGTCGGCGTGGTGCGCGCCGAGTTCCTGCGCGCGCGCAACTTCGATTACATTCGCGCCGCGCGCGCGCTCGGTGTGAGCAGCGCCCGCATCATGTTCCGCCACGTGCTGCCGAACGCGATGGTCGCGACCATCACCTTCATGCCCTTCACCCTCGCAGGCTCGGTGACCGTGCTGACATCGCTCGACTTTCTCGGCATCGGCCTGCCGCCGGGGTCGGCGTCGCTCGGAGAGGTGCTCGCCCAGGGCAAGGCCAACCTGCAGGCGCCGTGGCTCGGCTTCACCGGCTTCTTCGTCATCGCCATTCTGCTCAGCCTGCTGATCTTCATCGGCGAGGCCGTGCGCGACGCCTTCGATCCGCGCAAGCTCTTCGCGGGTGCGCCACCGGGCGAGGACGCCGCCGGCGGCGATCGGGCCGGGCCGCTCGGCGCGCAGCCGCGGGGCAGCGAATCATGAGCCCGACGTTGCTGGAAATCGACCGGCTCGGCGTCGAGTTCCGCCTGCCTGAGGGAACCAACACCGCTGTCGACGGGCTGTCCATGCGTATCGAAAAGGGCCAGACGGTGGCCCTGGTGGGCGAGAGCGGCTCGGGAAAATCCGTCTCCGCGCTATCCGTTCTGCAGCTGCTGCCCTACCCGGTTGCGCGCCACACCCCGGGCAGCTCGATCCGTTTCAAGGGCGAGGAGCTCATCGGCGCCACCGAGATCCGCCTGCGCGCCGTGCGCGGCGATCAGATCTCGATGATCTTCCAGGAGCCCATGGTGTCGCTGAATCCGCTGCACGTGGTGGAAAAGCAGATCGGCGAGGTGCTGCTCGTGCACAAGGGCCTGAGCGCGGGCGCCGCGCGCCAGCGCATTCTCGAGCTGCTCGACATGGTCGGTATCCCGGAGCCCGAGAAGCGGCTCGGCGCCTATCCCCACCAGCTCTCCGGCGGCCAGCGCCAGCGCGTCATGATCGCCATGGCGCTCGCCAACGAGCCGGACCTGTTGATCGCCGACGAGCCCACCACGGCGCTCGACGTGACCATTCAGGCGCAGGTGCTGGCGCTGCTCGCGAAGCTCCAGGAGCGCCTCGGCATGTCGCTGCTGCTCATCACCCACGATCTGGGCATCGTGCGCAAGATGGCCGAGCAGGTGTACGTCATGCAGGGGGGGCGGCTGGTGGAGAGCGGTGCGGTCGAGAAAGTCTTCGCCGCGCCGGAGCACCCCTACACGCGGCGCCTGCTGGCCGCCGAGCCCGAGGGCGCACCGCTGCCGGCGCCGGCCGACGCCAAGCCCCTGGTGCGCGCCGAGAACGTCAAGGTGTGGTTTCCCGTCAAGCGCGGCGTGCTGCGGCGCACCGTGGATCACATCAAGGCCGTGGACGGCATCAGCGTCACGGTGCGCGAGGGCCACACGGTCGGCGTCGTCGGCGAGAGCGGCTCGGGCAAGACCACGCTGGGGCTCGCGCTGCTGCGGCTGCAGTCGAGCGAGGGCGTCATCGAGTTCGATGCCCGCGACATCCAGGGCGGACGCGTGCGCGACCTGCGCCCCCTGCGCCGGGAGATGCAGGTGGTGTTCCAGGATCCCTTCGGCAGCCTGAGCCCGCGCCTTTCCATCGCCCAGATCGTCGCCGAGGGCCTCGAGGTACACGGCATGGGCGGCAGCCCCGAGGCCCGCGAGGCGCTCATCGTCGAGGCGCTGGAGGAAGTCGGCCTGGACCCGGAGACCCGCCACCGCTATCCCCACGAGTTCTCCGGAGGCCAGCGCCAACGGGTCGCCATCGCCCGCGCCATGGTCTTGAAGCCCCGCTTCGTGGTCCTCGACGAGCCGACCTCGGCGCTCGACATGTCGGTGCAGGCGCAGATCGTCGACCTGCTGCGCGACCTTCAGCAGCGTCACCGGCTCGCCTATCTGTTCATCAGCCACGATCTCAAGGTGGTTCGGGCGCTCGCCGACGAGCTCATCGTCATGCGCGATGGCCGTGTCGTCGAGCAGGGCGAGGCCCGGCGCATCTTCGGGTCGCCCCGCGAGGCCTACACCCGGGCGCTGATGGCGGCGGCCTTCGACCTGGAGGTGCGCGAGGCCGGCGCCGTCAGCACCTGAGCCGCCGGGGCCGCCGCAGCGGGAATTCTTGACGGTTTTACTGGGTTAACCGTACTATTCCCGAGTAAATCACTCAGGAATAGCCATGAGCAGCCAAGCCCAGGACCTCGAGCACCTGGTTCACCGGGAGTACGAGGCCGGATTCGTCACCGAGGTGGAGTCGGACACGGTTCCGCCCGGGCTCGACGAGGACGTCATCCGGCTCATCTCGAGCAAGAAGCGCGAGCCGGCGTTTATGCTCGACTTTCGGCTCAAGTCCTTCCGCCACTGGCTCACCATGAGCGAGCCGGTGTGGGCGCACGTCCGCTACAACCCTATCGACTATCAGGCGATCTCGTACTACTCGGCGCCGAAGTCCGGAGCCGACGGGCCGAAGAGTCTCGACGAGGTGGACCCGAAGCTGCTCGAGACCTACGAGAAGCTCGGCATCCCGCTCGCCGAGCGGGCGCGCCTCGCGGGCGTCGCCGTGGACGCCGTCTTCGACAGCGTCTCGGTGGCCACCACGTTCAAGGACAAGCTGGCCGAGCAGGGGATCATCTTCTGCTCCTTCTCCGAGGCGGTCCAGGAGCATCCGGAGCTCATCGAGCAGTATCTCGGCACGGTCGTGCCGCACACCGACAACTTCTTCGCGGCGCTCAACTCGGCGGTGTTCAGCGACGGCTCCTTCTGCTACATCCCCAAGGGCGTGCGCTGCCCCATGGAGCTGTCGACCTANNNNGGTGCCTACGTGAGCTACCTGGAAGGCTGCACGGCGCCGATGCGCGACGAGAATCAGCTGCACGCCGCGGTGGTCGAGCTGATCGCCATGCAAGGCGCGCAGATCAAGTACTCGACTGTTCAGAACTGGTACCCGGGTGACGAGGAAGGGCGCGGCGGCATCTACAACTTCGTGACCAAGCGCGGCGATTGCCGCGGCGACAACTCGAAGATTTCCTGGACCCAGGTGGAGACGGGCTCCGCCATCACCTGGAAGTATCCGAGCTGCATTCTGCGCGGCGACAACAGCGTCGGGGAGTTCTACTCCGTTGCGCTCTCGAACATGCGTCAGCAGGCGGATACCGGCACGAAGATGGTGCACATCGGCAAGAACACGTCGAGCACCATCATCTCCAAGGGCATCTCCGCCGGTCACGGGCAGAACACCTATCGGGGTCTGGTGCAGGTCGGCAAGGGCGCCGAGAAGGCGCGCAACTACACACAGTGCGATTCGCTGCTGATGGGGGACAAGTGTGGCGCCCACACTTTTCCTTACATGGAGGTAAAGAACCCCACGGCGCGGGTCGAGCACGAGGCTACGACCTCGAAGATCAGCGAGGACCAGCTGTTTTACTGCCGTCAGCGCGGCATCTCCGAGGAGGATGCCATCTCCATCATCGTCAACGGTTTCTGCAAGGAAGTCTTCAAGGAGCTGCCGATGGAATTCGCCGTCGAGGCGCAGAAATTGCTCAGCGTCAGCCTGGAAGGCGCCGTCGGCTGATCGCTCGGACACATTCCACCTGAAATTTCGAATCGTTTTTGCATGCTCAGTATCAAGAATCTGCACGTCACCGTAGACGGAAAAGAGATCATCCGTGGCCTCGAGCTCGAGGTTAAGGCCGGTGAGGTCCATGCCATCATGGGGCCCAACGGCTCGGGCAAGAGCACGCTCGCCCACGTTCTGGCCGGGCGAGAGGACTACGAGGTCACCGACGGGCAGGTCCTCTACGAAGGCCGCGATCTTCTCCAAATGCCGGTCGAGGATCGCGCCCGCGAAGGCGTTTTCCTCGGATTCCAGTACCCGGTGGAAATTCCCGGCGTCAACAACACCTATTTCCTCAAGGCCGCCTTGAATGCCGGACGCAAGCACCGTGGCCTCAGCGAGCTCGATGCCATGGATTTCATCAAGCTCGTGAAGGAAAAGATGGAGATTCTGCACATGGACGAGTCGCTGCTGCAGCGCGCCGTCAACGTGGGCTTCTCCGGCGGCGAGAAAAAGCGCAACGAGGTCTTCCAGATGGCGGTCCTCGAGCCACGCCTCGCAATTCTCGACGAGACCGATTCGGGCCTCGACATCGACGCGCTGAAAGACGTGGCGCACGGGGTCAACGCGCTCAGAAGCGGGGATCGCGCCATCGTGCTGGTGACGCACTACCAGCGCCTGCTCAACTACATTGTCCCCGATTTCGTGCACATCCTGAGCGACGGCCGCATCATCAAGTCCGGTGGCAGGGAGCTGGCCCTCGAGGTCGAGGAAGAAGGCTACTCCGAGCTGCGGCGCAGGGCCGCCCCCGCCTGATCGTGGCCAGCGCCGCCGTCGATCGCTATCTCGAGCAGTTCTCGACGTTTCAGGCCGAGCTACCGGGCCACGGCGTCGACTGGCTGGATCGGTCCCGCCGCGGCGCCCTGGATGCGTTCGCGAAGACCGGCTTCCCGACGCCCCGACACGAGGACTGGAAATACACCCGCGTCACGCCCATCGAGAAACGCAGCTTCAGGATTCCTGAGCGCAACGGCATCGAGGTGCAGGGCGCAGACCTGGAGCGCTTCGGTCTCGGCGCGCTCGACTGCGAGCAGCTGGTTTTCGTCAACGGCCACTACGTGGACGCGCTGTCGCGGCGAAACGTCTCGGAGAGCGGCGTGCGCATCACGACGCTCGCGAGCGCCATCAATGCGTCGTCGCCCCTTCTCGAAAGTCACCTTGGACGGCTCGCCGACACCACGAGCCAGCCCTTCTCGGCGCTCAACACCGCCTTCATGAGCGACGGTGCGGTCATCCACGTCAAGGGCCGAAACGGCGACCAGCGGCCGATCCATCTGCTGTTTCTGGCAACGAGCGACGACATGGTGGCGCATCCGCGCACCCTGGTGGTCGCCGAGGCGCAAAGCCGCGCGGCGGTCATCGAAAGCTACGCAAGCCTCACCGAGGGCTGCTACTTCACCAATGCGCTCACCGAGATCGCGCTCATGGAGGGCGCGCAGCTCGAGCACTACAAGCTCCAGCAGGAGAGCCCGGCGGCGTTTCACGTGGCAACCCTCGAGGCGCGCCTGGACAGCGACAGCCGCTTTGCCTCCCATTCCATTTCCTTCGGAGGCCAGCTCGTCAGAAACGACATCAACGTGCGTATCGAGGCCGAGGGCGCCGCCTGCCTGCTCAACGGGCTGTTCATGGTCGGCGGGCGTCAGCACGTCGACTACCACACGCGCATCGATCACGCCAAACCGCGGGGTACCAGCGAGGAATTCTACAAGGGCATTCTCGACGGGCGTTCCCGCGGTGTCTTCAACGGCCGCGTGAAGGTGCACCCCGATGCGCAGAAAACCGACGCCCACCAGTCGAACAACAATCTGCTGCTCTCTCGGGACGCCGAGATCGACACCAAGCCCGAGCTCGAGATTTACGCCGACGACGTCAAGTGCTCTCACGGCGCGACGGTCGGCCAGCTCGACGAGCGCGCGCTCTTTTATCTTCGCTCGCGCGGCATCGACGAAGACCAGGCGCGAAGCCTGCTGACGTTCGGATTCGCGCGCGAGATCCTCGAGCGCGTCGAGCTCGCGCCGCTGCGTGAGAAGGTCACCGATGCGCTGCTCGAGCGCATGCCGAATGCGAAGCAGCTACGGGAGATGGTGGCATGAGCCGGGCGGGTCGCAACATCTACGACGTTCACGAGGTGCGCAAGGATTTCCCGATCCTGCACCAGGAGGTGAACGGTCACCCGCTGGTTTATCTCGATAACGGCGCCACCAGCCAGAAGCCACGCTCTGTCATCGACGCCGTGCGGCATTATTACGAGCGGGACAACGCCAATGTTCATCGCGGCGTGCACGCCTTGAGCGAGCGCGCGACCGACGGCTACGAGGGCGCCCGGGATACCGCACAGCGCTTCCTGAACGCCGCCGATCGCAGTGAGATCGTCTTCGTGCGCGGCACCACCGAGGGCATCAACCTGGTCGCCCAGAGCTACGCACGGCCGAACCTGCGCGAAGGCGACGAGATCATCATCTCCACCATGGAGCACCACTCGAACATCGTCCCCTGGCAGATGGTGTGCGCGCAGACCGGCGCCGAGCTCAAGGTGATCCCGATAAGCGACGAGGGTGCGCTCGACATGGACGCTTATCACGAGATGCTCGGCCCCAAGACCCGCATCGTGGCCGTGATGCACGTCTCCAACGCGCTCGGCACGGTGAATCCCGTGAAAACCATCATCGACTCGGCCCACGCGGTTGGCGCCGTGACCCTCATCGACGGCGCCCAGGCCACCCCGCACCTCGCCGCCGACGTGCAGGCGCTCGACGCGGACTTCTATGCCTTCTCCGGGCACAAGGTCTTCGGCCCGACGGGCATCGGCGTGCTCTACGGCAAGCGCGCGCTTCTCGACAGCATGGAGCCTTACCAGGGCGGCGGCGAGATGATCCGCACCGTGAGCTTCGAAGGCACGACGTACAACGATCTGCCCCACAAGTTCGAGGCCGGCACGCCTAACATCGCCGGCGCCATCGGCCTCGGCAAGGCGCTCGACTACGTGACCGAGCTCGGCATCGACGCCATTTCGGCCCACGAGCACGACGTGCTCGAAGCGGCCACCGCCAGCATCGGCGACATTCCCGGCGTGCGCATCATCGGCACGGCGGAGGGCAAGTCGAGCATCGTCTCGTTCGTCATGGAGGGCGTGCATCCCCACGACATCGGTACCGTGGTCGACGCCGAGGGCGTCGCCATCCGCACCGGGCACCACTGCGCGATGCCGCTCATGAAGCGCTACGGCGTCGCCGCCACCGCGCGCGCCTCATTCGCCCTGTACAATACCCGCGACGAGGTGGAGGCGCTCGCCGCCGCCATCTGGAAGGTCAAAGAGGTGTTCGGTCGATAATGGATCTGCGCGCCCTGTACGAGGAGGTCATCCTCGATCACAACCGCAACCCGCGTAACTACGGCAAGAAACCCGAAGGCTGCAACTGTTCGGCGCACGGCCACAATCCCCTTTGCGGCGACGAGGTGCAGGTACATCTGAAGGTCGCCGACGGCGTCATCGAGGACATCGCCTTCGAAGGCCAGGGCTGCGCCATCTCGACGGCCTCCGCCTCACTCATGACCGAGGC
>JABAOH010016286.1_pt3 | contig 11546 bp, 10 predicted proteins | sample 7062181 | NCBI WGS metagenome assembly JABAOH01 (sample SAMN14538630, study PRJNA623070) | marine sediment metagenome | biome: marine biome [ENVO:00000428]; feature: marine pelagic biome [ENVO:01000023]; material: deep marine sediment [ENVO:00002113]; isolation source: pool of 5 deep marine... | reverse complement strand
TACTCAATGCCTGGCGCACCTCAGCCCGCCACAATCCATCTTCGTACAACGCTTGCACCTGATCGAGACGATGATGGATGCGCTCTAAATCGAGGAGCGGATTTCCAATCCAATGTCGCAAAGTCCGCCTACCCATCGGCGTGACCGTGGTGTCTACTACGCCCAGCATCGAGCCGCGCACTTCTCCGGTTCGCAGGGTCTCTGTCAACTCCAGGTTCCGCCTTGTGGCCGCGTCCAGCGCCATAAATTCGTTGAGTGAGTAGGTCGCAAGACCGGTCAGCAGCTTGGTTGCAGCCTCCTGCGTCTGCATAAGGTATTCGAGGATTGCCGCAGCAGCACGGGTGGCTAAGGGCAACTCCCCCAGTCCATAGCCGTCCAGTGTCGATGTGTTGAAGTGGCTTTTGAGAATCTCGACCGAGCGATCTAGTTCAAAACGCCAGTCAGGGATATGCGTGAGGTGGCTCTCAATCTCGTCACCCAGGTCGAATGATTCGGGCAAGATGACTTCCGCGGGGCGTAGACGAACGAGCTCCTGCCGTATGGCTGAGAGCACATTCGCCGCTTTAAGCTGTGTGGCTGCAAACTCGCTCGTGCTGATATCTGCGTATGCGATTCCTGCCTGGCCAGCATCAGGGATCACAGCCACCAGATAGTTATTTGCGTCATCTGGTAACAACTCTGCTTCTACGACCGTTCCAGGTGTGATGACACGCACAACTTCCCTCGGGAAGAGCCCACGCACCGGCCCGTCACCCACCTGCTCACAAATTGCGACGTGATAGCCTTTTTCAATCAGGCGTCCCAGGTAGTTCTCAGCGGCGTGATGAGGGATGCCCGCCATAGGTACGCGGACTCCCTTGGCAATATTTCGAGAAGTCAAAACGATATCCAGTTCTTTCGCCGCGATCTCCGCATCCTCATCGAACGTCTCGTAGAAATCCCCCAAACGGAAGAAGAGGATAGCGTCGGGATATTGCTTCTTTATCTCCAGATATTGTTTGCGTACCGGGGTGACCTTGGCGCTCATGACAAATGCATTCTAAGCCCAGCAGGTTCAAACTTCAAGCGTTAAGGATAGGCGCCGGAAGGATTTGTACCCTTGGAAACCCCTACGTGATATACTCCTCACATGTCTCAGATCATTGCCGTTGATCTTGGGGGCACCCACATTCGAACGGCGTATTTCCCCTCCCCACAGCCACCACCAGAATCCAAATCGAAAATATCCACGCTTGCCTCCGAAGGCCCTGAAGCGGTCATCGAACGTATCATCCGAGCCATCGAGGGAGAACTTCCNNTCATGGGGTCATCCTGAAGGCACCCAATCTCCCAGGTTGGATCGACATCCCCTTGCGCGATCGCCTCATGGAGCACTTTGAACTTCCCGTTGTAATTGGGAACGACGCAAATGTGGCTGCCCTTGGCGAATGGCAATTTGGAGCCGGAAAAGGCACGCGTCATCTGATTTATCTAACTATCAGTACCGGCATTGGCGGTGGGGTCATCGTTGATGGTCGACTTGTTACAGGAGCCGATGGTCTGGCGGGCGAACTAGGCCACATGACCGTCGATCCCCAAGGACCACGTTGCGGTTGTGGGCAGAACGGTCATCTCGAAGCGATCGCGGCAGGACCTGCGATCGCCCGCAACACAATCGCAATGCTCGAATCCGGACGCAACTCCACCCTGCGAGAAAAATATCAAAAAACGGGAAAGATCACAGCCAAGGATGTGGGCTTAGCTGCCAGGAAGGGAGACGAAGTGGCTCGAACCGCAGTGGAAGAAGCGGGTGAGGTATTGGGCCGCTTTCTGGCTAGCCTGGCACACGCATTCAACCCCGAGATCTTCGTGCTGGGAGGTGGGGTCTCCCAAATCGGACCACTCCTTTTCGAAACAATCCGAAGCGCATTTTCGAAATCCGTCATTCATCCCGCCTACTCCAAAACTCTGCGAATTGTTCCTGCTGCCTTGGGGGATGACGCAGGTCTCGTTGGTGCAATGGTGCTTGCAACCCAGACATGAGAATGAAAACCAAATCCTTTCTTCTAGTTCTACTTATCTTACCGTGCATACTGACGTTGAGCGCATGCCGCACACCCCCACAGGAGGCGTCATCCATTGTCTACGGGCTCACCCTCGCACCTTCTGGAATCGATCCCCATCTCAACGCTTCGGCAGAGCTCGGGATACCCTTGAGCTCGGTATATGACACGCTCATTTTTCAAGACCCACAAAGCGGCGAGTTCGTTCCTGGGCTTGCAGAAGGATGGACGATCTCACCCGACGGACTGGAATACACCTTCTTCCTGCGCTCAGACGTGAGCTTTCATGACGACGCTCCGTTCAACGCCGAGGCGGTGCGCGCGAATATCGACTACACCCTCGATCCCGACAACCACTCGTTCAAAGCAGCACTCATGCTAGGCCCACTGGAAGAAGTAAATGTCCAAGACGAGTACACAATCATTCTGCGACTCAAAGAACCATACGCACCGCTCCTAGATTCCCTCTCTCAGGTGTATCTTGGCATCGCTTCCCCCTCAGCCTTAGAAACCTGGGGACCTTCGGATTACCAGTTCCATCAAGTCGGTACCGGCCCCTATGAGTTTGTAGAATACATACCCAACGATCATCTGACACTAAGGCGCAATCCAGATTACGCATGGGGGCCGTCGATTTACGCGCAGGACACGGCGGGAATTGATACCATCGTCTTCCGCTTCTACGTAGATGAAGCCACACGCGCACTTGCTCTCGAAAGCGGCGAAGTCGATATCCTTGGAGAAGTACCCCCAAAAGACGCCGCCCGACTCTCTCTCAGCGAGCGTTTCACACTTCATCCCATCCCCATACCAGGCCAGCCGCTGCAGTACTTTTTCAACACCCGCCGTACGCCCACAGATGACCTACGTGTCCGCCAGGCTCTCATCCTGGCGGTGGACCGGCCTTCAATTGTCGAAACCATTTTTGGCTCGTATTCTGCTGTAGCGCAAGGTCCGCTGTCAGCTGCCACCAAGGGCTATTCCACCGCGGCACCCTTCCCCGGTTACGATCCTTCACAGGCTGCAGCCTTACTGGACGAGGCAGGTTGGCGCGACGATGACGGCGACGGGATCAGGAGCAGTGAGGAAACCAAGCTCGAACTTCGCCTCGTAGCGCCGAACTGGGGATCAAACTCGGAGGTGGCACAACTTCTGCGAGCATCGTGGGAGAAAATCGGAGCCCACGTTGAACTGGAGATCGCACCAGGATTCGGCCCGCTTCTCGAAGCCCAAAGCAGTGGTGATTATCACGCGATCGGAATCAACTTCTTCGATTCCGATCCAAATTTACTGCGGGATTTCTTCACAAGCGAGGGATTCTATAACTGGTCTGGTATCGAGGATCCCGACTTAGATCGCCTGCTCATACAAGCAAGCCAAGCCACTCATGACCCGGAGCGACGAATGGAGCTCTATCGACAAGTGGCGGTGTCCGTGAGCGATCAAGCCCTGCTAATACCGATCCGGGATTATGTTAATCTCGTTGTCATCAACAACCGCCTGGAAGGCATATCCTTCTCTGCTCAAGGATGGTTCCCTTTTCTTATCGATCTCAAACTGGCGCCCTAACCAGCGTCTTACGCCGTCTCTTTGAAGGACTGCTCACAGCCTGGGCAGCCGTTAGCGTGACGTTCGTCGCGCTGCGCCTGGCCGTTGGCGATCCGCTTGCAGGTCTCCTCAGTCGCGGCTTGGCCACACCCGACCAGATTGAGTCGTTGCGAAAAGCACTCGGTTTGGATGCACCACTCACAGTCCAATACATACGCTTCTTGATCGGATTTTTGCGCGGGGACCTCGGAACGTCAATCTATTCCCGGCGTCCAGTGAGCACTGTGATCGTCGAACAACTTCCTGCAACGATCGAACTCGCGCTCGCAGGATTGACGATCGCGATCGTCCTGGGCTTGGTGATCGGGATACTTGCTGCTTGGAGAGAGCGCCGATTTGCTGGGCAGATCGCCACTGCGCTTGCTGGGCTTGGCACCGCTCTTCCCGTCGCCTTTACGGGCGTGCTTGTTTTACTCGTCTTTCGATTTGGCTTTTACCGCTTTCCCAACGCGCGTACATTACCGATTCAACGACTTCTTTTTCCGGCGCTTGTGCTCGGGTTTGCTTCTGGAGGCGCGATTGCTCGGGTCGTTCATGCTGGTTTACGTGAGAGTTTGAATGAACCATACATCCTCGCCGCACGCGCACGTGGCGTTTACGGTGGCTTTCATCTCCTGTGGCATGCGTTAAAACCCGCCTTGCCGCCAGTTATCTCGATGAGTGCCCTCGAGGCGTCTTTCCTGCTCTCGGGCACGGTAGTGACAGAGACGGTCTTTTCGCGTCCGGGGCTCGGCCGATTGCTTGTCGATTCCATCTTGGTTGGGGATTACCCGATCGCACAAGGCATCGTCGCCGTGGTCGCCATTATCTACACCCTCAGTCATATCATCGCCGACCTTCTGTCTGCTGCGATCGACCCAAGATTGCGAAGGTGGTCGTGATACCGCGCTGGTCCGTCATCCTCTCTATCATGTGGTTGTTTGCAATCCTAATCTTGGGCACGCTCGCCCCTTTTATCACGCCATTCAATCCAACCCACCCGATCTCAGCCCCCCTGTCTTCGGCGAGGATCTCTTCCCCATTGGGGACCGATTCGCTTGGTCGCGATTTGTGGACCAGATTGATCTACGGCGGTCGCTACAGTCCTGGCTCTTCGCTGCTCGCAACACTGTTGACACTGATGATCGGGGGAACAACGGGGCTGCTCGCTGCCGCTCTCGGTGGTCGCTGCGACCGATTCATCCTGGCGATACTCAATGCCGCGCTCGCTATACCGTCCTTGCTTCTCGCCATGTTGCTTGTCGCCGGGTTGGGGCCAGGATTATCAACTGTGATCCTCGCTATAGGATTCGGCGGAGCACCTGGTTTTGCCCGCGTCACACGGACAGTGTTTCTTCAAATTCGCGAACGAGGGTTCGTTCATGCTTCGGAAGCGTTTGGCGCAGGACGATTGTGGATTGCGTACCGCCATTTGTTGCCCAATGCGCGCCGTCAGATTGTCTCTCTGGCGACAACACATTACGCCTGGGCATTCTTGGGAATCACAACCTTAACCTTCCTCGGACTGGCCGGAGACCCGGCTTTGCCTGTTTGGGGTGCCATGCTGAACGAAGGGCGTTCATACCTTATCGAAGCTCCTCGACTTGCGATCTGGCCGGGTATGGCGATCAGTGTCACGATCCTTGCAGTCCATCGCCTCGGCGCGTTCCTTGCTGGCGAGGAACTCATCACGCAAGTCAGATAAGCGCGATTAGAGCTGTCTTGATACAAGAATCAACAGAGGGATAACTATTTTTAAGCACAAATCCTTTGACAGAGCCCAGGATGGGGAAAAGTCACAGTCGTCCTGAGCGGAGGAGCACCCACGGGGTGGTCCGCAGTCGAAGGATGAGGTCTGTAAGTTTTTCGCCGCCAGAGTGCTTCACTCCGACCAATGATAATAGACTTTATGGTACACTGAGCCAATGCCATTTCTCTGGCTTCCATGAACCGTGGTCCGGCATGGAAATCCTCCATGTGGTCGCTTCTCGATGAGCTCCTTCCGTACTGATGTGTGAACCATGATCTACCTGCTTTTAGGACTTGCGCTATTATTCGACTTTCTCAATGGCTTCCACGACAGTTCAAATATCGTGGCCACGGTGATCTCTTCGCGGGCGCTCAAACCCAGGGTCGCACTTCTCCTGGCAGCGCTCGCCCACTTCGCAGGGCCCTTCCTTTTCGGCTTGGCCGTGGCAAAAACGATCGGAGATGGTCTTTTAGACACCTCCGCTTTAAGCCTCAATGTCGTTCTGGCGGCATTGATCTCCGCCATCCTGTGGAATGCAGCAACCTGGTATTTTGGCCTGCCTTCATCTTCATCCCATGCGCTCATCGGCGGGCTCCTCGGAGGAGCCGTTCTCACGAACGGCCTCGAGGTCATCCTGGTTTCCGGCCTGATCAAGATTATCCTGGTTTTGCTCTTCTCCCCTCTTCTCGGTATGATCGTTGGATTCATCATCATGCGAATAACGCTTTGGGCTGTGCGTAAAGCAACGCCCAAGGTAAACATCATCTTTAAACGTCTTCAAATTGCCACGCTCATTGGATTGGCATTGAGCCACGGCACCAACGACGCCCAAAAAACGATGGGGGTCATCACGCTCGGATTGGTATTAATGGGAATTCTCGACACTTTTGCAGTGCCGGACTGGGTTGTTGTCATATGCGCTGGGGCGATCGCGCTGGGCACGGCACTCGGGGGATGGCGGTTGATTCGGACGTTGGGTGGGAAGCTCTTCCGCATTCGCCCGATCCACGGTTTTACCTCACAAATGGCAGGCGCTTCGGTGATCCTGGGTGCTGCGTTGCTCGGCGGGCCGGTTAGCACGACGCAGGTGATGAGTTCTACAATTCTGGGCGTTGGTGCCGGTCAACGTATGAGCATGGTCCGCTGGCAGGTGTTGAAGGACATGGCCACCACTTGGTTGCTCACGATCCCACTCACCGCCGCCATGTCCGCAGTCAGCCTTCTCTTGTTAAATCGTTTTCTGTAATCATTCCCTGTAAGAATCTCGTCTGAAACTTACCGTCCCCGCCGCCACCCTTCAATCCATTTCACGACCGATATCACCGTATTTGGACCAACTTCAAACCAGTGAATACCCGGGTCGTCTGCCCGGAACCAATTCGACTGCTGCCTTACGAACTGGCGGGTCGCTCTGCGTATTCGTCGTACGGCTTCCTCCAGGCTAAATTTCCCCGTCACGTGATCGATGATCTGCCGGTAACCGATCGCCGACATTGCCGGGTCTTGCGCTGAAAGGCCACGGGCCATCAAACTCTTGACTTCTTCAACCAGACCAGCAGCAATCATGACATCGATTCTGGCGTCGATCTTGTTATAGAGTTCATCACGCGGCAAGGTCAGACCTACCCGTAGCACCCGGAATGGTGGGGGCTTTTTCCCCCGAATCTCACTGGCTGGTATCCCGCTAACTTGAAATATTTCCAAGGCGCGCGCCACGCGTCGAATATTCCGATGATCGATGCGCGCTGCCGATACAGGATCGATCTCGGCTAAACGTTGATGTAGGGCTTCCGAACCCTCCGTCTCCGCAAATGCTATCAGCCCGTCTCTCAACTCGTCACTTTCCGCCTTCGGCGGCGGCGACCACCCTTCCACGATCGCGGTGAGATACTGCCCCGTCCCACCGACGAGAATGGGAAGGCGCTCCCTCTTTATGACGACATTAATTGCATCCAAGGCTGCGCGCTGGAACACTGCCAGCGACCACGGTTCCTGTGGATCGGCGACGTCGATGAGATGATGCGGTACGCGCTTGCGTTGTTCTTGCGTCGGTTTAGCCGTCCCTATGTCCATCCCGCGATAGATCAACCGCGAATCAATCGAAATGATCTCGGCATCAACCTTCTCCGCAACTTGTATGGAGATCTCGGTCTTTCCGACAGCTGTAGGGCCAAGGATGACCACGAGAGAGGGTAGGGTGCGCGTCATGTCTTCACACTTCCATCGATTGCATCCTCATAATGATCCAATCGCTTTACTGCACCGGAAGACGTGACTTCGATGGCCACAACGTCGATACGCCACATGGATTCATAAGCTTGCATAGCATCCAGATATGCCAGTCCTGCAAGCTTTAGACGATGGCGCTTTCGCTGGGTGAGGCTTTCCTCGGGTGTTCCGAAGGTGTCCGATGACCGCGTCCTCACCTCTACGAACACAAACGTATCGCCATCCAAAGCCACCAGATCGATCTCACCTTCGGGCGAACGCCAATTGCGTGAAAGGATCTCATAGCCTTTCTCGCGCAGGTACTCCGCTGCTACGCCTTCGCCCCACGCGCCAAGGCGGTGTTTATTCATCGATTTACCCACAACCTACTCCCGATCCGAGTCGGAATCCTATTTGTGAATACGTAACCACAACGAACCTGCGTGGTCAGTATCCTAAACTGTCGTAACTATTCCGTCAAACGACGTCCGAATTAGGAAATGAGCTGAGAACCCTAGGCTAAATAGTAATTTGCGGAAGAACACCTGCAAATGTTCTCCCATTTATTGACTTCTTGTGATAGACTGGGGCTATTAGCCCCGGGAAAAGGAGAGGAATTACGCACCACAAGCTGAATTTACCTTACTCAGCCCGCTTTCCGATCGTCAAACATCGCAAACAATGTTCAGAAAGTGATTGACATTCCTACGTAGAAAATTATACAATCTTTGAGTGCCCTCTTCACAATAAGCGACAGAAATAGGAAATTTGTGGTTACGTGCACGGTTACGTGCTCGAAGGTTAAACAATTTAACCTGCCCGTGAAAGGAGGATCATTCCAAAAGAAGACGTACACAAAACGCTAAGATATCTTCTTACACCGGTGACAAATGATTCCGAATCTAGGAGGAGGAGGAAGATTCCATGAAACGCAAGCATGCATTATTGGCACTACTAGCCGTTTTCAGCATGGTCCTCGCTGCTTGTGGTCCGGCAGCGGAACCCTACGTGTGTGAAGATGCCATCGGCTGTGTTGACATTGCGCCGGATGAGCCGATCAAAATCGCCTACATGCAACCCCTGACTGGCGCTGCCGTCGTTTATGGTGAGTCCCTCGAGGGCGCGATCACCCTCGCTGCATCAGAGCGTGGAAACAAATTGCTCGGCCACGACCTCGAGCTGGTGGGTGAAGACTCGCAATGCAGCGCCGAGGGTGGAGAGGCAGCAGCCCTGAAAGTCGCCGCAGATCCCACAATCGTTGGCGTCATCGGAACCACCTGTTCCAGCGCCATGACAGCGGCTATGGCAACCATCAGTGAGGCAGGGTTGACCATCATCTCACAGGCGAACACCTCACCGAAGCTGACAAATCCGAACGAGACCTGGATGCCGGGGTACTTCCGCACGGCGCACAATGACCTTTTCCAGGGCGCAGTAGCGGCTCGTTTCGCCTATGAGCAACTGGGTTTGCGTTCGGCGTCCGCCATCCACGACGGTGACCCATACACCGAAGGACTCGCCCAAGCTTTCCTTAATTCCTTTGAGGATCTTGGAGGGGAGATCTTGGCATTCGAGGCGGTCAACAAGGGCGACACAGACATGCGACCCGTCCTGACCACGATCGCGGCTAACCCTCCAGACGTACTCTACTTCCCCATCTTCGAACCGGAGGGCAACTTCATCGCCGCTCAGTCCGTAGAAATTCCGGGGTTGGAGAATACGACTCTGTTTGGCGCGGATGGTTTGACGGTATCGACCTTCGCACCTTCGACAGGCGAGGGCGCGCTGGGGATGTACCTGTCCGGTCCATACCTAACCGGTGCAGAAGCCCAAGAGTTCCTGAGCAGGTACCAGGATATGCACGGAGAACTGCCACCAGGACCGTTCGGCGAGCATGGTTACGACGGCTTCAATATCCTGTTAGCCGCCATCGAAAAGGTGGCTGTCGTAGATGACGATGGCACGCTGCACATCGGCCGCCAAGCTCTGCGTGATGCAGTTGAAGAAACGTCTGGCTATGAAGGTCTTACTGGCACCCTCTCGTGTGCTCCGAAGGCATTGGAACCTGGCGTCAATTACCGTGGCGACTGCGCCACAGGCGAGGCCTTGGCGATCTTCCAGGTTGACGCCGATTGGATCGCTACTGAGGACGTCTACCAAATGGGAGTCCACCCGCCGGTTGTGTGGACACCCTAATGGGAAGCTGAACTCCCTGAGTTCTGACCTTAACTACTGAGATCTTGAAATGAGCCAGGGGAACAGGGAGCCCCTGGCTCATCTAAAGCAATCTTTTATTATTCGTTTTCTGATTCCAAATAAGACCTGAGGAGAATAGAAACCAAAATGCGTCGACAATTCTTTGAGCGCTTATCTTGGATCGATCTGTTCCTGTGGGTTCTCCGGATCGGAGTGATCGCTCTCATCGTGTATGGATCTATCCGCTCCCTACAGATGGCCAAATACTCTCCCGAGACCTGGTTGAGCCTCATTATTGCCGGGTTGGCGCAAGGCAGCATCTACGCCCTGATCGCAATCGGCTACACGCTGGTCTATGGCGTTCTGCTGATGATCAATTTCGCTCACGGGGAGGTATATATGGCCGGGGCTTTTACCTCCACTTTGGTGGCGGAAGCCCTCGCCCAGTATGCCCTCGCAGAGCGATATCCGCTCCCGATGCTCGCGCTCTTACTCTTCGTATCGATGATCGTGTCGGGTGGTGTAGCTGTAATCCTCGAACGCGTTGCTTACCGCCCCTTGAGAGGCTCGCCTCGATTGGTGCCCTTAATCACAGCGATTGGCGCTTCCTTCGCATTACAATACATCTTCCGAGGTCTTTATGGTTCTGCCTTCCACACCTACCCGGAGTTTGGACGGATGTGGGGGCAGATGACCATTGGGGGTGCCACAATTCAAATCGTGCAGGTGGTTGTGTTTGTGGCCGCAGTGTTGATGATGTTCGGTCTCTGGCTTTTCGTCGAACGAACCAAAACTGGCAAGTCTTTGCGAGCCGTATCCGAAGATAAGGAGATCGCGGCGTTGATGGGCATCAATGTCGATCACGTAATCATGATTACGTTTGCCCTAGGCGGGATCCTAGCCGGTGCAGCTGGTGTGGCCAGGGGGCTCTATCAACCCCAAGGCATATGGTTCTTTATGGGCTTCCTGCCAGGACTGAAGGCTTTCACCGCGGCTGTATTAGGAGGTATCGGCAGCATCCCAGGCGCCATGCTGGGTGGGCTTTTCTTGGGAATCTTCGAATCCGTTGGCCCAAACTTGTTCCTGGAGGGATTGGGTGTTCCGGCAGCCTATCAACTCAAGGATGTGATTGCCTTCACGATGCTGGTCCTGGTGCTCATGTTCCGACCACAGGGTATCATGGGCGAGAAACTTGCTGAGAAGAAAGCGTGAGGTAGATAGCGATGCTTGAATCGATTCGTTCCAATTGGCGTGACATGATCCGCCTTGGTCTGTTGGCCGGCGGCCTTACATTTGGCATGAGCGTAATCGGCATGGTCGAGACCTTTAGCAGCAAAGAGCTTATCCACGGTGTACTTAGCGTGGGGTACGTTCTGGTTTTTGCTGCGCCGATGGGTATTGGCTACCTCTTCGCTAGGAATAACGCTGCACTCCGACGTCCTGTCTTGCTCGTGAATGCCTTCCTCGTCGGTCTGATCTCCGTCCTGCCAATCATCCTCTTGGTGTTCATGGTGCGGAACATCGATCTCCAAGATCTGGGACTGATCAACATGACAACTACATTGGGTGACATGTTAACTTTCAACCTGAATGGAGGTCTTGGATTCCTCCTCCTTATCATACTTACGAGCATCTCTGGGCTGCTTGGCGCCGCGGTGAATATTATGCCGGATCAAATCCGGCGTCCGGTGATTACAGGTTTGATATGGACCTTAGGAGTGGGTTTGTTCTCAGAGGTCGCGATTACTGCGCTTCGCCGATTG
>JABAOH010131906.1_pt3 | contig 11550 bp, 13 predicted proteins | sample 7062181 | NCBI WGS metagenome assembly JABAOH01 (sample SAMN14538630, study PRJNA623070) | marine sediment metagenome | biome: marine biome [ENVO:00000428]; feature: marine pelagic biome [ENVO:01000023]; material: deep marine sediment [ENVO:00002113]; isolation source: pool of 5 deep marine... | reverse complement strand
AGGATTCGCGCCCTCTGCCGCCACTGCCTCAGAAGGCTTTGGCCCTTCCAGACCTCCCTCTTGTTCTTCAGCCCGAACTTCCGGATGAGGTCGTTTTCAGCCTTGATGCGGTCGGCCTGCCAGGGGTGGGAAGGTCGGGACCATTTGGCCCGGGGGAACTTCGGGTCTCCCATGCCATCAACGCCTCTGAGCCTGCTGAACCCTGGCGGCCCGGCGGACGACTCCAACGGTTAACCCTGTCCTCCCGTTGTTGCGGGTTCTCTGTCCCCTGACCCTCTGACCTGTCTCGTGGCGGATTCCCCGGTATGAACGTATCATCTTGAGGCGATTGATGTCCTCCCTCCGCCTCATGTCGATATCGGACCCTATGAGCTGGATGTCCTCGCCCGTCCAGAAGTCACTCCTGCGATTTAGGGCCCAGCTGGGTACCCGGGCCGGCAGATCATCCAGGATTGAGGCGAGCTCTTCCACTTGCTCGTCGGAGAGGTTGCCGATTTTCTCCCTCCGGGGAACGTCGAGGGCATCGGCCAGCATCTGGGCAAGTCGGATGCCTACGCCCTTGATGCCCGTCAGGGCTAGCTCTAGGGGCCTCTGGCCATCCAGGTCCGTGTTGGCAAGGCGAACGATGTACTTGAATTCGGGTGAAGCCTCCTCAGCCTCTTCCCGCTTCTCTTCAGCCATCTAGATACCGCGTAGTCTCAATCAAGGGAGTTTGGTTATTTAAGCTTGCGGCGACGGACTGGTATCCAGGAAACCTTATACTCCCAGGGAGCAATCCGACAGAGTGCGCGGGTACCTGAAGCTCATCAGGCCCCTCAACTGTGGCATGTCCGCCGTCGGTTGCGTTCTCGGGAGCCTGGTCGCGACGGCCGATGTCACGAAGCTATCCGTCTTCCTGGTAGCTGAGGCGGCCGCCATCGCGTTCATCTTCACGGCAGCCGGGAACTCCCTGAACGACTACTACGATAGAGATGTGGATAGCATCAACCGCCCGGAGAGGCCAATTCCGTCAGGCCAGGTCGCCCCCCGGAGCGCCCTCATGCTGGCAGCCGTTCTCTTCGCCCCCACGGTCCCTATGAGCTACCTCATTGGGTGGGAGCTCCTTACCCTGGTCCTAATCAACCTGGGCCTGATGTCATCGTACGAGTTCGTCTTCAAGCGAGAGGGGTTCCGCGGAAACATCCTGATTAGCTGGCTTGTGGCCTCCCTCTTCATCTTCGGGGGGCTGGCCGTCTATGGGGGATCCCTCGTAGCCCTGCAAAGGATATTCCTGCTAGCTCTATTGGCCTTTCTGGCCACCCTGGGGAGGGAAGTGATCAAGGACATCGAAGACATTGCAGGGGATGTGGGGCGATGGACCTTGCCCATGACCATGGGTGAGAGGGGCGCGGGACGCGTTGCTTCTGCCTCCCTGATCGCGGCGGTCGCCCTGAGCGTGGTCCCCGTTATTCTGAAGGTCCTGACCGTGTACTATGTCTTCGTCGTCGTGGTGGCAGACGCAATATTTATTTACGCGGCCCTGAATGCAGCCAGGAAGCCCGCCACTGCCCAGAGGGCTGCGAAATACGCCATGCTGGCGGCCTTGGCGGCCTTTCTGGTAGGAGGCTTCCCTTGAAAGTCCTGACTTATATCAGAGAGAGGCTGAGGGAGGGGAAGCTTCACATGACCCTCCTAGACCCGGAGAAAGGAGGGCCCGAACACCTAGCCGACCTCGCCGCTATGGCCTACGACGTAGGGACGGACGCCATCATGGTGGGTGGCTCTACAGGCATCAGCCAGAGCCTCTTGGACTCCTCGGTGCAGGAGATAAAGGCCAGGACCCCGCTACCCGTCATCCTTTTCCCCGCCAACTCTAGCTCACTGAGTCAATACGCGGATGCCATCTACTTCATGAGCCTTCTCAACTCCAAGAGCGTTAGGCACGTGGTCCGGGAGCAGCACATGGCCTCTTGGACCATAAAGGGAATGGGGCTTGAGGCCATACCCATGGGCTACGTAATCGTGGATCCTGGCATGCGGGTCGGGGAGGTGGGGCAGGCAGACCTAATCCCCAGGGATGACCCTGAGGAGGCTGTCCGGTACGCGCTGACGGCCGAGTACTTCGGCATGAAACTCTTCTACCTGGAGGCGGGATCTGGGGCCCCCAGCCCTGTTCCAGCGGACATGGTACAGGCCGTCAAGAGGGAGAGCAGCCTCCCCCTGCTGGTGGGCGGGGGCATCAGGAATCACGAGGCAGCGAAGAGCGTGGCCGAGGCGGGGGCGGATATTGTCGTTACCGGGACAGTTGTGGAGCGGGAAAACGGAAGGAAAGCCCTTAAAGGCATCATCCATGCCGTTAAGGGTCGGTAGGTTTAGGAATGGTTCCGCGGACTGCCCAGGAGGCTCAACAGCAGGCTACATCCGCCATGATGGGGCGGCTGTTCCGAGCTCCGAAGCCCGCGAGGATCCTCACATACATCGTCCTGGGGTCCCTCCTCATAGGTCTNNGGAGTACTGAGCTTCCAAGTCGTGGTGATGGGCCTTGGAGCCTTTGCCCTGCCGGTTGTGGCCTCAGCCCTTATTACAAAGCCCCTGGCCGAGCTCCTCGGTGGCAAGATGTACCTTCGAAGATCGGCACTCCTGGGGATTCTGGGCATGGCGCTGATACTCCTCGCCGCCCTGGCCTCCCTCTTCTTCGATGCCTCCCGCGTCCCTCGGTACCTAGTCGTCGGGTGGGCCTCGACGCTATGGCTGAGGCAGGCGGCCATCCTGGCAACCTCTCACAGCAGCCCCCTTCGGTCCTTACCAGCAGTAATCAACCAGCCCCTACTAGGGCTCCTGGCCCTCTGGGTATTGTTCCCCCTCACCCTCGCGGACTGGGCCATTGCCCTCCTCTCCTTTGCCTCGTTCTACGGCGCGGGCCTCATATTCACGGAGGTATCCATCCGACCCTTGGAGAGGGCTTCGGGCGTGGATGGACTCAGCATGATGCGCTACTCCCTAGACCACATGACGGAGAAGGGAAGGGAGGGGAGGACCGAGATGGAAACCTTCTTCGACTCCTTCGCAAGCCCCATTGATGTGCCGGTGGGCGTGCTCTCCTTGAAGCTGGAGGGCGGAAGGCAGGCTCTCTTGGTGGTGCCCAGCATGCACCCGGGACCCTATGGGCACCTAGGCGGGAGCGACCTTCCCACCAAGCTCGGTACCGGGCTGCGGGACCTGGGGGTTGAGGTCCTCGTACCGAAAGGTGCCTCGACACACGACCAGAACCCCGCCACCACGGGGGAGTGTGAGAGGTTGGCTAGCTGGGTAAGGGAGACAATTCCGAGGCTCAAGCACGGCAGCAGGGCCTCTAGGTTTACAAGGGCCTCAAAGGGCAGTGCGAGCGTCTGCTGCCAGGTCTTCGACGGCAAGGCCCTCGTCCTCGCCTCCTTAGCACCCAACCCCACGGACGACATCGACTTCGCCACCGGCTACTCGGCCAGGAACGTGGCAGTGAACTCTGGGGTCGACGACGCCCTCTTCGTGGACGCCCATAACTGCATACGGCCCGGGAGCGGAGCCGTGTACTTCGGATCTCCGGATTGCAGCTCCATCCTGGAGGCAACCGGAGAGGCCATTGCCAGGGCGTTGGGAAGCATGTCTGATGGGCTGAGGGTAGGCCTCGCCTCAAATACGGATCTGGTGGATGCTGAGAGGGGGCTCGGCCCGAACGGCGTCCAGGCAGTGGTCGTGGAGGTGGACGGCCAGAAGACGGCCTACCTTCTCTTCGATGGAAACAACATGGTTCCGGGGCTTCGGGAAGAGATTCTCAAGGGGATCGAAGATCTGGTGGATGAAGCGGAGGTCATGACCAGCGACAACCATATCGTCAACAACACCCTGCCGGGGTTCAACCCTGTTGGGTGGCGGATCGAGCACCGGGACCTGGTGGAGGCCACGAGGTCGACGGTTGTGGACGCTATTGACAACATGGACCAGGCCACCGCCGCCGCTCAGAGCGGGCTACTGGAGAACGTAAGGGTGTGGGGCCATCAGACCGCTGTTCGACTTACAACGGCCATCTCCTCGAGTATCTCCACTATGAGGATCAATGCGGCCGTCACCTTTGCTCTGGCCGCCATTCTTTCCATACTCGGCCTAGCTTTAGTGCCTTAGATTAGCTCCAAAAGCATGCGGTGGACGCCCGTCGTCCCTGAGAGCTCGGGATGAAAGGTCAGGGCTAGCAGATGTTTCTGCCGCGCTATCACGATTACGTCCTCAAGTCTAGAGAGGACCTGACAGTCTCCCCACACCCTTCGAATGGCGGGAGCTCTGATGAACACGCCCTTGGTGGGCCCTACCCCCTCGATCTCCAGGCTGGCCTCGAAGGACTCCCTCTGTCTGCCGAAGGCGTTCCTGTCCACAGCCATGTCCATCAATGCCAGCATCTTCGTCCCCGTCGCCTTTACCTGATTGTCGCCTTCCTTCGCCAGGAGGATGCATCCCGCACAGGTCCCCATCAGAGGCATGCCTTCCTGAGCCCTCTCCAACACCCTCTCAAAGAGGTCGAACTTGACCAGGAGCTTGGAAATGGTAGTGCTCTCCCCGCCAGGGATGATGAGGGCTGAAACCTCTTCCAGAGCGCGAGGGGTCCTGACAGGAGTGGCACTACCCGAGAGCGACAGCTCGTCCATCGCTTTATTCACGACATCGAGGTGCTCACTGACGTCGCCCTGGACGGCGGTCACGCCGACCTTCACGTCCATATCAAGGCTAGTGAGGGTATAAGGTTGTGGCGACGGACATCACCGAAGGCTAAGATCTGGGCGCCGGCACCTCCCCAAGAGCGCTATCCTAAAGTCCGAGTGGTATCGTGGGGCTCGAATGACGGCCTCCGCCCTCGATCCGGAAGCATGCCTAAGTTCCCCTCAACCTCTGTGACAGCACCTTGGTCAGCAGCTCCCTGTGGTCAACTCCCGCTACCCTTGAGGCGACGCCGTTCAGGAGCAATGCCTGCCCCTGTCTTGGCTGGAGGTACGGACGGCGTACAACATCCCAAGCCTCATCAAGGGGCAGAACGGCCTCTCCTTGGGGAGACTTCGCCAAACCGTCAGGTGTGCTGGTGTCCAGGGCCACCACCTGGAAGGGCTCGCGACTGTAGAGGGGCCTGGCAGCACCTCGCCCGAGAATGGATATGAGCACTCTGTCCTGGTCCGGGATAAGTTCCGTGTTCTGGTCGAGTGCCAGGGAGTTTATCCCCACCTGTCCGCGCACGAGGTCTGTCGAGCGCCCACCAAAGGGCGTTACGTACCAGTGGCGCAGCGTCTCCATGGGGTAGGGCTTCTCGTCGGAAGGGTGAGTTTCGCGGACCTCTACCATACCAGCCCACCTAGGCCAATGCCTCGACAACGCCATATTTCAATGTTGACAGGCCATTCTCCACCGTGAGAATTGCTAGAGTCGTCCCACTCTCCCCATGGGCCGATGTAACGCCTCCCGCTAAGGGCAGTAAGTGAGTGACGGAATCACGTGTCTGGGCACCCTCATCCCTCCACTCATCAGTCGGCTAGCTCTAGGGATCCATTCCTCAACGGCCTGCAGGAAATGCTCCAGCTCAACACCGAGATAGGCGGGCTTGAAAGGCTCTAGGGCGCCCCTGCCGGCTATGAGCAGGTCTAGCATGCCCCTGTAAGTCCCCTTTTTGTAGTGATGGAAGGCGGCGGCAATCTTGATAATTCCCTGAAGAAAGGCTTTGTCCTTTCCATCCTCCTCCAGCCAGATCTCCTCCAGTACCTCATGACACTCGAAGAAGTGGCCGCTGTTGTAGAGGGAGACGCCCTCCTCAAGGGCCTTGTGAAGTCTGTCAAGACGTGAAGATCGTTCGGAGGAACTGGACACCGTAGTTTCTAGGTGACCGTACCTCTTAGTCTCTTGCCTGTCTCCCGACCACGTCGGGTCAGTTCAGTCGGTGGAGGATATCGAACGTCGCCGAGGGATTACCCTCCTTCAACGGCCTGCCGGGCCAAGTCTGCCCCCTGGACCATGGCAGTGAGCTTCTCATAGGCCACGCGCCATGTCCGGGTCCTAAGACCGCAGTCGGGATTGACGTAGATCCTCTTGGGGTCGTCGAGCACCTTCACAGCTTTTAGTATCCTTTTCCTGACCAGTTCGGGAGTCTCCGGGTGGTCAACGTGCACGTCCACCACGCCAAGGCCGATCTCCCGCCCGTCGTCATACTCACGAAACAGCTCCAAGGCAGCGTAGCCGTCTCCGACTTCGTCGTCCCTGTTCGCGAACTCCCAGTCGAACTGGCTGCACCTCCTCATCTCCAGGACGTGCGGGTACAGGAGGCGGTAGTCGCTGTAGCAAATGTGGGTGGCGAGCTTGCAACGGATGCCCTCTGAAGCGGCGTTGAAGCCCTCGACAAAGATGGCCACCTCCTCCGGGTGGGTCGTGGCCGCGGGTTCGTCAAACTGGATTATCTCGGCCCCCGCTCTCACCAGGGCCTGCAGGTTGGGCTTGATGACCTTCGTTGCCAGGTCGAGGACTAGGTCGCGCCTCGCCTCCAGCTTCCTCTTGCGCAGGTTCGAGATATCAGAAAGGCGTCCTTGGTAGAATTCATTGAAGGACCACTCGGCCAGGGTGTAGGGCCCAGTGATGGGCACCTTCACTCTTCTCCGCGCCCTCTCTTTCACAAAGGAGAACTCATCAAGGTGGTACGCCTCCTCGAAACCCACTTCGTCGACGCACGAGGCCTTCCGGTAGTACTTGTTGTCGAAGGATCGCACGTGGCCCAGGAACTTGAAGCCCTTGATGCGGCGGACAGGGTACTCGTACATCTCAATGCGCCGCTGTTCCCCATCGTAGACGTAGTCCAGGCCAGCAGACTCCAAGAGGCGGAGGGCGTAGAGGGAGGCCCAATCCCTCAGCTCCCCTTTCCTGCCCTTCAGCCTGTCACTCTGCAGAATGCCGATGAGGTTCTCGAATCCCTCGACACCAAGATGCTGTCCCCATGCGGCAGCCTCCTCCAGTTCCGCCTTGGTCGCCCTCCCCCTTCTAGGGGCGACAACCAGCCATGACGGCTTCGAGAGGCTCCCCATTTCCTGACAGGGGAAGATCTTCTCCATCACCCCGCCTCCTCCAAGAGGTCGCGCGCCTCGCCCAGGGCCCTGACCTTATCCGCAGCGACGGACCTGGGCAGGAACTCCAGGTCAGCGTTTGGGCACAGGATTGTTCCCGGCGGTGAGAGGGACTCCCGAGCGCCTTCCACCAAGCTGGCAATCTCCCCAGGTGTTTCCAGGAGGGAGTTTCTAGCATCGATGCAACCGCATGCAAGGATTTTGTCGAAGTCGACATCCACTAACCGACCCAGATCCTCCTCGTAGAGGTCCAGCCCTAGGATGTCCACTGGAAAATTCAGGATTTCTCCCAGCTGAGGTTGCACGGAGGCGAAGTACAGCTGGAGGGAAATCTCCATCCCATCCGCTCCTCTCAGAGTCTCGTATGCCTGGCGCACGGTCTCTAGGATGTCCTGAGAGGGGGGATGCTCCAGCAGAGAAGGCTCGCTAAACTGAACGTGGGCACACCCGAGCTCCCGCAAGCCATCGCACACACGCCGTAGACACTTCCCCAGATCGGGGACGGCTTCCACGGGATTGGCGTAGTGGCGATCCTCAGCCAAATCGTAGATCGTGTAGGGCCCCGGTAGAACGGCCTTTACTCGCGCACCCCGCGGGATGAGGTCGACGCGAAGATACTCCCGAGGGAGAGGGCCAGGCTCCAGTGAGGATGTGATGGCGGGCTGTCGGAAGAAAGTATTGTTGTCGTACCACCGGGTCAGACCACCAAGGGTCAGGCCGCCCCACGCCTCCACCAAGGGGCGGAACAGGTCCTGCCAGTTCAAGAGCCCGTCGCTCAGGAGGTTGAATCCAGCCCCACGTTGGAGTTCGACAGCTTCCCTTACGTCGTGACGGAAGACCTCGGCCATCTCCTCCCTCGACACACGCCCTCGATCGAATCCCCGAGTGGCGGCTATGAGCGCCTCCGATCTCGGAAAGATCCCCGTCAGGTACGCTTCCACGGAACGTTTCCCCATACTGGCCTGGCAAATGCCCAGTTCCCCAGTTTATTAATAGCTTTGGCTCAGAATTATAACCCACAGTTATTTCGATGCCTTACCAATCATTCTCAAGACATCGGCCCTCGTGACGATTCCCGTGACGACGCCCTTTTCCATCACCAAGACCATGGGATACGCCTCCAGGAGGGAGAGGGCCTGGGAGACATCCGCCTCTGGGGGAAGGGAGGGTGGAGCAGGTTCCATGATCTTGAAGAGCCTCCTCATCCCCAACTCAATGGGGTTTCTGGTCACTGCGATTTTTCTAAGGATGGTCCTCTCGCTGATGGATCCTACAGGGACTCCGTTGTTGAGAACGGGCATCTGGGAATACCCGTATTCGGTCATCCTCCTCACTGTCTCCGAAACCGCGTCCCCAGGGTCGGCGGCTATGACGGGCTTGCTCATGACGTCTCTGATGAGGGTCGTGGCCCCTCGTACCCCCTCCAAGACTCCCAGAATACGCCGCACGGTAGAGAGTCGCGGATCCAGCCTGCCCTTCTCCAACCGGGAGATGTAGGCCTGGCTCACTCCGGCCATGGCGGCCAGCTTGGTCTGAGTAAGGCCCAGCTCCTTCCTTCTCCGCACTATGTACTCGAGGTCCTCGGGCAAGCGCACGGAGTGGCATGGGCGGGCTGAGGCATATTTCTAACGAAAGGAGGTCCGTCGGGGAGCCACGAAGTCTCTAAGACCGGACCCCGAGGGCCCCCGCCTATCAGTATGACCGCTGCACGGAGGCGAGGATAAATAGGCAGGAGCCCCTCATCGGGACCGATGGAGCCCGACGTAAGTTCCCTGAGGGCCTACTTGGAGCGTCACTTACCGAAGCGGGGAGGTGTTTTGAGACGTCTCGAGCACGTTGCCCAGGAGGAGGGCATCCCCATCGTAGGACCCCACGTTGGTGCCCTGCTGATGGTGCTCGCCCGTGCATCTGGCACGAAAAAGGCCCTGGAGCTAGGAACAGCCATCGGCTACTCGGCCATATGGATAGCCCGCGGCCTCGCGCCAGGCGGAAGGCTGATCACCGTCGAGAAGGGAGAGAAGATGGCTCGTAGGGCGCAGCGAAGCATAGCGGAGGCCGGACTTCGAGACTCTGTGGAGATACGTGTAGGAGAGGCCCTAGGTCTCCTGCAGAGCCTTGGAGAGGACTTCGATATGATCTTCAACGACGTAGACAAAGAGGGATATCCGAAGTTGCTCCCGATCTGCAAGAAGGCCCTCAGGCCTGGGGGACTCCTCATCACTGACAACGTCCTGTGGGGAGGTCGTGTGGCTTCCCAGGATGACTCGCCCACAACGAAGGCCGTCCGCGAGTACAACCGCCTCCTAGCGGAAGATGAAGAGATGCCCACAGTGATTCTCCCGCTGCGGGACGGCGTCTCCATTACCGTTAAGAGGGCGTAGCCCTTTGGAACCCTACAGTCTGGATACCTCTGGAGGCGACTTCATGGTGGAGGAGTATGGTCTCTACATTAACGGCAAGTGGGCCGAGTCGACTGGTGAGAAATTTTTCGATGTGACGAACCCCGCCAATGGGGAGGTGCTAGCTCGCTTCCCCAGCGGCACCGTGGAGGACGTCCATCGAGCCCTGGAGGCAGCGAAGGAGGCATTCCCCCCCTGGAAGCGAACGCCGCCTGCCAAGAGGGGAGAGGTCGTCCTCAGAGCCGCCCAGATACTCAGGCAGAGGAAGGACGAACTGGGGAAGCTGCTGGCCCGGGAGAACGGTAAGATCGTCGCCGAGGCCAGGGGGGAGGTGCAGGAGGCCATCGACTTCTTTGAGTACATAGCGGGAGAGGGCCGGCGACTCCTCGGGGAGACCGTGGCGACGGAGCTACCGGACAAGTTCGCGATGACAGTGCGGCTACCCGTGGGCATCGCGGGCCTAATAACCCCGTGGAACTTCCCCATCGCCATTCCCTCCTGGAAGATTGGGGCGGCCCTGGTCAGCGGCTGCACTATTGTATTCAAGCCTGCCAGCGGGACGCCGATCCTGGGAGCAAGGCTTGTTTCGGCTCTAGAGGACGCCGGACTCCCACCGGGCGTTCTCAACATGGTCACGGGCAGCGGCTCCGTCGTTGGGCAGGAGATAGCCAACCACCCCTTGGTGAGCGTAATCTCCTTCACAGGGGGCGTGGACACGGGGAAGCAGGTGTACAGCTGCGGCGCCGCTCGCCTCGCGAACGTGGGCCTGGAGCTTGGAGGGAAGAACCCCATCATCCTGTTGGAGGACGCGGACCAGGATCTGGCCATGGAGGGGATACTTTTCGCCGCCTTTGGGACCGCTGGCCAGAGGTGTACCGCCTGCAGCCGCCTCATCCTCCACAAGAAGATCTACGACGAGTTTCTGGATGACTTGGTGGAGGAGACGGAGGCCCTGAAGGTCGGGGATCCCTTGGACCCCTCCGTAGACGTAGGACCCGTCAAGGGGAAGGAGCAGGAGGAAAAGATTCTCCGCTACATCGAGATTGGAAAGGAGGAGAAGGCGAAGCTTCTGTGCGGCGGACACAAGCTCACAGGTGATGGCTACGACCTGGGCCACTACATCAGTCCGACCATCTTCGAGGCGAAGCCCGACATGAGAATCGCAAAGGAGGAGATTTTCGGGCCTGTCCTTAGCGTCCTGAAGGCTGGCAGCTATGAGGAGGCGGTCAGAATCGCCAACGACGTGGAGTACGGCCTCTCCTCCTCAATATACACCAAGAACGTCAACATCGCCTTTAGGGCCATTCAGGACATCGAGTCCGGGATAACCTACATAAACGCCCCCACCATAGGCGCCGAAGTCCAACTGCCCTTTGGCGGGGTCAAGAACACCGGGAGCGGTGCCCGCGAGGCCGGAACGACGGCCATTGACGAGTTTACCGAGATCAAGAGCGTGTACGTGGACTACAGCGGAAGGCTTCAGAAGGCTCAGATCACGGAGTGAGGCCAAACAGGAGTGTAACTCATTAGAGTGACAGAAATTATTTTATAACGCCGTAATGATATCGTGGGTTGTAGTCCCTAATCACCCAGAACACGCGCCAAGGAGAAGGGAACATGGCCAGGGCCGTGCTGAAGGAAGAGGTCGTCGACAAGAGAGATAGGAGGTGTCCCGAGTGCGACAGCCGGGACCTCGAGAGGGACGACTATCGAGCTGAGCTGGTGTGCAACAGCTGCGGCCTCGTCATTGAGGAGGACATGATAGACCAGGGGCCGGAGTGGAGGGACTTCAACGTTTACGAGCGGTATGGGAGCAGCCGGGTGGGCAGTCCGGCTAACCCCATGATCCCGGACAAGGGCCTGTCGACGGAGATACCTGTTGCCACGAGGGACGCCCATGGGAAGAGCCTCTCCACGGAGGCGCGCGTCAGGTTCTACAGGATGCGAATGCTCCATAACCAGGTGAGGCAATCCAAGAAGGGAGAAAGGAGCCTGGGTGAGGGGCTGAAGCAGGTTGACCGATTTGCCTCCCTCATGCGGCTGCCCTCCTC
>JABAOH010001129.1_pt5 | contig 11551 bp, 8 predicted proteins | sample 7062181 | NCBI WGS metagenome assembly JABAOH01 (sample SAMN14538630, study PRJNA623070) | marine sediment metagenome | biome: marine biome [ENVO:00000428]; feature: marine pelagic biome [ENVO:01000023]; material: deep marine sediment [ENVO:00002113]; isolation source: pool of 5 deep marine... | reverse complement strand
GGAGGAGGAGGCAAAGGACTGCGTGTTGCCAATAGTAAACGCGACGTGCCGAAAGCGATGGAACTAGTTCGCCTAGAAGCAGAGACATCGTTCGGAAGCTCAAAGGTTTACGTTGAAAAGCTCTTAACAAAGCCAAGGCACATCGAGTTTCAGTTACTTGCTGACAAGAAGGGGAATGTAATTCACCTAGGCGAACGAGAATGCTCGATCCAAAGAAGATACCAAAAGCTAATTGAAGAGACCCCGTCGCCGGTGATGACCAAAGAGCTAAGAGGGGTGATGGGAGAGACTGCCATACGAGCAGCAAAGGCGATAGACTACACCAGTGCAGGCACAATAGAGTTTCTGATCGACACCGAAGGAGACTTCTACTTCTTGGAGATGAACACCCGCTTACAAGTTGAACACCTCATCACTGAGCTAGTAACGGGCGTTGACTTAGTCAAAGAACAGATCAAGATAGCAACAGGGAACGAACTCCAGTATAAACAAGATGACATAACACTACGAGGCCACGCCTTAAACTGCAGAATCAACTCAGAGGACCCCTACAGAGACTTTGTGCCCTGCCCAGGCACCGTAACAAGATATCGCCCTCCAGGAGGTCCCGGTGTCAGAGTTGACTGCGCGCTATACAGCGGATACACCATCCCGATTTTTTACGATTCCTTGATTGCCAAGCTTGCCGTCTGGGGCATAACCCGCGATGAAACCATATCGCGCATGAAAAATGCATTACGTGAATGCGTTATAGAAGGTGTCGAAACCACAATCCCCTTCCATGAAAAGATTTTGGACGATGAATATTTCAGAAAGGGCGAAATCCACACANNAAGGAGAAGTTTGAAGGTGAAGATGTCGCCGCTTTGTCAGTCGCCCTCGCAGCCTATTTGATGAATAGGCGACAAGGTCTAGCTGTGATCCCAAGCCGAAGAGCCGAGGAAGCGTCCGCGTGGAGAATGGCTGGAAGACGAGGGTGGAGGAGATCTAGAGTAGCCACGTGAGTGCCTGACTTGAGACAGCATAACATCTTAATTGATGGCAAACCGCACAAGGTCAAGCTGCGCGCGCTTAAAGTGGACAAGGAATCTCCTTTCTTAGTTGAAGTTAACGACAAATCATACGAAGTGAGGCTTGCAACAGAGCTCGGCTATGGAACTTCGATCTCCATAAATGTGAGCGGCAGACCGTACCGAGTTGAACTCGAAAAGCCAAGCCAAAACACTCCGTTTTCTGTAAAGGTCAATGGCAAATCGTACAGAGTACAATACGATACAATTAGCAAGGCCTATCCACGAACTCTAGAACCAACATTGCCAAAACCTCTCAGAACACCTGTTCGAAAAGCGATCTCAGAAAAGGGCGTAGTTACCGCTGCTTTGCCGGGTAGGGTTGTTTCACTGAAGGTTAAGGCAGGAGATTCAGTGAAAGTTGGAGACGCCCTCTGCGTTTTAGAAGCGATGAAAATGGAGAACGAGATTACAGCTCCAGTGAGGGGGGTTGTTGAGGAGATTATGGTTTCAGAGGGAGCCATCGTCAATAAGGGACAATCATTAGTCCTGATAAAGTAACTTGCATTTCAAGTAGATTAAAATATGGGCTAGGGATTGACTTCTAGTCTACAATGAATTAGATTAGATCAGGCGAATTCTAGTGAAGAGGCCAGTTAAGATAACGGATACTACCTTTCGGGACGCCCACCAGTCACTGATGGCAACGAGAATGAGAACCGAGTCCATGCTACCAATCGCGGAGAAGATGGATCAGGTTGGATTCTTCTCCTTCGAAGTCTGGGGGGGAGCAACCTTTGACGTATGCATAAGATACCTAACTGAAGACCCTTGGGAGAGAATCCGCTCACTGAAGAAGCACATACGGAAGACTCCGTTGCAGATGTTGCTGAGGGGACAAAACATAGTTGGCTATAGAAATTATCCCGACGACGTGGTGATCAAGTTCGTTGAAAAGGCCGCTGAAAATGGAATCGACATATTCCGCATCTTTGACGCCGTCAACGATGTCAGAAACATGAAAACTGCCATTGAAATTGTTAAGAAGGTTGGGGCTCACGCGCAAGGTAGTGTCTGTTACACCATAAGCCCTGTCCATACTGTAGAATATTACATGAAGACTGCCAAGTCTTTGGCTGATTTGGGTTGCAACTCGATTTGCATCAAGGACATGGCTGGGATGCTTTCGCCACTTATGGCCTACAAACTCGTGTCGGCTCTCAAGAAGGCGGTAGGGCTGCCTGTACACTTGCATTGTCACTCGACGAGTGGTATGGCTTTGATGGCGTACCTCCGAGCTTGCGATGCTGGAGTTGACATCTTGGACACAGCCTTCTCTCCTATGTCTTTTGGCACATCTCAACCACCCGTTGAAACCATGGTGGCGGCTTTGAAAGATACGCCGTATGATACGGGATTGGACATGAAGCTTCTCCTCGAGATAGCTGAATATTTTGGGGAGTTGCGAGAGAAGTACTATGATCCGATTCACCTTATTGATCCCATGGCTGAAAGAGTTGACGCATCCATTTTGGTTCATCAAATTCCGGGGGGCATGTTTTCGAACCTCATCTCTCAACTGAAAGAGCAAAACGCCATCCACAGGCTTAAAGAAGTCTTAGAGGAGGTGCCGAGGGTTCGAAAAGACTTGGGTTATCCCCCCTTGGTAACGCCCACCAGTCAGTTAGTTGGCACCCAAGCAGTCTTGAACGTCGTTTCTGGCAACCGATATAGTATCGTGCCAAAGGAAGTGAAGGATTACGTTAAGGGATTTTATGGTAGACCTCCGTCGCCCATAGGTGAAAAAATCCGAAAGAAGATTATCGGCGACGAAAACGTCATAACCTGCCGGCCTGGAGACTTGCTCAAGCCGGAATTCGGAAAGGTCTCAGAAGAAGTGAAGCCGTTTATAGAGAGTGACGAAGACCTCCTGACGTACGCTCTCTTCCCCAATACAGCACTAGAATTCTTCAAGAAGCGAGCCCTCAAGCGCCAAGAGAAGACACCTACTCCACTCACGCTCGAAAGGCGAGAATTAGAGGAGGTTGCTGCCGTTTCAACCGCCATAGTAGCCCATTTGACTAGCACTCGCGAAACCCTAGCCGTAATTCCCGTGAAAAGGCTAAAGAGATCCTCTCCTTGGAGCATCGCGGGTAGGCAAGAACTGATGAGATGGGGAGACTAAACGAGGTAGTCTATTGAAAAAATACAACATCGTCATCGACGGTAGGCCGTACAAAGTGGACCTCATCAAGCATAGTGAAGGAGTTCCTTTTTTGGTCAGGATAAACGACGACCCGCGCGAAGTGGAGCTTCTGAACGAATTTAATCCCAATGTCCCGTTTCCAGTTAAGATGCAAGAAAAAACCTATAACGTAAAGCTGAAGAGACTCGATAAGAAAGCGCCTTTTTCAGTGACCGTCAATGACATGGCTTTTAGAGTTGAACTTCAGACACCACTTAGGAAGGTCGCCCGAGCTATTGGGCCATCCTCGTCCTCGATGGTTGCCAGGAAACCTGTGCTGAGAACTGTCGAAGAAGGAGAGGTGATTTCTCCTATGGCTGGCAAGATAGTTTCAGTGAAGGTGAAGAAAGGAGATTCTGTGAAGGTGGACACTGTGGTATGTGTTTTAGAGGCGATGAAGATGGAGAATGAGATAACGGCAACGAAGACGGGATCTGTTCAAGAGGTCAGGGTTTCAGAGGGCATGGCTGTAAACGAAGGAGAAGTCCTTGTCGTCATAAAATGATTTACTCAGTTTTTCTTTTCAGGTTTGGTGCATGGCGCAACTAGATCAATTTGAGCTTCTTGCCGCCTTCTTCGAATGCTGCGACAGCCTTGTCCAAATGCTCTTCAGTATGCTTAGTGCACAACTGGCAACGAATCCTTGCCTTATCACGGGCCACCATGGGATAAACGATCGGCAACGCGAAGATGCCCTTCTTCCAGATGAAATCTGCGAGGTCCTTAGCTGCCTTACTCTCACCACACATCACTGGTACAATAGGCGTCTCGCTGTTTCCAGTGTCAAAGCCCAGGTCTTTCATTGCCTTTATGAAATACTCACGGTTCTCCCACACCTTCTTCACATGTTGTGACTCAGACTCCAAAACGTCAATTGCAGCAATACACGCAGCGGCTACTCCCGGGGGCACTCCTCCGCTGAGTAGCCAGGTCCTAGATTTGTTGTAGGCAAAATTCCGCAGGTCTTTTCCACCAGTGATGTGGCCGCCTATTACTCCGAAGGCTTTTGAGAATGTACCCATTTCAGCGTGTACCTCGTCACGACTTAGGTTGAAATGACTGACAATACCGCGACCGCCTTCTCCAAGCACTCCTTCGCCGTGGGCGTCATCCACGTACACGCCTGCCCCATGCTCCTTGGCGATCTTGGCGATTCCAGGGAGCGGAGCCAGGTCACCGTCCATACTGAACACACCGTCTGTGAGAATCCAAATGTGGTTGTACGGCGGTTTGTGTTTTTCTGTTTCATTCATAACACGTGAAAGGTCTTCAACGTCCTTGTGTTTAAAGATAGCCCGATCGGCGTGACTCAGCCGCACGCCGTCGATGATGGAGCCGTGATTTAGCTCATCTGATACGAAGAGGTCTCCTCTTCCACAGAGTTGAGGGACGAGGCCCTCGTTAGCCATGAAGCCAGTCTGGTAGGTTAGAGAGGCGGGGGCCCTCTTAAAGCTTGCAAGGCGTCTGTCTAGCTCTTCGTGAAGCGCCATGTTGCCTGAGATGGAGCGGTCGCTGCCAGCGCCTGCGCCGTATTTTTCGGTTGCCTCAATCATGGCCTTAACGACTTTTGGATGTGTGGCCAGGTTGAGGTAATTGTTGGCGCAGAGCATTATGACTTGTTTACCGTCAACTGTGCATACGGGTTCACTGGCGGTCTGGAGTTCTTTGAGTTCCCAGTTCAGGCTTTCCTGGACCAAGCGTTGGTATTCTTCGCCTAGGTATTTTGTTGGATGCCTTTCAACTGTCATGTGATCCACCTTAAAGAGTATTTGCACTTCTGCTTTTTAATCTAATCACTCATTTAGTTGAGCGCGTAATCCTGATGCTGGATGACCAACATGAATTGATCCGCGGAAATTATGCTTTTTGTGTTCCGTCTATTCCACAATAAATATGTACGCACATCGATGTTCGGCAGTTGACGCCTTTCATCAAGTTCAGCAACATGTCCGCAGAAGCTGAGCGTGAACAAAAGGTTTTTATATCTCCAAACTATGAGCTTGAAGAAGGCTCAAATCTCACCTAGAAAAGACCTGAGAAAAGTTCTCGTTCTGGGTTCTGGAGCAATAAAAATCGGGGAAGCTGGTGAGTTTGATTATTCTGGCTCTCAAGCACTCAAAGCCTCGAGAGAAGAAGGCATAGAAACTGTCTTAGTGAACCCAAACATAGCTACAACTCAAACAGACGAAAAATTCTCTGACAGAGTTTACCTATTGCCTATCAACGCTGATTTTGTTGAGAAGATCATCAACAGGGAAAGACCAGACGGAATCATGCTCAGCTTCGGCGGCCAAACAGCCTTAAACTGCGGATCAGAGCTCGCCATCAGAGGAATCTTGGACAAGTATGGCGTAGAAGTTTTAGGAACGTCGATTGAAGGCATACAGAATACGGAAGACAGAGAGTTGTTCAGAAAAACTATGGAAGACGCTGATGTAAAGGTGTGCAAGAGCAAAGCAGCCTCATCTTTTAGAGAAGCCTTGCACATAGCAGAAACGATAGGGTATCCAGTCATCGTTCGACCTGGCTATACTCTAGGGGGTCTAGGAAGCGGAATTGCACGAAATGAAACAGAATTGATGACTATCGCCCGAAGGGGACTGGCCCAGAGCCGAATCAACCAAATTTTGATAGAAGAATGCGTGATCGGATGGAGAGAGATCGAATATGAGGTTGTCAGAGATCATTCAGACAACTGTCTCATTGTGTGTGACATGGAGAACTTCGACCCTATGGGGGTCCACACTGGGGACAGCATAGTAGTCGCTCCAGCTCAAACATTGTCCTCGTCTGAGTCAAGTAGACTAAGAGAAATCGCAATCAGAGTAGTCAGAGCAGTAGACGTCATCGGAGAATGCAACATCCAGTTTGCTTTGAGCACAAAGGGAGATTACAGAGTAATTGAAGTCAATTCGAGATTATCCCGATCTTCTGCACTAGCATCGAAGGCCACAGGCTATCCTCTGGCGTACATGGCAGCAAAAATAGCAATGGGGTATGATCTGCCGAATCTAGAAAAGACAATTCCGAGAGCTTTTGTTGAACCCTACCTGAGCTATGTCGTGGTCAAGATACCAAGATGGGATCTGCAAAAGTTCAGAAGAGTGAACAAGAGAATCGGAACCCAGATGAAGTCTGTTGGGGAAGTAATGGGTATTGGGAAAACGTTGGAAGAGGCTCTTCAAAAGGCAGTCAGAATGTTAGACATTGGCAAAGCCGGGTTAGAAACACACTCAAACATAACGAAAAGTGGGCTCATCGAGACCTTGAAGAACCCTACGGATAAGAGGCTATTCCACATATACTTAGCCTTCGAAAAGGGGTTCAGTCTGAGAAGAGTGAATGAACTAACCCACGTTGACTCTTTCTTTCTGAAAAGAATAAGAAACATTGTTGAGTTCGAAAAGAATTTGAGAAAACGTCAGTTAACAAAGGAGACCCTCCTTGAAGCGAAAAAACTGGGATTTTCCGACAAACAAATAGCAGAGGCTAAGAGAAAACAGGAAAGAGCAATCAGAAAACTGAGAGAAAGCCTTGGAATATTACCAAAAGTAGAGAGAATAAACGCCTTAGTAAGCGAGGGACTTTCTGCTAACTATTTGTACCTGACCTATAACTCTGATAAGGAGGCTGCACTTCACAGCAAAGAAAAGAAGATCATCGTCCTCGGCTCGGGGCCCTACAGGATTGGATCTTCCGTAGAGTTTGATTGGAGTGCCGTCAACACGGTTCTAACCCTGCGAAAAAACGCATACGAAGCCATAATGATAAACTGTAATCCAGAGACCGTTTCCACCGATTACGATGTTTCAGACAAGCTGTACTTCGAAGAATTGACTTGTGAAAGGATCTTAGATATCTATGAAAAAGAAAATCCGGTAGGTATTATTGTTTCAGTCGGCGGCCAGATTCCAAATGATCTGGCTCTAAGATTGCACAGGTATGGAGTGCGCATTCTCGGAACCAGTCCAAAGCAAATTGACAAAGCAGAAGACAGAGCCAAGTTCAGCGGATTCTTAGACAAATTAGGGATAAAACAACCCCGATGGGACAGATTCACCAATCTAGAAGATGCACGGAAGTTTTGTGAACATATCGGATATCCCGTTCTTATTAGACCGAGTTATGTCCTATCAGGAGCCGCGATGAGGGTTGCCAACAACGAAAACGAGTTAGAGCACTATCTGAAACTGGCCACCGAAGTCTCGAAGGAACATCCTGTTGTAATTTCAAAGTTCTTACAGAACGCCAAGGAAGTTGAGGTGGATGGAGTATCTGATTCAGAGAACGTTCTGATTGGAGCAGTGATAGAGCATATAGAAAATGCTGGAGTTCATTCTGGCGATGCGACCATGATTATCCCGCCTGTAACGCTTCCCAAGGACATAATTGCGAGGATCAGGGAGAGCTCTACTCGAATAGCACGATCGTTGAAGATCAAAGGCCCTTTCAACATTCAATTTATTTACAAAGACGGTCAGTTGTACGTGATAGAGTGCAATCTGAGGGCCTCTCGAAGCATTCCCTTCTCGAGCAAAACACACAATCTGAACTTGATCGAACTGGCCACGGAGGCTATCCTCGGTAGACCACTCAAGACCGCCGCGCCCACAAAGATTAATCATTTCGGGGTCAAGGTTCCCCAATTTTCGTTTATGAGACTGGATGGAGCAGACCCTACATTGAGCGTTGAAATGGTCTCCACCGGGGAAGTAGCATGTTTGGGCGAGCACCCCTCAGATGCTCTTCTAAAATCGTTGATCTCTTCCGAGTTGCGCGTTCCTACACAGAATTCTTCGGTCCTAATTACGGTCTGTGACGAAGTTAAGCCTAGGATTTTAGAAACCGCGGAAAAACTGAACAAAATGGGTTATACAATATTTGCAACTCCAGGAACAGCAAGTTTTCTGCGTGATAAGGGAATTAACACCGTAATCTTGTTCAAAGTGTTTGATAACAAGAAACCAAACATCCTAGATTACCTGAGGAATACGAAGATAGATATGGTTTTCACGATCCCTCCAATGGAAAATGATGAGATCGCCAGAGAAGACAATTACTTGATCCGCAGGACATCTATCGAATTCGGTATTCCCGTAATGATGAATCTAGAGCTAGCCGAAGCCTTGACACAGGCCATTGAACATCAGAGAGGAAAGGTTTTTCAAATCAAATCATGGAACGAGTATTTCAGTCAGACGAATACAGATTTCCATTGAATCAAGTCTTTCTATCATCCGGTTGTTCTTGCCAACCACTTGGCCTTTGACTACCCGCAGCACTGAACAATATCCACTCTCTATTTGACTATTCCCACTGTGGCTCAAGGATCACCTTTCCAGCCTGTTTGTTATGGATGGCCTCCATCCCTTTGGCTATATCCTTGATCGGCATTCTATGGGTGATAATAGAGGCAATCTTCCTCCTAAAATCAGAATCAGAGAGCAACCCTTTCACCTGATACCATGTCTGGAACATCCTCCGACCAGAAATTCCATATACAGTTGCAGCTTTGAAGACGATGGCATCGTTAAAATCTAGTTCTACAGATCGCTCAAATACGCCAAAGAGGCAGACCCTTCCTCCAGGAGTGAGTATCTGGAAAGCTTGCTTTGCCGCTAGTGGCGCACCTGACATCTCTAGGGCCACATCTACGCCATTGCCATGGGTTGCCTCTAGGATCGTCTTCACAACACCTTCGCCTTGTTCTCGCGCGTTGAGCACCATGTCAGCCCCCAACTCCCTTCCTAACTTCATGCGTAGCTTGTTCCGACCACCCGCCGTGGCGTATATCCTTGAGGCTCCCAAAGTCTTGAGGACGGCTATAGCCATCAAGCCTATAGGACCACATCCCAAGACTGCGACATCCTTACCAGCGATGTCTTCAACATTATCCCTTGGCAGCACACATTGAACCGCGTTCCCGAGCGGTTCTTGCACTGAAGCGATGGCAGGATCCAAGTGCTGGTCGTTCTTCCACGCGTTTCTTTCGGGCAAGGCGACGTATTCGGCGAAGACGCCGTCTCTGTCGACGCCTAGGATTTGTAGGTTTTGGCAGACATGCATGCGGTCGGTTTTGCATTGGTAGCAGGTGCCGTCCACTATATGGGTCTCTGCGGAGACCATGTCACCTACGTGCACTGTAGTTACATCGGCTCCGACTTCGACAACTTCTCCCGCGACCTCGTGACCAAGTATTAAGGGAATCTTCTTCACCCTACCCTGGGCCCATTTGTTCCAATACCAAATATGCACATCAGTCCCGCAGATGGAAGCTGCCTTCACTTTCACGAGAACTTCGTCTTTCTTGATTTTAGGCACATTTACAGTGGTAATCTCAGCTCCAGGCTTTCGATTCTTTTTGACCACAGCGTACATATCCTACAAACTCCTGAGTTCCTTGGCGCAAAGGCGACTATAGACGCCCTTTAGAGGGCCCTTTTGCGTCGGGCTAACTCACTGGGCTCTTGTATTAAAGATTTGTCCCAAAAGAAAAATCGTAGGTAACATGGCTCTGAGCCTCTAAAAAACACTGAGGCTGAGCTAAAAGATATAAGAACTCGTCTTCTTTAGACGTGAAGCGTGAATGGAGAGACGCTGAAACGGGCTTTCAAATGGGCTTTATTGTCAACCCCATTGCGGGCATGGGTGGTAGAGTGGGGCTTAAAGGAACGGACAGCGTCATCAAAGAAGCTGTCAAGATGGGAGCGAAACCAGTCGCTTCCACAAGGGCGATAGAATTCTTAAAAAAGTTAAAGGGACTCCAGCAAAAAGCAGCCATCCATGTAGTGACCTGCCCCATCCCCATGGGCGAAGGTGAAACGAAATCTGCAAGTCTCTCCGCTGAGGTTTTGAAGATGGCCCTCAAGACCGAAACCACTGCGGAGGACACTAAAACAGCAGTCAAGCACATGCTTGCCGTAAAGGTGGACTTGATCGTCTTCGTTGGAGGCGATGGCACAGCGAGGGACATCCTTGATGCCTTGCGAGGCGCAAATGGTGTGCCTGTGCTGGGCGTTCCGTCGGGCGTTAAAATGTACAGCGGCATTTTCGCGGTCAATCCTTCAGAAGCGGCAGAAGTAGTCGTGGCTTTTGCTGAAAAGAGGGCTCAGATGATGGATTTTGAAATAATGGACGCCGATGAAAGCGCTATCAGAAGCGAGGACCGCATCGCTGTCAGTCTTTACGGCTTTCTGAGAGGCCCCTTCGTCCCATTGCGTCTCGCAAGCAGCAAGCAGATGAGTCCGGAAACTGTAGATGAGCGTGAAAACCAGACGGCCGTTGCGAGATTCGTAGTTGAAGAAATGGACCCGCAAGGTGTATACATACTCGGTCCAGGCACCACGGTCAGATGCATCGCAGACCTCCTCGGCGTGGAAAAGACGGTGCTGGGCGTTGACATATACCGAAATAAAAACGTGATAAAAGACGTAAATGAAGCAAGAATACTGCGAGAGATAAAGGATTTCGAAAATGCGTGGATCGTGGTCTCGCCGATAGGACGTCAAGGCATGCTTCTCGGACGGGGTAACCTGCAGATAAGCCCCAACATCATCAAGCAGGTGGGAAAAGAGAGAATAATCGTGGTGGCGACTAGAAGCAAGATGCGGGGCATCGAAGGAAACGTCTTGAGAGTCGACACTGGCGATCCAGAGGTTGATGAGTCGTTGAGAGGTTACATAAAAGTTGCTACAGACTACAGAGAATGGAGGCTAATGCGAGTTCAGTAGCACTCGACATCAGAAGATGGTCGGCGCCTTATACTCTCCGAAGACTTCCCTGAGCACGTCGCAGATTTCGCCCAGCGTAACATACGCTTTCACGGCTTGAAGGAAGACAGGCATCAGATTTTCCTCATGTTCTGCGGCTCGACGCACCCGACTTAGAATGTCCTTCGTCTTCGCGTTGTTTCTTTCTTTTTTTATCTGGCTTAGTCTGTTGATTTGCCTCTTCTCGATGGCTGGGTCGATTCGTAGGGTTTCAATGGGGGCTTCCTCTTCGACGGTGAACTTGTTTACGCCTACGACGATTCTTGCGTTCCTTTCCACTTCCCTTTGATAGGCATAGGCGCTTTCAACGATCTCTCTCTGCATGTAGCCCTTCTCTATCGCGGCTACGGCCCCTCCCATCTCGTCGATTTTCTCGATGTATTTCGATGCCTCTGCTTCGATTTGATTTGTTAGGTATTCGACGTAATATGATCCAGCCAACGGGTCAACCGTGTCCGCAACTCCACTTTCGTAGGCGACAATCTGTTGCGTTCTCAAGGCAGTCCGTGCAGCCTCTTCACTAGGCA
>JABAOH010157560.1_pt1 | contig 11553 bp, 11 predicted proteins | sample 7062181 | NCBI WGS metagenome assembly JABAOH01 (sample SAMN14538630, study PRJNA623070) | marine sediment metagenome | biome: marine biome [ENVO:00000428]; feature: marine pelagic biome [ENVO:01000023]; material: deep marine sediment [ENVO:00002113]; isolation source: pool of 5 deep marine... | reverse complement strand
ACGACTGGCAGACCCACGATGAGCAGCCCGAGGCTGAGTACGAGTGGCAGACTCGCGATGACGAGGATGACGAGGACGACGAGTAGGGCCCACGTCTGGAAACGTCATTTCGCGCCCATATGCGAACGCTTCCCCAGGACGTTTAGCGCGACATCTTCCATATGGAGACCAGGGCCGTTACGTAAGCCAGCAGTAGGGCTGCCATCGCGAGGAATATCATTGCTCCCGCCGGGAACGTGAACGGGTCGGTCAAGGTTGCCAGGAGCAACATAATCAGGACCGCCATGCTGGCTACGACCACCTCCGTCCAGTACGTTATCTCCCTTTCTCGGTGAGGTGCCTTGGATTCCATCTGCCCTCCGCCTTCAGCCATAGCCTCATCTCCAAACATGCGATTCTCTCGAGCCGAGAGGCTCACAGTGACTATGATTCCGTGGTCATTAGAAGGGCGTCCGCCAAATCGCGTAGCTTCTCCGTCGCCTTTTGCGTGAACATCCCGGCAATGCCCGATATTGCCGCGACGCCATACAGGTTGATGGAGGAAGCTTCAGTGCTAAAATTGAGGAAGCCCGCTCGCAACAGGAAGTATATCAGAAGGGCGAGTCCGACCCCTATGAAGGGTCTAGTGATGTACCACGTTGCCCATCTCTCTTCCAGAGCGTCGTGGGCGCGGTGCCAGGCGATGGAGGCGAAGGAGTGGACGAAGGCCCCAACCAGCGCCGCGAAGACCACCACCAGGAGCAGCGTCACCTCGACGTTTAGGTTGAGAGTGACTCGGCCTCCGAAGAGGCCCACGACGCGATTCTGAGGGGGCGGGACGGTGCCAGGCCATATGCTCAGGATCATGTAGATCGCAAAACCTCCCAGGATGAGGTGATAGATCAGAAGCGCCGCCAGCATCGAGTTTGGCATCGGTGTTTCCCTAGGCAATCCAGCCTCCTCCCGTGCGGCCGATTGGCACGGACGTTATAAAACGCTTTTCCAAATTATCAACTTGAGGAGCAAGCGAGCCCATCTACGTGCGGAGGCGGACAGAGCCCTCCCGCCACCAGGGATGTTATCAATTTGCGGAATTCGCGATATCTTTTAATGACCCCTTGCGCATTCGTCATGAGGGGCCGGCGGTACTTGACGGTCTCAAACCGCAGGACCGCCCTTACGCCTGGGCCAATGGAGGGCGTGAGTAGGAACCTCGGAGCGAAACGAGAGGGGGAGGTGAAGGAAGGATGTCACATTGTCCTGGCTGTGGTGGTTTGATCGATACGCCTCTGAAGGGAGTACACATCCTGGGCTGCGGCTATTCGGGGAGCTACTGCATCGAGGAGGGGCACGAGTCCCATGGGCAGTATCGAGGCAAGTGGGGTCAAGACAAACAGATGCGTGTCATACGCGATGCGTTCAGAGCGGCAGATATCAAAGTCACCGACGACGAGATTAAGAAATTCGTACAGAAGCTTCTCGCTCGACTGGCGGCCGGCGACTAGAACGAGGCAGGGTGGATCCACCCGACGGAAGACCTATCGGTAGTGCTACGCTGGGCGCTGTATCCTCCAGGGGACCCCGTTAGGAGGGGGCGGAGGACTCGAGGGATCTAAGGGCTTCCCGCGCCACCTTTTCGAGGGGTCTCGAGATTCTCGCCAGCTCGTCGCATGCCTCAGCGAGAATCTCCGTCGCCCGCTCCACCTTCTCCGTGGAGACTAGGAAGCGACCGAAGTCAAGCAACAACTCACCACGAAAATCGGTAACGGGGAACTCATAGGCACGAAGGAAGGAGGACTCAGCCTTCTTCGTATCTCCGCACTGTGCGCTCAGGACTGCCGAAGCCCACTCGATCGCTCGACTCCCATAGTCCGAGGGGCTCTGACGCCGCAGGTTTTCGGCCTCCTCAAGGAAGGACTTCGCAGCAACCAGGTCATCAGCGGCAACGCAGATGCGGGCCATGAAGGAGAGCTCCGCTATCCTGGTCTCGTCGTTGAGAATGCCATGACTGGCCTTCAGGAAGTACTCCATGGATTCCTTCGATTCCTGATATCTTCCCTGAAGCCTGTACAGGTCGGCGAGGTGCCAGTGGTGCCATATCATCTGGCTGCGGCGATTCATCTTCTTGGCCATGAGGTAGGTCTGCTGATACAGGGTCTCAGCGGCCTCATACTCCCCGAGGCACAAGGTCAGGTGCCGCGCCTTGGAGAAGAGCGCCAAGGCGTGAGCGGGGAGGTTTCCCGTCGCCTCGGCCATCTCTACGACCTTGTCGAGGTGTCCCATGGCTTCCTCCACCTGGCCCAGCTCGATGGAGGCGAGGGCCAGGTTATTGTAGGCGAGGCAGAGGCGGCCTTTGGCATCGATGGCCTGCCAGGCCTCAATGGCCTCCCAGAAGGCCTCCTTGGCCACTGTGGGATCCATCCGGCCCGGGTCCTCGTAGTGGATCAAGCCCCACGTGTTCGCCAGGGAACCCTTCAGGTCCAGGTCCTCGGGGAGGCTCGGCAGCCAGCTCCTTACCCTTTCAACCTCTTCGAGGGATTTGTCGAAGTCCTGCCTCTGGAAGGACACCTGAGCCTGGAGGTAGTACAGCCACCCCGCCTCCAGAGATGGGAGAGGGGGTGTGAGTCCCAGACCCTGTTTGATTTCCTCCTCTGCTGCGCCTGCATCCCCCAGCATGACGAAACACCGGGCGACGTCTCGGTGGAGTCGGGCCCTCTCTGCGGCCTCCTTGGTTATCCCCAGAGCCATCCTGTAGGCCTCGACGGCCTTGGGATAGTCCCCAACCAGCCGCCGCAGCCTGCCCAGAAATCGTAGGCTCGAAATCAGGCTGGTCGGATCGTCGTCCGCTGCCAAAGCATTCTCCATATAGGTGATGGCCTCGTGGGGGTTCCCCGCCTCGGTGAGCTCCTTCGCCCTCGTCCTAAGCCAGTCAACCACCAAGGGAATCATGCGTTCCCTGCGTTCCCTGGAGATTCCACGACGGAAGTAGCTCCTCAGGGCGTCGTGGAGCAGGAACCGCTCAGAGTTCACGCGATCGAGTAGCCCCTTTCGTCTAAGTCCGACCAGGGTCCTTCCCCTGGCCTGGCCCTCCAGGAGAAACCCTTCACCGGGGACGGGGAAGCGGTATTGGGACGCCACTTCAAGACAGCCGCGTTCCACCTGGTCCAAGGAAGGCTCAATCTCCTCCGAAATGTAGGTCTCAAGGGTTCTCCAGCTCCCCTCTCCAGTCTCTTTTAGCCCACCGCCGGCGATGAGCTTCAGGAAGAGCGGATTGCCCCCGCCGACCTTGACCAGGTCATCGAGCATGGGCTCTGCAATACCCGCATCCTCGAGGAGGGACTGACTACTCCTCGCGTCGAGCCCCTTCAGGGGTATTTCGACGACGGAGCTCTCTACCGCCACCTCCCGCCGGCTGTAGAAGTCGGGGACGGTTCGCGACAGAAGCAGAGCGGTGGTCCCCCTCTGGAGCTTGAGGGTTCGTAGGAGGATGGAGAGAAAGGCTTGGGCGTCCTCCGAAGCGTTGTGGACGTCATCTAGGACCAAGAGGGCCTCAACCCCCACCAGGTCTCCCTGCAGAAGTTCCTCAACACGACTCAACTCGGTGGGCCCGGAACTCGAAAGACTGCTGTGAAGCCCCACTCTCCCCAGGGAGTTTAGGAAGGCGGCCAGCCGCTGCGCCAGATCCAGGGCAGTATCCCAAGGACGGACCTGTCTCCAGAAGAGCGAGCGCTTCCCTCGCAGCCTCTCGCATATCCTCGAGCCGAAGGTAGTCTTTCCCACGCCGGCCATCCCCGTCACCACGATAAGGGGAGTCTGGCTCAGCGCTCCTAGAGTCTTCTCTAGCTCCTCCTCTCGCCCGTAGAAAGTCTCTACCTTCGGGGCCTCCTGAGTGAGATCGACGAACTCTGGCTTCGCCAGCGCAACGGTATCAGTAACGTAGCCGACGGAATCCATCTCATGCAGGAGCTCCAGAAGGGTCGTGCCGCGACGGTGCTCCTGATACACGTCCGAAAGGGGAACCTCCTCGATGTCGCCACTCCTCGGCCTGAAGGGTATCTGCGCCTTGAGGAGGGAGTTACGCAGGGATGCCGCTTCGTGCCTGCCCTTTGGGGTGAGAAAGTACACCTTGCGTTTCCGGGCCTTGCGGCGTATGTGCCTCGTCGTCTCGTCGACAACTTCCCCCGCGACCAGGGGCTTGATGTACTGGGAGACGTGATGGACGCGTATCCCCACGGAGCGGGCTATGCCCTCCTGAGTCACCTCCAGGGGCGCCTCATAGGCATCAGCGAAGCGATTGTGATCGAAGAGGTGGAGTTGAATTCTCTCCTTTACTGTCAGGTCACGAAGGGTCACAGGTCGCATGGCAAGAGTCCCCGACACCCCGGCTGAGTATCATGTTGACCCTAGATAACACTTCTCAAGGAGAGGCCCCAAGTCGGGCGGACCCGAAGGGGTGGAAACGAGGAGGCCTCTCACATGACAACGGCTTGGAAGGTGGGAGTGAGGTGCCAAATGCTTGACCGACGTCCCTCCGCCTCTCTCTAAGCATTCCCCTGGCATAGCCTGCGGAGACTCACAAGGCTAGCCGCCTCATGAAGCTGCCAGAGCGGTGGGAGACCCCCCCCCCATCCTCCTTCCCTTGCCTGCAACGCAGCCCCGCATGCGCCTGCAGGAAACCCTCTGATCACGAGCTCTGCTCTAAGCTGGTTCGCCAGAATCTCATCGGAGATTATCTGGGGGATGCGTCGCAGGGCGCCCAAAGCCATGAAGGGCAGGATGTGAATGAGGGCCTACGGTCCCTCCAGACGTGTCCACCATCTCCAGGGACGCCAAGCCGGGCGGGCCCAGAAATGATTAAATATTGTTCCGCGTTCTGAGTGACCTATGGTAGAGGGAGTGCCACCCCCGGAAGCGGCGCGACGTGGAATCAGCTCAACGGTTTTTGGAATCGTTATTGCCGTTGTCTTCGTCCTGGCCTTCTTCGTCGGCGCCTTTGCGTCTCCCACGCTATTCCCACAGCCGGAGCCAGGAACGCTTTTGGTGGGTAACAACCCGCCCTTTCGACCCTTTAGCTATCTTGACGAGAACAACAATCATGTAGGTTTCATTATCGACCTAGTCGAAGAGTTTGGGAAGAGAGCAGGGTACATTATCGTCTGGAGCTTCAATCCCGACTGGGACGCCATCCTGTTCGCAGGGGAGACGGGTGCAATCCAGATGATTGGGGATGCGATGACGATCACCCCCGAAAGGGAGGAGAAGTACGACTTTTCGCTTTTCTGGTACACCGCGAATCAGGCAGTATTAGTTCACCAAGACAGCACCCTCACCTGCCCGGATAAGACGTGCACTGCAGCGGACCTTGAGGGCCTGACGTGGGTCGTCCAGACGGGAACCACGAGCAACGATTGGGTCAGAGACAACCTAGGAGAGGATTGCCAGACTGCGGGACCCCTGTTCTGCTTCGACGATGTCCCGTCCGTAATCAATAAGGTGAAGACGGGAGGGGCACAAGCCGCCATCATGGACCTTCCGGCGGCCGTGAGCTTTGCGGCTGTACCGGAGAACCAGATCAAGGCCATTGGCAAGATCGTCACAGGTGAACAGTACGCATTTGCGGTGCAGGAAGGAGATCCCTTCGAAATACTGCCCGTCCTCAATCCAATCCTCCAGGAGATGAAAGACGATGGGTACCTTGCCTCCTTGGAGGAGAAGTGGGAGATTCCCTCGGAAATTCCGTAGGCATACAGGTCTTTCCGAGAAACCGCCTTGAGGGCTTCGGCCTTCCTTATATCAGCTCGGAGCTTTCAGGGTTGTGACACAAGTATGTTCGCGTGGATCCGGAGCCGGACCCTATACCTCGAAATCGCCCGGTTCGGTGTCCTAGTTTCCGTCATACTCCTCGTCCTGTGGCTTCTTGGGTCCCTCGGATACCTCGACCTCGCCTTCATAGTGCGGGTATGGCCCCTCATGTCTCGGGGGGTCGCGGTTACCCTCGCAGCGACGGCCTTCATGCTCCCCGTGTCCCTCGCCCTTGGGTTCCTCGTGGGCTGGGCTCGCCTCTCCAGGAACCCTTTGGCCTACTGGACGTCCACCTTCTTCGTGGAGGTGTTCCGAGGGACGCCCCAATTCGTCCTGGTCATGGTGAGCTTTTTCGTCATCCTGCCCATGCTGGCGCCCGCCGGAGTCAACCTAGCCTCCTGGGCCTTCTGGTTAGGCGCGTTCGCCCTGGCCCTCCACTCAGCGGCATACCAGGGTGAGATCTTCAGGAACGGCTTCCAGTCTGTCCCCTCGGGTCAGATTGAAGCTGCCCACTCCCTGGGCCTCGATTCGGTACAGACCATGGGGCACGTTATCTTCCCCCAAGCCTTCCGCGTCAGCCTCCCACCTCTGGGAAACGAGTTTGCGAACATCGTGAAGGACTCCTCCATCATCTCGTTCCTGGGGGTCCTCGACCTGGCGGGATGGGGGAGGCACATCCAACAGCTGACCTACAACGTCAACGTCCAGATATTCAGCCTAATCGTCATTGCCCTCCTCTACTTCCTCATCATCTACGTTCTCACCGCTGTCATGATCGCCGTGGAGAGGAGGATGAAGGTTCCGGGCTTGGAGGAAGCGCTTTGAGCGGAGCCCCACCAGTCATCCGGGCAGAGAACATCCACAAGAGCTTCGGCGACCTCCACGTGCTGAATGGAGTCTCCCTCACCGTAGACAGGGGGGAGGTCCTTGTCATCATTGGGCCCAGCGGGTCCGGCAAGAGCACGCTCCTGAGATGCCTGAACCTCCTGGTCTCGCCCGACTCGGGGAGAGTCTGGATCGACGGCGTACTCACGACGCGCCCAGATGTGAGGACGGAGTGGGTGAGAGAACAGGTCGGGATGGTCTTCCAGAGCTTCAACCTCTTCACCCACCTGAGGGCCATCGATAACGTCACCCTCGCTCTACGGAGGGTTAAGGGAATGCCACCCGAGGAGGCAAGGGAACGGGGCAAGCGCCAACTTGACAGAGTGGGCCTCGGAGACAAACTCGAGGAGTATCCCGCCAACCTATCAGGAGGGCAGCAGCAGAGGGTAGCCATCGCCCGGGCGCTCGCTGTGAACCCGAAGGTTGTCCTTTTCGATGAGCCAACATCGGCTCTGGATCCCGAGTTCATCTCTGAAGTACTGGACGTTATGACGAGCCTTGCGAAGGACGGGATGACCATGGTCGTGGTCACCCACGAGATCGGATTCGCCAAGGGGGTGGGGAATCGGGTCCTCTTCATTGACGGCGGCAGGGTCGTAGAGGAGGGCAAGGCCCGGGACGTTATCGAGAATCCCCAGCAGCCGAGAACGCAAGCGTTCATGAGCAAGATCCTGGGGTAAGCATGTACGCTCGTGAAGAGATGCTCGGGAAGCGGGGGGCCGGGATTCGGTCCTGGATAGACACCCACAGGCCATTGTCCGCCGGTCTCTTCGCCGCCGGCGTCATGAGCCTGTTCTTCCTCTACCTGTACTCCCAGATTGTCATCGGCGAGTTTGAGTTGGATTTCGTCATAGAGCATTTCCCCGCGTTTATCGACGGGATGTTGCTGACCCTAAGGTTGACGGGCTTCGGCTTCATCGTAGGGATGGCGCTGGGCTTCCTAACGGCCTACGCCAGGGTCTCGAGTGTCAAGGTGCTGAAGGGTGTCGCGAAGGGTTATGTCGACGTCTTCCGGGGGACACCAATCCTGATACAGATCTTTCTCTGGAATGTGGCGGTGCTCCCCCTTACGCCGGGATACCGGTATCAGGGGCTTCTAGCAGGCATCCTCGCCCTGACCATCAACACCGGAGCCTATCAGGCGGAGATCTTCCGAGGCGGCTTGAAGGCCATACAACAGGGGCAGATCGAGGCAGGACAGGCCCTTGGGTTCACGCCCTGGAAGGTCATGAGGCACATCAAACTCCCTCAGACACTCCGGTTGATCATTCCCCCCATGACCAATGAATTCATCGCGCTCCTAAAGGCGAGCGCCCTCCTCTCCGCCATCGCCATCGTCGAGATGTCTTTCGTTGCGCAGCACCTGGCGGTCCGATTCTTTCAACCGTTCGAACCTTGGACCGTTGTTACCCTGCTGTACCTCTCCATGACCGTACCTCTGGCAAAGCTTGTACAGTACCTCGAGATCCGGTTTAGGATTCCGGGCCTCGGCTTGCCCACAGAACGGGCCAGAGCCCGGCGAGGTGCACCACGTGCCTCCGAGACCCTCGTGCACAAAACACAGGCGTTCCCGCACCGCAGGAGGAACCTCCTATACGAACGACTCGCGGCAAGGATGAGGGAGACTGCAGTGGGAGGTTGAACCTAAGCTGCCTCATAGCCGGGGGGGGTTGGGGGAGCTGTGCTAGGCCTTCTTCTCCTCCAGCATCACGTTCGCCAGCACCGCCTTCGCTATGTCGTGGAACGCCTGCTCCACGTTATCCCCCGTCTTCGCGCTGGTGAAGAGATAGGGGCACTTCCATTCCTCGCAGAACGCCTGCAGACCCTTCTCGTCGATCACCACCTCATCCTTCAGGTCGATCTTGTTGGCCAGGATGAGGATGGGCACTTCCCCCGCCACCTTCTCGATGGCCGCCTTCCACTCCTCCAGGTCCACGAGGGTCTCCGCCCTGGTGACATCGCAGACCGCCAGGATTCCTTGGGCACCGTAGAAGTACGCCTCTCGGAGAAGCTCCCTGAGGAACTTCTCCCCCATGATGTCCCAGATGGCCATGTCCACCTCGATTTTGCCCTTCCCTCCAGGCTTGTCCACCGTGGTGGTATTCTTCATGACCTTTGCACCGAGGGTAACGGTGTACTTCTCGTCGAACTCATCGTAGATGAAGCGGCGGATGAGGGAGGTCTTACCCACGGCGGCCTCCCCTGCTAGACACAGTTTCATCTTAGCCTTCTCGACGGCCATGTTGTACCGCCAGACCTTTTCTCTCTCGACCTATTAAGTCTTGCCTAGTCATTATCAGGTCGGGGATTTTCGGAGAATTCGCCACCCCACGGAGGAGCCCGTCGGGGGATGAAAAAGGTTATCTGGGCGCCCTCCTGTGGAAAGGCGAGATGGTCCATCAGCCCCTAGCCATGCTGATAGCGGGAAGCGTCATCACGGTCCTCCACGCCCTGGGCCCTGACCATTGGCTTCCCCACATCCTGGTGAGCAAGGCCCAGGGCTGGACCATCGCTAGGACGCTGAGGGTCACCCTACTGGCGTCGCTGGGGCACATAGGCCTCACCATAGTGCTGGGGATGGCCATCGTCTTCCTGGTGGTGGAGATGGAACTCGGCTCTCAGGCGCTCACCAACACCATCATGGCCATGGTTCTCCTGGCCCTCGGGCTGCTGTTCATCTTCAGGGGCTTCCGTCCGAAGCCTCATCGGGAGAGAGCGATGTCCGACGGAGCGGCCACCCTAGTCCTCTTCCTCGTGGCGTCCTTCCCTCCCTGCTACGCGATACTCCCCCTCTTCCTGGCGGCTAGCTCCTACGGGTGGGGGCTGGGCCTATCTCTAGCCCTCGTCTTCAGCCTCCTCACCGTTGGGGTGATGCTCACCCTGGTAGCCATCGGTCGCAAGGGGTACACCGCCCTAAACCGGCGGGGCCTTCTCCGCCGCCTGGAGGAGCGAGAGGACACCATTATAGGAATCGTCTTCGTCTTCCTGGCGGGCGTCATCTGGCTGGGCGTCTGACTGAGGTTTGGGCCCTTTACATTTGTAAAGCGAACTTTCCTTATAAGGCGGGCTGCTCTTCTACGGTAGGGAGGAAAGTTGGCGAAGGACCCCGTTTGCGGCATGTACGTGGATGAGGCCAAGACCGCCTTGGTGTCAAGCCTCCGCGGGAGAAACTACTACTTCTGCAGCGAGAGCTGCCTCCTGACCTTCGAGAAGCCCGAGCAGGAGATGCGGTCCCTGAAGCTGCTGCTGATATTCAGCTTCTCCCTCTCCATCCCCACCCTCGTCCTGAGCTTCCTGCCCGTGATCCCGCCATCCCTGCGAAACTTCGTCCTCTTCGGCCTTGCCACGCCCGTCCAATTCATTGCCGGATGGCGCTACTACAGGGGGACCCTGGACGCCGTGAGGAACAGGATGGCCAACATGGACAGCCTCATCGCGGTGGGCACCAGCGCCGCCTGGGGGTACAGCACTGTAGTAACCTTCTTCCCGGGATTCTTCGCGGGGGAGGAGGTTTTCTTCGACACCGCTGCCTTCATCATATCCCTCATCCTCCTCGGGCGCTACTTCGAAGAGAAGGCCAAGGGGAGGGCCTCGGAGGCCATCCGGCGCCTCATGGACCTGGCTCCCAAGAAGGCGACGGTCATCAGGGATGGGAAGGAGATGGAGGTCCCCGTGGAGCTCGTCCGGGTGGATGACGTGGTGGTCGTTCGACCGGGAGAGAAGATTCCCGTGGACGGCCTCATCCAGGAAGGCAGGTCTTCGCTGGACGAGTCCATGATCACCGGCGAATCAATCCCGGTGGAGAAGGGTCCCGGAGATGAGGTCATAGGTGCCACCATGAACAAGAGGGGGATGCTCAGGTTCAAGGCCACGAAGGTGGGCAAGGACACGACCCTCTCCCAGATCATCAACCTGGTGGAGGAGGCCCAGCAGTCGCGGGCCCCCATCCAGAAGCTAGCGGATGTGATCTCATCCTTCTTTGTCCCCGCGGTCATAGGCATCGCCATCGTGGCGTCCCTCTTCTGGTTCTACTTCGGGACCGGGACTTGGACGCCTCCTATCGGCCTGTCCGCTTTCACCTTCAGCCTGACGGTGTTCGTGGCAGTCCTAATCATCGCCTGTCCCTGTGCCCTGGGCATCGCTACGCCGGCAGCCATCATGGTGGGCACGGGAAAGGGGGCCGAGAACGGACTGCTCATCAAGGGGGCCGAGTACCTGGAGAAGGCTAGGAAGATGGATGTGGTGGTCTTCGACAAGACGGGGACCCTCACGAAGGGGACCCCGGAGGTCACGGACGTTGTCGCCCTTAGCGGTTTCTCGCAGGAAGAGGTCCTCGCCGTTGCGGCCGGGGCGGAGAGGGGTTCTGAGCACCCGTTGGCCGAAGCCATCCTGCGGCGCGCTGAGGAGAAAGGCGTGGACATCCCAGATCCAGAGGATTTCGAGGCCGTGCCTGGCCATGGTATCAAGGCTGCCGTAGGAGGCAAGAAGGTAACCCTGGGAAACAGGAAGTTGATGGAGCTCAACGGAGTGAACCTCTCCGCCGTTGAGGACAGACTTCAGGCGTTGGAGCAGGATGGGAAGACCGTAATGCTGCTTGCCGTCGAAGGATCGCTAGCGGGCATCGTCGCCGTGGCGGATACCCTGAAGGAGCACTCGAGACAGGCGGTGGACGCCCTCAAGGCGATGGGCATAGTGCCCATCATGATAACGGGAGATAATGTGCGAACCGCCAGGGCCATTGCGGCACACCTCGACATCGACGAGGTGATGGCAGAGGTGCTGCCAGGGCAGAAAGCGGAGCGCATCAAGGAACTCCAGCAGCAGGGCCACTCCGTGGGCATGGTGGGCGACGGCATCAACGACGCACCAGCCCTTGCCCAGGCCGAT
>JABAOH010018364.1_pt4 | contig 11553 bp, 9 predicted proteins | sample 7062181 | NCBI WGS metagenome assembly JABAOH01 (sample SAMN14538630, study PRJNA623070) | marine sediment metagenome | biome: marine biome [ENVO:00000428]; feature: marine pelagic biome [ENVO:01000023]; material: deep marine sediment [ENVO:00002113]; isolation source: pool of 5 deep marine... | reverse complement strand
CGACCTCGACCTGGTGATCTTCGGCCACTGCCACACGCCCATCGTCAAGGCGGTGGCGCCCGACCGCTTTTATGTGAACACGGGAGACTGGGTCGCGAACCGCACCTACACCGTGATAAGCGAAGACCGCCTCGAGCAGCTCGAGTGGCGGGAAGCGTCAGAGCTCAAAGTATGAGCCCAGCGTCCGAGAGGGCGGCGGCACACCACCGCCAAAAGGCCGCTGGCGCCATCACGGCCCGACCGCGATCCGCCAACCGACCTCGAACCCCGAATCCTCCCACCTCATCTGCAGCGACACCGGCTGCGGGCCCATCTCGGTGCGGTCTTCGAACCCGAACAGCTGCACCGAAACCCAGGCGTCGGCGGCGCTAAAGAAGGCCCAGAACACGGCCAGAGCGATCCAGTCCTCGCGTTGTTGGCGGCGCGACGAGATGATCCCCGAATCCTCGGGCAGCGTGCGCTGGGCGTGGGCGAGGCGCTTCTGAGTCCGGGCGATCATGAAAAGGCTGAACGACTCGGCGAAGAAATAGAAGGCGCCCCGCGCTTCGTGCCCTAACTCCGCCTGCGCCCAGCCCGGCAGGAACAGCGAGCGGAAGAAGGCGCCGCCGGCCGAGAGCGGCGGTCGAGGAAACACCGAATCGATCTGCGAGGGCGGCGGGGCTTCGGCCTCTTGCGCCGACAGCGCCGCCGGCGCGGCGAGCGCCAGAACCAGAAGCGGGGCGAGCAGCCTCATGTGATCATCCGCAGACGTTGCCGGTGCACCTTGATCTGCAGCGGCTCTCCGGGCGGCAGCTCACGATACTCTCCATCGATCTGGTACTGCAAGCGGGTTTCCGACTCGACCCTCAGCCAATCGACTCGCCACATGCGCACCATAGGCAGCCCGATATGGGTTCCGCGCCGCACCGCCCACACGTAGCGGAGGAACTGCCAGAAGCTGATCGGGTCGATCCAGTAGATGTCGAGCAAGCCGTCGCTGAGCTGCGCTTCCGGGGCGAGACGAAAGCCCCCACCCTCGCAGCGACCGTTCATCGCCGCGATCATCTGCGCCGGTCCTTCCCGGGCTCCGTCTGGCCAGGTCACTCGGTAGGCCTGTGGCCGGTAAGTGAGCATCGTAAGGATCACGTCGAGAAAGTAGCCGGGCAGGCGAACGCGGCTGCGCTCGCGACGCCGCGCCACCTCGGCGTCGAAGCCGACCCCCAGAACGTTGACGAAGAACTCGCCGCCGTTGACCTCAGCGACATCGATGAGCGTGGTCCTCAAGTCGACCAGCGCGTCCAGGGCGTCCTCCAGGCCCCGGCCGACGCGCCCCAACGACTGGCTGAGGTCGTTACCCGTACCCAGCGGGATCACCCCCATCACCGTTTCGCTGTTTCCCGCGGCGAGCAGCCCGTTCACCACGTCGCGGGCGGTGCCATCGCCGCCGGCGGCCACCACCACCTTGCCATTGCGAGCGGCCTGCTCGGCCACGTCTCGCGAACCCTCGGCCGTCTCGGTGTCGATGATCTCGTACCGGAGGTTGCGTTCGTTTAACGCTTGCTCGAGACCCGAACGGCGCAGCGCTCGGGCGGCCAGCGCACGCCGGTTGAAGATGACGACCAGCGGAGGCCCCTGCCCATCGCCCTTTTTCCGATTCTTCACCGGGCGCTTCGCCCGGCGAGTCCCGTGTGATAGGTGCTCAATTCCACGATCTCTGTGCCGTCTTAAGATGCCCACGCGTGTAGCAGCTCGATAGCCGCGTCCCTCACCCGCTCACTCCGTTCCTGACCGTTTTATTCGCTTTGCTCGGACCCGCGAGACTTGTGCACGATCAAGCTCGTGCACAGCCGCCGACTCGGTGCTGGGGTTCCCCTCGGCCGCGTGCACTGCCTTCCGGCTTTATCCGAGCTCTGATGTCGGGTCGGCTCGGAACGGTACTTCACCTCGAATGATCATGCAGAGAATGTATGATATCAGCTCGCCGGCAGCCACCGGCGAGGACCCCGATGGCGCCCGCGAATCTGGCCAGAGCCAGCCGTATCAGCTTGTCGGATTACCGGGTATCCGGTACCTTGGCGAGCAAGGAACTGCCCTGCAAAGAAGTTGCTTCCATCAATACCCCTGCCAAAGGAGCGCGGCGCGGAGTGCTCTATCAACCTTCTGATGGCACACACCCCTCAACCCGGGCCTGAGCCATGAACAAGAAACCGCTCTTATTGCTAACCGCAGCTTCGCTATTCGTCGCGGCTTGTGGCGACGATGGTCCCATGACTCCCGAGGATCGCCAGATCCCCATCGAGGATTTGTTGGATGGCGCCGTCGTTATCACACGCGATCCCAACGGCGTGACCCCGCTCACCGCCGAGGCGACGTTCAGCACCGAGGTTCCGGTCAGCGTCAGGGTCGAGGTCCTCGGGCCTGAGCCGCTGTTGCACGAGTTCCCGGAGACGGCAATGGAGCACACGATTGCCATTCTCGGGCTCTATCCCGGCGTGGAGAATCGCGTTGAGCTCCGGCTCACCGATGCGGAGATGTCCTACGGCGTCGATACGCTCGAGATCTCCACGGATCCTTTGCCAGATTTCTACCCCAGCGTTGAGATCGTTGCCGCTAATCTGGGTGCTATGGAACCGGGCTGGACTCTCAGCAGTCTCAGTATTGGGGAAAACGGCATCAGCTTTAATTCACAACCGATGATGTTTGACGCAAATGGTGATGTTCGCTGGTACATGGACCTCGATTATCTCGATGAGATGGTTTTCATGGTCGAACGACTTGCCAACGGCAACCTCGTAACTGGCCGTACCAATGCGATATTCGAATTCGACATGCTTGGCGCCGAGGTGAACCGTTGGGACATTCCAGGTTACTCGTATCACCATGATGTGATCGAGAAGCCGGACGGCAACCTGATCGTCGCGGTGGACAAGGCTGGCATTGGCACAGTAGAAGACCACATCATAGAACTCGACCGCACCTCTGGTGCGATCGTTAACGAATGGGATCTCAGACAAGTGCTAGATGTCAACCGGCGCGACTATTCGGCTAACCCTGTCGACTGGTTCCACATGAATGCGGTTTGGTACAGCGAGTCCGACGACGCCTTGATCATATCGGGGCGCAACCAGGCAGTCGTGAAGGTCACCATGAACAACGAACTCGTCTGGATTCTTGCGCCGCACCGAGGGTGGGGGCCAGCCGGACCGAACGCCGATGGTCACGAAACCTCCGACTTCTTGCTTACGGCGATAGACCCCGACGGGAACGCCTACCCCGATCCTGTGCAGCAAGGCGACGAGGACGCGCCCGACTTCCGCTGGCCGTGGGGGCAGCATGCACCGATGATTCTGCCGAATGGCAACGTGTTTCTCTTCGACAATGGGCTGAGGCGGAATTTCGCAGCCGATGGCCCAACGTTCAGCCGCGGCGTCGAATATGCAATCGATGAGTCACTGATGACGGTTCGCCAGATCTGGCAATATGGTGAAGAGCGAGGGGATGAATTCTACTCAGCCATCATCAGCGATGTGGATTATCTTCCCGCCACAGGTAATCGGCTAGTTATGCCCGGGATCGTCTTCGGCGCCGACCCGCTGGCTTTGGTGACGGAGGTCAGCCACCCGGGCAATGAGCTCGTTTTCGAAGCTAAGATCCATTTCAAGAACATGCTGTCGTCGGGAACCTTGGCCTGGGGAGACTTTGATCTCGTTTATCGCTCGGAGCGACTGCCGCTCTATCCATGAGGGGCTTGCTTAGCGAGATCCGGTTTACCTAGTCTGCAACCTGAGGTCTCGCCCGCCGCGTAGCTGCTCGGACCCTGTTGACCGCGACGCCGAGCGCGCCCGCGCTGGTATCGCCCGCCGGCCTTATATTGCACCGACAGATCGTCGACTGGAGGCCGAGATGCGGTACGCGTTGATGCACACCACATTTCTCTGCGTGATCGCGGCGCCGACTTCCGCCGCCGCCCAAGCTCGAATCGAGGCGCTTCACCCCGACGCGTCGAGCTTCCGCGTCGAGCGGTTGGGCAGCTTCATTCCAGAGCCTGCGGACACTGGAATGGAGCTTTTGCCCGGGGACCTTCTTTCCAGCTCCGCCACCGGAACGCTGCTCGAACTGAATTGCCCGGCGGCCAGCAACAACTCGTATCGGCTGGACGGACCGTTCCGGGTGCTGATCGACGCGCCCCGCGACACGGTCTGCCACGTCAACCTGCTGGGTGGGGGCGTCGATGTGCTGGCCGAGTCGGGCACGTCGGTGACCGCTGGGGGCGTGGAGATGGGCAGCGTCAGCACCCAATACGCGGTGCGCCTCGAGGGGGCAGGCGCGGCCGCGACGCCGAGGCTGATCGTGTTCGACGGGAAGGTGCGCGTTTCGACAGTGCGCGGACGCACGCTCGAGCTGACTCAGGGGCTGGCCGTGCCGCTCAACCGCGCCGGGCCGACATCACGGCCGCAGAGGGTCGCTGCGGTGGAGTACCAGCGCTCCGCCGCTGTCTACTCCACTCTCGATGTCGCCAAAGCGACGAAGGCCGGCGCGCAGATCAGCGATCGCACCGCCGTGGTTAACCAGTTGACGACGCTGCACTCCGAGGTGCTCAAGAACCCGGCCGACACGGCCAAGCGAGCCGAGTTGGCCAAGTACCAGATCCAGTACAAGATCAACAACGCGGCGTTGTACAACCTCAAGCGCGTCGATCTCACGAACGAGCAAAAACTTCGGCGCTACGACATCGACCCCGGTACGCTGGAAAGCGGCCTCACCGCGACCAACCGCGACTTCTACATCGCGCGTGTCCGGCCCGACATGCTCAAGGCGGTGGCGGTCAGCACCACCGATACCGACCTGGAGCTGATCGCCGCCGGCAAGGTGGACGACGCGGTGAAGAGCCTCCTCGCCCGAGTCGAGGCCGGCCGTGCGACTTCGCGCGACTACTACGCGCTCTCTCGAGCCTACCTCGAGCTCAAGGAGGTGAAGCGGAGCGCCGCCTACGGCGAGCGAGCGTTGAAGCTGAACGAGCAGGACGGGAAGCTGTCCCAGACCGAACTGCGCGCCCAACGCGAGATTCTCGCCAAGCTCCGTGGCTGACCTGCCCGGGCCGCGTCAGGCGGTCCGCCGCGAGCAACTGAAGGGGCTGGCCTGGGCGCTGCCCGTCTGGGCCGGTGCTGTCGTGCTGGGCCGGCTGCTCGGTTCGTTCTCCGAGAACCCGTGGGGAGTGACGGCGGTCTTGCTCCCGCTGGCCGCCGCCGTCTGGTATCTGGGGCGGCCACTGGTTCAAAATCGCCGGCTGGTGCTGGGCGGCGGCTTTCTCACCTTCTTCTTCTGCTACTGTCTATTGTTCGCCGTGGCGGCTGGCACTGACCTGCTTAACGGCAAGCGCACGCCGCTGGCCGGCTACGAGGACGCCAGGCCCCCGAACTTTCTGGGGCTGAGCTGGGTGGGTGACTGGCACTACTGGCTGGCGCCCGACGCCCCGGCCGCCCACGACCTGTTGATCGTTACGCTACCTTCCTTCGCCGGCCAGCAAGCGATCGTTCCGCGGCGCATCCACGCGCGGCTCATCCAGGCGGCGATCGAGCGCGAGGCGAAGGGGATCGCCTTCGACTACGTCCTGCAAGGTACGTCGCCCGCCGACCGCATCCTCTGCTTCTGGCTGGGCAAAGCCGCAGAGGCGGCACTGCCGATCTTTTTCGGCTACCACCTGGCCGAGCAGGACGGGGTGCTGGTGCGGCAACCGCTGCCCGAAACGCTGCGCGACTGCATCCCCGAACAGAACCTCGGCAGCCTGGCCGGCTACCGCGAGTCGGACGGGCGCATCCGCATGGTCCCACTCTTCGTGCAAGGCGACCGCAGTCGTCAGGCGCTCTCCCTCAAGATCGCCGAGCGCTTGCCGCGCGAAGCTGCCCGCTTGCCCGATGTCGAGCTGCTTCAGTTCACACAGCCGCGGGATTCGATCACCACCCTCGTGGGCCCGCAGATCGACGAGGCGGACCTGGAAAAGCTCCGCGACCGCTTTTTGCTGGTAGGGTCGTACCGGCCGGGCGACCGGCACGAGACCCCGTTCGGTGAAATGGAAGGTGTGCGCATCCATTCCTTTGCCGCACATAGCCTTAGGACCGCGCACTTCATCCAGCGTATCGGTCGCGGCTGGAGCTTTCCCATCATCTTCGCGCTCTGCTACCTGCTCATCCTGATCCAGGTCCGCGGCGGCGGCCGCAAGCCGCTCCTCCTCGGCGCCGCCCTGCTCTCCCTCGCCGTCGTCGTCTGTGCCGCCCTCGCCATGCGCATCGGACTCGTCTGGGTCGATGTGAGCTACCCGCTCACGGCGGTCTGGGGGCTGAGCGGGCTGATGCTGGGCGGCGCCGTCGTGCAGAGCGGGCGCTTGCGCGCGGCCCCTGCGGCGTGGGTCCGAGTCGGCGAGCCGCGCGAGGAGGTCGCCGCGGCGACCGAGCCCTTCGACGTGTTCCTCAGCCACAACGGCCGGGACAAGCCCACGGTGCGCGTCGTGGGTGAGGCGTTGCGCGAGCGCGGCCTGCGCGTCTGGCTGGACGAGTGGGAGCTGGTCCCCGGCCGTCCCTGGCAAGAGGCGATCGAGGACGTGATCGAGACGGTGCGCTCGGCTGCTGTGCTGGTGGGCGCCGACGGTCTGGGCCCCTGGGAGGAGCCGGAGATGCGCGCCTGCCTGGACCAGTGCGTCACGCGGCGCATGCCGGTCATCCCGGTGCTGTTGCCGGGCGCCGCCGAGAGCCCGGACCTGCCGCTGTTCCTGCGTCAGCACACCTGGGCTGATCTGCGGGGCGGTATCGATCGTAAGGGGCTGGACCGGCTGGTCTGGGGGATCACCGGCATCAAGCCGCGGGCCGGCAATTAGCTCTGCGAACGCGACAGGACCCAGCGAAACGACCCATGCCGATCCCACCGCCCGGCACTGGGCCGAGCGGTGGGTGTTCGGCAGCCCGCCAGAGCCACCGCAATGCTCAGTGAACGTCGACCTTCAGGGAAGTCACCTTTAGGTCTTGCTCGTTCCAGCGGAGATGAGCGTGACCGTTGTAGTTGACGCGGCTGCCGTCGGGCGCAATCAGGTTGTTGCTATTGCCCTGGAATTTCCAGGCGTTCGCGTTGTTCCCCTCCGGGCCGATGCCGAAGATATCGTTGTCCACGTACATGAACTGACCCCAACCCTCGGCGACCAGTTTTGCGCCGAAGCAGTCTCCAGGCTGGTTCAGGTCGCGGACGGTGATGAATACTTCGCCCTTCACGACCTCATGGATCCAGCTGCTGAACGGATCGTCCGGGTTGAAGATCCCCACGTCCTGGAATTCAATGGGGTCGCCCTCCTCCTGCAAACCACAATCCGGCTCGGTCCCCCCGCCCAGAGGGAGTGTACCATGGCACGCGCGCAAACCGTTCTCGGCGTCGGACCAGCAAGTGACCCAGTGGGTCTCGCCGCGGAATATCCTGATGTTCCCGTTGTCAGGGTTGTTCGTCCAGTCGAAGACGGGGCTAAGCACGGTTGCGGTCTCTGTCGGCCCTTCGGTGCACGCCACCACGAGTCCGGCAACACAAGCCGATGCCGTGAGGAATGTCCCTAGCCTGTTCATCGGAGCACCTCCGAATAGGGGAAATGTGATTCCTCGCCTCCGTGGCGGGCAGAGGCTGGGCTGACGGGAAGGCGGAGAGCTAGAACGGCGGGGCGCGCGCTCTTTCCAGATGACTTTTTGTCCTGGGAAACGGTAAGAAGATATGCCTCTGGGTCGCCGGTAAGGACCGGTCCCGGGGATGGTCGGGGCTGTGGGGGCCTGCCACGGCTGAGGTCTCCCGAACTGACGACCGCGTGTCACTACATCCTTCATCTTCAGCCCATCACTCCCGTATGCTGTCACACTATGTGGCCGTCGGTAGCGGATCCGCAACCCATTCCTGAAATCGTGACCGATCTTGGTCCAACACCGTGCGGCCGCAGCCTAACCGATATAACTATGGGCGAACTGCTGAGCGCTGGTAGCCGGGGCTTTGCCGAGCCGGATGGTGGTCGGGCTGGGACGTACGACCAACTGACTGGCGGGAGCGTGTGGGAATCGAACCCACCAAGCCGGGGGTCGCCCGGCCCAGCTGGTTTTGAAGACCAGTCGAGCCACCAGGCCCGATCCGCCCCCGCGAGTTTGTCGTCTCCGTGCTCACTGCTGGTTTCCCGCACAGTTGCCCCACCGTCGTCGTCCTGCAAGGGGCTGGCGCCTACCGCTGAATCGTGCCTGACTGTGCCCTCCTTCTGCCCCAGCGGCACGACTTTGCGCCCGGCCGGTGCGGCATAGAGGACCGCCAAAGCGGTCGCCGCTTCCACCCGCCGGGACTCATCCACGGTATCGTAGCGTGGAAGGAGGCGCGAGTCTTGAGGCCGACAAGCTTCATGATCTCAGTCTCAGACACCCCTGACCTGGTGAGCTTGACGTCGATCATGTCTAGTCCTTGCTGTACTTCTCCAGCAGTGCCCGGAAGCGCGGGTCGCGCTGCTAGATGTCCGCTGACAGGGCGCTCTGCCCACGACCGCTAGGAAGAGGGCGGCCCCCGAAGGAGCCGCACTGTCGCTCTCAGAAGCTCACCTCGTTGTACGTCAGTTTATTCTAAAAATGCCCTGGCCTGAGTATGGGAAGTCCCAGTTGACATTTCCACCCTCGTACACATGGCGACCATTCCAATCCTCGAATGGCGCATTCGCCTCTGTGACTATGCCTTGCCCCCGCCAAATACCGTCTTTATCAGGACGTGGCTCTGTCCTGTTGAGCGCGGTTGTACCTGCGCTTTCTCCGGCTAGGAGCAAGTCATCGCCGTCCCAGATTTCCCATCTAGCCTCGTAGAAGGATACGTGTGCTGCGTCAGGCATGTTTGGTGGTCCACCCCCTCGAACGAACCACCATAATCCATGTCCCTCGATGTCTCCGTGAAACTCCCCCTCCCATACAAGTCTTCTTCCCTCGGGATCAAATATCCCAAGATGACCAACGAACACATAGTCGATTGTACTTCTAAGCGATGGAGCCGGTTTTATTGCTGCTGCTGCTGCTACTGCCAAGACCTGTGGCTCGGTCGGTACCGAATCCTCGCAGCCACTAACCAAGACTGCTACGAGCAGGAGGCTCGCTAGGCCAGTCAGAAGATTCTTCCACTGCATGACATCCCTCCAGCGAAATGAAAGGCACTATCCCTGCCCCGCTGAAGGCAAGGCGGGGCGCGCTCCCGTCTCAGGAACCGTCTTGTTTTTGAGAAGAGCGTAGAACTAGCCGTTCTGGCTGCCCGTGAAGGCCAGTTGAGTAGGTGGGCAGGTATGTGAAGTACTACCACCGGCTGAGGTCTCCCGGACCGGCGAGACTTACGTCGCTACTTCCTCGGCGCCCAACTCCCCTGGAAGCACCCTGTCGGATACGCCAGATGTTTGCAACAGAAATTCGTGCTGACTATTCCTTGCGAGAAGCGGACCGAAGCGGGGCTTGCCCTTCCTACGATCTCGTCTTCACCCGAGGAACCTGGCCGCCGCCCCCTCCGCCAAAGGTGCCTGTGATGTCCAAACTAAACGGATCGATCGGCTCTCGTTAATGCCATCCGTCCCCGCTCCTCCGAACCCGGGAACCGCCTTTACGACGATTCCCGGGCCGTTGACCAGCTGCTCGCCAGCCGCGCCGCGGGGCAGCGGACTCGCGATACCGAAACCTCACCAAGTGCTCAGGTGCGGCGCGAACACGTTCAGCCGGGACTCCAGCTTCGAGACCATCTCGGCCCGCGCCGCGGCCGGGAACGCGGACGACTCGAGCAGCGTCCGCAAGCGCTTCCAGTGCCAGGCACTGTCCTCCTCGGCGTCCGCCAGGCCCGCCAGCACGGCCGCGTCGGCCAGCGCCCACGCCTGGGCCACCGGGTCGTGCCACAAGGCCGCCTCGGCGGCGAACTGCTCGAGCACCTCGGCCGCCTCCGCGTAGCGCCCCTCGAAGTAGTAAGCGTTGGCCACGCGCCGCACCGCCTCGACCGGCATCACGCCGGCCGACCGCGCCAGCTCGGCCGCCTGGCCGTATACCTCGCGGGCGGCCTCGAACCGGGCACCCGCCGTCAGCGCGTCGCCCTCCTCCACCAGAGTCCCGGCGGCGGCCAGAATGGCCGTGCGGCTGGCCGCCGAGCTCGTTCGGATGCTCACCGACGCCGCCGCCCCCAGACACACCAGGGCCGCGGCCACGGCGATATGCCGCGCATCTATCTTCAACATGGATGGTTTTCCTCCCCAGAAGCGGTACCCTGCCGTGCCCACCTGCCCTGTACCGCTGACCTAACCAACAGCGATGGGGTGGATCGGGTTCCCCAACCTGCGACGCATCAGAACCCGGTGACGGTGATGGCTCCGTTCCCCAGGGCCAACTCGATCTCGCCGCGCCCCTCGTCGAGCTTGCCGGTGAGCGAGGTCGGCGTGGTGTCCAGGACCTGAAACGGGAGGTTCGACGTCGTGATCGTGCCCACACCCACGTTGGCGGAGAGCCACGCCGATGTGCCCCTGGGTATCCGCAGCGCGATCCCGCCGTTGCCGACGCCGATCTCGACGGTGCCGTCCAGCGGCAGGGTCAGCTCGGCCTCGACCCCGCCGTTGCCGAGCAGGACGGAGCAGTTCCCCTCGATCTGATCGAGAGCGATCCCACCGTTCGCGTTGGTCACGGAGACGGCGGCCTCGACGGATGCGATGGCGATGCCGCCGTTGGCGTTGGTGACCGTCACGGCCAGACGCGTCGGGATGACAATCTCGTAGTCCACCGTGTACTGCCGGTTTCCGCTCGAGGCGGGATGGGTCGTCCGCGCAACGACCTGGTCGCCCACGGTCTGCACTTCGACCCGCAAATCGGCCAGGTGCGACCGCGCGTTCGGTCCGCGCACTTCGCGGACGCCCTCGACGAGTACGGAGTTGGCAGTCGCGCTACCGGTGATGGTGATGCCGCCGTTGATGCCCTCGACGCGGAGGCGCGAGACCGCCGACGCATCCATGTTGAAAGAGAAGTCCTGTTCGGCACGCTCGTCACTCGGGCCGGTCCCATCGTCATCACAGCCGGCGAGCCAGAACAGCGTCACGGCGGCGAGGGCCAGGGCCACCCGCCGCGTCGTTATCAGCTTAATCGTTTTCATGGTGTGCGCTCCCGGGCCACCGGAGCGCCGCCGGAGGAGGGGGCGGCGCACCTTGTGCCGATGGCCGGGGCCTGAGACGCCAGGTCGATGTGATCGAGAGGCGTCTAGGGAGGACTACGGGTGTGCCGGACCCGAGGTGTCAAACCGGGCCGGCGTCAGCCGACCCGGGCGACGGCGTCGATCTCGACCCGCGCCCCTTTGGGGAGCGCCGCCGCCTGTACGGTGGAGCGGGCCGGGAACGGTTGCTGGAAGAAGCCGGCGTACACTTGGTTGACGGCGGCGAAGTCGTTCATGTCGGCCAGGTAGATCGTCGTCTTCACGACCTGGCCCAGGCTCGAGCCCGCCGCCTCCAGCACGGCCGACAGGTTCTGGAGCACGCGCCGAGCCTGGGCCTCCACCCCGCCCGTCACCATCTCACCCGTC
>JABAOH010000915.1_pt1 | contig 11553 bp, 9 predicted proteins | sample 7062181 | NCBI WGS metagenome assembly JABAOH01 (sample SAMN14538630, study PRJNA623070) | marine sediment metagenome | biome: marine biome [ENVO:00000428]; feature: marine pelagic biome [ENVO:01000023]; material: deep marine sediment [ENVO:00002113]; isolation source: pool of 5 deep marine... | reverse complement strand
ATGAACGTCAGGCCGAAATTCGGCCTGCAGACCGAGCCTGGGGATTGGACGTCTTTGAGGCGGACTCGTTTCTCAAGGAGGAGACGGATTCCAAGGCAACAACAGCTTGTATCGGCACCGCAGCCGAGCGCGGCGCTCTCATCGCCAGCGTTATGCACGAGGGCCCTCATGCCCGAGCCGCTGGCCGATGTGGATTGGGTGCGGTTATGGCCGACAAGAACCTGAAAGCGGTGGTCGTCCGTGGGACGGGGAAGGTACCCGTGGCAGACGCACAGGCTCTGAAGAAACTCGTCCGCGCCCACGCACCTGTCTGTGCAGACCGGCTCAAGGACATGCGCACGTATGGGACTGCCCGGAGGGTTCAGGCCAGCGAGCAGATCGGAAGCATGCCGATCCAGAACTTCAAATACCCCCACAGGTGGCAAGAGAGCGCCGAAAAGATCTCCGGGCCTGCCTTCGCTGAAAAGGTGATCATCAAGCCCTATTTTTGCGGGGGTTGTGTTATCGGGTGCGGGAACACGATCCAGGTGAAGGATGGACCATACAAGACCGTGGTCGGAGCCGGTCCGGAATACGAGACCATCAATATGCTCGGTGCCAACTGCTTGGTTGACCATCTGGAGGCACTTTGCCTAGCCAACGAGCTGTGCAATCGGTACGGAATCGATACCATCGAAACCGGCAGCTTGATAGCCTTCGCCATGGAAGCCTATGAGAAGGGCCTGATAACTTCATCCGACACCGGCGGTGTTCCCCTGAACTGGGGCAGTGTCGAGGCCATGGTGGAAACTGTCAGGATGATCGGTGAAGGCACCCATATCGGAGGACTCCTCAACCAAGGGCTGACCCGTGCCGCCAGTCTTATCGGCAGCGGCGCAGAGGACCTCACCATGCAAGTCAAAGGTCTGGCCGTTCCAGCGCACGACCCTCGAGCCTTCAACGGTCTGGCCTGTTCTTACGCTACCTCCAATCGTGGCGCACACCATACCTCGGGGCAAACTCATCTTTACGAACACAGGCTCACGGTCCCTGAGATCAACCACGAACCGCCGGGACGTTTTGTGGTGGAGGGCAAGGGGGCTCTGGCAGCCCTGACGCAGAACATCATGAATGTCCTCGATTCCATAAAGAGCTGCAAGTTCGCCCAGAACGGTGGGTGGACCATCGGCCCGGTTGCCGAGGCCTTTCACCACGTCACCGGGAGAACCGACACGATTGAAGATCTGATTACGCATGGCGAACGCTCGTTCAACGTGAAACGGATGATGAACGTCGATCGGGGGATAAGGCGAAAGGACGACACCTTGCCCAAGCGATTACTTACGGTGGCCAAAACAGCTGAGGGCTACACGCCGAACCTGCCCCCCCTTGAACAGATGTTGGATGAGTACTACGCCGTTCGGGGTTGGTCCGAGGACGGCATTCCTCTGCCCCAAACCCTGGACAGGCTCGAGATCCCTTAACGCCTCCGAAAGGGAATGTGGATACGATTACACCCACCATTTGGTGATGGAAAGACCTGGGAAGAACTTGAGCTCCAGGAGCCGGTCAGCGTCGGTGAGCTGGTAAAACGTATTGTGGCAACCCACTCCCGATTACGCCCATACCTCCGCGCCACCCCCGAAGAAACCTTTTATCAGTTTATCCTGATCCGGGGAGACCACGTCCTCACGGCTCGTGACAAAATCGAGCCCGAGGACCGGATCGTTGTCATGATGCCTTTGGCTGGAGGATAAGAGGGCGGAATATGATAAAAATCTTCAATGCGCTTTTATAGGAGGTGACCCATGGCCAACGGTTTTTGGGGACGGATACTCAGAGTTGATTTGACGAGTGGCAAGATAAGTGTAGATGAACACGATGAGAAGTTTTACCGCAGGTATTTGGGCGGGCGGGGCATCGTTGCCCACTATCTGTTGAAAGAGGTACCTCCCGGTTGTAACCCCCTCGGCCCTGATAACGTCTTGGTCTTCGCCGCCAGCGTGTTAACCGGAACGGCAATTCCAGGTACTGCACGCAATAGCGCGGGAGCCAAATCCCCCCTTACCGGAGGCTATGGTGAAGGCGAAGGTGGTGGAGACTGGGGGGTGAAACTGCGCCGGGCTGGCTACGACGGCCTGGTGGTTACCGGCCAATCCCAAAAACCGGTGTATCTGTGGATCAATAATGACAAGGTTGAGCTCCGAGATGCATCAAAGATATGGGGTCTGGCGGCGTACGAAGCCCAGGAGGCGATTCGCGATGAAGTAGGGGACAGGCGGGCAACCGCAGCCATGATTGGACCTGGCGGAGAGCGCTTGATCAGGTATGCCTGTATTGCCCTTGGCGTGCACGATTTCATTGGTCGTGCGGGAATGGGGGCGGTCATGGGTGCCAAGAAGTTGAAAGCCATAGCCGTCAACGGCAAAGCACGACCGAAAGTGGCTGATAAACAGGGTATAACAGCAATTGCCCGATGGCTGCGGAACAATTATGAGGCGTCCCTGGGTACCATGACGGACATGGGAACCGCTCGTGTTCTTCCCGTCCTCAATGCCGCTGGGGGCTTGCCAACCCATAATTTCCGTGAGGGCAGTTTTGAGGGTTATGAAACCCTATCTGGCCGACATATGACGGATACCATCCTCGTTGATCGAAAGAGTTGCCCCACCTGCCCGGTACACTGCAAGCGAGTGGTAGAGGTTAACGAAAAAGGCCTGAACGTCAGCCGCAGGTACGGCGGGCCTGAATATGAAACGCTCAGCAGTTTCGGGTCCAATTGTGGAATAAGCGATATTAAGGCCGTGGCGAAGGCAAACGAGATTTGCGACGAGAATACGCTCGACACCATATCAACGGGCATGATGATCTCGGGTGCCATGGAATGTGCGGAGAAAGGCCTGTTGTCTCAAGATTTGATCAAGGACCTTGACCTGCGCTTTGGTTCGGCCGAGGGCATGCTCGGTCTCCTAAACCAGATTGTTAATCGCGATGGCCTGGGAGACATTCTAGCCGAGGGACCCAAGGCCCTTGAGGAAAAACTCGGCAAGGAAGCAGCTTCTTGTTTCCACCATGTCAAAGGCCAACCTGCTCCCCTCCACGAACCTCGCTGGAAAACTGGCTTGGGCCTGGGGTATGCGCTTTCCCCCACAGGCGCTGAGCACGTCGCCAATATGCATGACCACCTCTTCGCCAGTGAAGAAGCCCCCACATTCGCGGCGGCACAGAAGATGGGCATTTTGGATCCCGTGGACGCCCTTGAACTCAGTCCGGCTAAGGCTCGACTGTGGGTCTATATGATGCTTGTTAGGTCCATAAGCAACAGCGCCTGTGTGTGCGTTTTCATGCCTTACAGTTCCGACCAGATAGCGGATCACGTAAAGACCGTCACGGGATGGAATATAACCCACTGGGAGGTACTCAAGGCCACCGAGCGCGCTCTCAACATGGCGAGAGCGTTCAATGCTCGGGAGGGCTTTAGGGCTGATGAGGACATGTTGCCCGATCGTTTCTTCGAACCTCTCGAGGGCGGGGCCCTCGAGGGAAAATCCATAGACCGCCAACAGTTCTTAGAGACGCGAAAAATGGTCTATGACATGCTTGGCTGGGATCGCCAGACCGCCTGGCCAAAGCGCTGGAAGCTCTACGAACTTGGATTGGATTGGTTAGTGGATGACCTGGAAAAACACAAATGTCTGATAGACTGATGGACCCCCAAAACATCCCGGAGGGAAAGGCTCGACCGTTGGTAACGGTTCGAGTCAAGCTTTCCGGCTTCCTCTCGTCTCTTGTCTCGGAATCTGAACTTGAGGTCGAGGTTGCTGCACGTTCGACAGTGGCGGATCTCATCGGTATGTTGACGGAGAGGTTTGGCGATGCTTTTCGCAAGGCAATCGTCGACCGAGAGGGTCGACTTCACGGGGGCATCGTGGTCATGCTCAACCGACGGACAGTTCTTCCGCGTAAGATAGCGAAAACCGTAATAAATGAGGAGAGCGATCTCACCATCTTACCCCTTGTCGGTGGGGGATAAAGGGGGGATTGCAAGAGTGACTTGAGTTTCCTGGGGGTGTCCGGTTTGTCTGGTTCACTTGGTTTATTTCGTTCAGATCGCTGAGGAAGTTTAGTTAGTTTGTCTCGTTTATCTGGTTTATTCGGTTTATTGGGTTTTGGAGAAAAAAGTGGTCCCTTCGCTTCAGTGCTTCGGAGTCTCTTGACTACATTTCCTCCCGTTCACTGGAAAGAATTTTAGAGCATTCTACGGTCCGTTTTACTGCAAATAGCGCCCAGGCGCTCTTTCGTTACCAAGACTCGCCTCTCGGGCTCCAACCACGCTCAAGAGGCAGACTCCTCTGACTCTTAGCCAGGATCTATTGACAGAAACCGTTCTCCTCGTCGCTCAAGGAATTTTTTGTTTTGGGCAGAACCCCCCGAGACGTTTGTTTATTTCTCGGTTCTCGGGGGTCATTTACGGCATTGATGGGTCGCTTTCCCGCAATAGCCATGAGCACCTGTTCCGCCGCCGTTTTTCCGATGTTGTACCTGGAAACATCGTTCCAGCCGGAAATATGGGGTGTGGGGAGAATAAGGGGATGCTCCAAGATCCTGCGATCTTTAAGGGGTTCCTGGCTGAAGACATCAAGGGCTGCTCCTGCCAACCTTCCATGATCCAGGGCATCGAGAATTGCCGCCTCAACCACAAGGTCGCCCCGACCCGTATTGATGAGATACGCGCTCGATTTCATTCTTGCAAGTTCTTCTTCTCCGATCATGTGCCTCGAGCTCTCGGTAAGGCGGGCATGTAACGTGAGGATATCCGATTTCGAAAGGACCTCATCCAGATCTCCCTTCGATACTCCTTCCCCCTCAAAGATCTCATTAGGGATAAAAGGGTCGTATGCCCAGACTTCCATTCCAAAACCCCTTCCAAGTCGGCCCACCCTTTGACCGATGCGGCCAAATCCGATGATTCCGAGGACCTTGCCCTTGAGCTGGATCCCGACAAATTCGTCCTTCCGCCAGCCCCCTTCCCGAACGGTTATACAGGCATCATGGATGTGACGGACCAGAGATAGAATAAGACCAAATGTGAACTCGGCCACGGCATCGGTATTCGCACCGGGCGCATTTGCAACATAAACTCCATATCTGGAGGCTGCATCCACATCCACGTTGTCATAACCCGATGCGAAAAGGGCCACACCTTTCAGCTTTGGAGATCCCTCGAACACCTCTTTCGTCAAGGGCTCAAGGCCGTATATGAGGCCATCCGCATCGCACAATTCCTTCAACAAGGCTGTCTTGTCAAACCCATCCGGCAGGATGACGACCTCGCAGTCATTCTCCTCGAGGGTATCGATGGCTTTCCGATACCTTCCGGTCACCAGGACGACCTTTGGCTTCATTCCTTCAGTTGAGTGCATTTTCGGCCCCTCAGTGGGTATTCGCACCTTTGGCAAGGGAAACCAGCAGGGCAGCTGTGGTTTTTATGGCTTTGACGTAAACATCGAGCAGCAGGTTCTCATTGGGAGCATGGAAGTTGCTCTCGTGGGATTGCGCATAGGGGACCTTGAAGCAGGGCAATCCCAGGACATTCCCAAAAATGTAGGTGGGATCACTCCCGCCCATGGATGGAACCAGGAGGGGGTCTTCACCAAATCCTTGCTTGACGGCATCGATGACCGCTGGCGTATACGGATGATCCAAAGACGAACGGAAGGGCGGTACTTGGGTTTTTACAATGATGTCGAAATCCCCCAGGTGTGCCTGCTTCATGCAATGATCCTTTACTTTCTCCAGGATATGCTCGGGTCTTTGGTTTGGAACGAGCCGCATGTCGATGATCGTCCTGGCCCGGGCGGGGATGATGTTGATCCCTTCCGCCTCCCTCGTTCCGGCGAAGAAACCCTGAATGTTTAGGGTGGGCCAGAACATGAGCCTTTCAAGGGGATGGTCTCCAGGGCTCTTGTCGAGCGCTTGCAAATCGAGCTCCTGGCGAAAGGCTTCCTCATTAAAACCGATCCGTCCCAGTGCCTCACGCTCGGAATGGGTGGCGGGAATGATATCGTCGTAAAACCCCTCGATCAGAACGCGCCCGTCCTCGCCTTTCATGGTTTCCAACAGATGGATGAGGGACCACACGGGGTTTGGTACCAACCCGCCGTAGCCACCGGAGTGCACATCGCGGGATGGGCCTCGAGAGGAAACCTCAATTTTGAGGATTCCCCTCACTCCGAAGTTGATGCCAGGCTTTTCGCCGAAGGGCATAGTTCCGTCAGATGAGTACATGAGGTCCGCTCGCAGCAACTCCCTGTTCCTTGATACGAAGGGTTTCAAGTTCGGGCTGGCAATCTCCTCCTCGCCCTCGAACAGGAACTTCACATTCACCGGGAGTCTTCCTCCCACGGCAAGGATTGATTCAACTGCCTTCACATGGGCATATAGCTGACCCTTGTCGTCCCCCGCTCCCCGCCCGTACATTCGGCCATTACGTATTTCAGGTGTAAAAGGGGGAGAGATCCATGCATCCAGAGGCTCAGGTGGTTTCACGTCATAATGGCCGTAGATCAGGACGGTGAGTCCTTTTTCGGGACCCTGGGTTTCACCATAAACCACAGGGGATCCACCGGTAGACAGAATCCTGGTCTTTATCCCGGACTTCTCCATCAATTCCTTGAGCACCGATGCGCAATCCTCGACCCCTTCTCCCGTTGTGCTGTTGCTGGGCTGTCTCACCAGCGAAGCGAGTTCGTCGATAAAGCGTTCTTCGTTTGATCGGATGTAATCAAATATCCCTTCCATTGGATACGCTCTCATGGAACATCCTCCCGGCCCTTGGGTGTATCTTCATCTTTGTCGGGATGATACGGCACGAGCATTTCTTATCATGGTTCGCGCTGAAGGTAGATTTTTTGGGCGAACCTTCTGGATTCCTTGGGCGCCCCGCTTGGCCACGCGAAAGCTCATCGCTTCCATTTCCTTGAGCCCGGAAAACGATATCTGGAAAGGCCTGAAACGAGACTCAGCGCGGGTCAAAAAATCCCGGGAGTGAGGGTAAAAGGGAGCTCCTCAACATCAACCATTATAAGGTGCAGGCCAGCTCAAAACCCTCCCTCACGGCGGAGACGGCCTGCCTTACTTCTCGGGCATCCCCGATAACGTGGACCTCCTTGAAGATTGGTTGAAGATCTCGTACGATCTCCTGATCGGACGTGAACCCCAGGGCCAGTATGACATTGTCGATGCCTTCGATGGTCCCTTCTTGGCCGTTCTTTTCCACGAAAACTGATCCTTCCTCTATCCTCCTCAAGGTGGTGTTGGTTCTCAGGTCCACCCCACCTTCACCGAGCCGCTCAAGAAGAACGGGCTTGGTGTTTTTCGGTACATCGGAGCCGACCTCCCCCAGCATCTCTATGACGATGACCTCTTTCCCCTGGCGAGCAAGGTGATCGGCCACCTCCAGACCGACCTCTCCTCCCCCAGCCACCAGAACCCTCTGGCCGGTCTTCAGGCCTTTCGACAAGACGTCCACGGCCTGGATGACCCTTTCATCGTCGATTCCGGGTATGTCGGGGTGGAAGGGAAAGGCCCCGGTTGCTACAACCACTACCTCCGGGTTTTCCCCTCCAATCCTCTCGGCAGAGGCTTCCGCATTCAGGAGAACCTTAACACTGCTTTTCTTCAAAGCATTCTCCCAATACGTCAAGAGCCTCTTGAGGTCCTCCTTGCCATCAGGCAGGGAAGCCACGGAGAAATTCCCGCCGAGGTGAGGTCCTTTCTCGTAGAGGACCACTTCATGACCCCTCGCCGAGGCGGTCAAGGCCGTCTGGATGCCCGCAGGCCCTCCCCCTATAACGGCAACCTTTTTCTCCTTTTCGGCGACCTTCACTTCAGTGGCCGCCTCGTAGCCCGTCCGGGGGTTGGAGATGCAACTCGAGAAATAGGTGATGTGTCGCCCGATACAGCCGGAATTACACCCGATGCATGGGATAATATCTTGGAGCCTTCCTTCCTTGACTTTGGTGGGAAACTCCGGGTCGGCCATGAGTTGCCGCCCCAGGGCAATCACATCGACCTTTCCCTCCCTGAGAACCTGCTCGGCATATTCCGGGTCCACGATCCGGCCCACGCCGATGACCGGGATATTGACGACCTCCTTAACCGCGGTTGCAAGGTGAATGAGGTGCCCCTGCGGCATGTAATAAGGCGCGGTGGCATCCTTATAGACCGAGACGTGCAAGGCATCGGCTCCCCTCTCCTCCAGGGCCTTAGCCAAGATCAGGGCCTCCTCCAGGGGGATTCCCGTATCCTTGAACTCTCCCATGGAGAATCGACAGACGATTGGATAATCCTCTCCAACCGCTTCCCTCACACGGGTCAGAACCTCGAGGGGAAACCGCATTCTGCCCTGGATATCCCCCCCATAGGCATCCTCCCTTTTGTTCATGTGGCTCGTCAGAAAGGAGCTCATCAGGTAGCTGTGAGCCATGTGGAGTTCTATCCCATCGGCTCCAGCCCTTTTGGCCCTTAGGGAAGCCTGGACAAAATCGAGGATCGTCTTGGATATCCCCTCCTCTGAAATTTCGACGGGGATAGCGCTCTTGGGGTCTTCCTGGATCGGGGAAGGACCCAGCAGCGGCATTCCCGTTGCCTTCGGGTCTGCCTTGGGTCCGCAGTGGTTGAGCTGGATGACCAGCTTTCCTCCTGCCTCGTGGATGGCATCCGCTAGCTTCGCGAAGCCCGGGATGTACCGATCGTCATAGAGACAGAGCATGTTGCGGTTATATCGCCCCTGGAGGGCCACCGTGGTTTGCCCGGTCATATTATAGGCCACCCTTCCTTTTGCGCGGGCTACATGATAGGCGATGAGTTGCTCGGTCACATACCCCTCTTCGTCCGCATAGTTGGTCTGCATGGGCGACATAATGACCCGTGCGTCAAGCTCCATGTTGCCGATCTTGATAGGCGAGAAAAGCAGCTCGAACTGCGCCATGATCCATCCTCCTCGATAAGATCATCATTCGAGGTTTGGTACACCATATTTTCCCATATTGTCAAGGGAAAAGTGCTTGACAATTCCAAGGGCTTGTGGTTTAAGATGGTGGGTTTCCCCCCTCCGTCTGCACAACTACTCCACAAGGAGGATACATATCCCGAGAAAGGAGGTGAATAATTGCCTGGATGTCCGAAGGCCCGATGATTTAAGGTTGTGACCTCTCTCCCTTCATCGTCGGAATCTTTCAGAACGACTCTAAAAAGGTGAAAATAGGAGGATTGATCATGAAAGAGAAGCGACTCCTAGTCTTTTTCGTTTTGGCCGTGGCTGCCATTTTTCTCACTTCCAGTTTCCTGTTAGCAGCCGAGCCGGTAACGCTTCGTGTCGGCCATAACTTCCCCGTCAAACACCCCTATTCCCTTGCTTCCGAAAGGCTCGCAAAGGAAGTGAAGGAGAAGACCAACGGGCGGGTTATTTTCAAGCACTATCCGGCCGGACAGCTCGGGAAGAGCAGGGAAATTACGGATCAGATGATCAAGGGAACCATCGATCTGCAGCCCGCGGGACCCACAGCACTCGGAAGGTATTTCGACCCCATGAACTCCCTCCAGGTCTATTATCTCGTAGATTCTCCCGAACAGCTCCTGAAGATCATGCGGGGACCCATTGGCCAGAAGCTCTTTGAGCAGTGTAGGCAGAAGCTCGGTGTCCGCATTATGCCCGACATCTTGTACTACGGGCGCCGCCACATCCTTACAACAAAGAAGCCCATTTACAAGCCTGAGGACCTGAAAGGGCTGAAGATCCGTTCCATGACGACCCCCTTCTTGAAAATGGCGCTGGAAGCCATGGGACCCACGGGGGTTCCCGTTTCCCTATCCGAGGTTTATATGGCCCTTCAGACGGGTGTGGTCGACGGGATGGAGAATACACCCGTGACTATCATGCTTCAGAAATACCATGAAGTTGCCAAATACTACTCACTGACCGGACACAGCGTCCATCCCAGCCTCTGGAATTTCAACGATAAGTCGTGGCAGAACAAGGTTCCTGATGATGCAAAGCCCATCGTCATGGAGGCCATAAAAAATGTCACGGAATGGGAAATCGAGGAAATGCACAGGAGGGAGAAGGCGGCCCTCACTGAACTGAAGAAAAAGGGGCTTCAGGTCATCGAAGTTGACCGGAAGCCCTTCAGAAAGGCGGTTCAGAAGATCTATCCGGATTTGGAGAAACGTTTCGGCTCCGTCTTTGGTGAGATTCTGGAGGCGGCCAAGTAGAAAGAGTGGATCAAACGGGGGAAGGGCGGCCACGGGCTTGCCCTTCCCCTTTCTGGAGGGTTGGATGCAGAAGATCCTTCGGATAGTTCTCACGGGTTTCGAAAGGTGGGTGGCCAAAGCCTGCATTGTGCTGATGGCTTTTTCCGTTCTCACACAGCTCTTCTCTCGCCTTTTGGGTTATCCGATAGCCTGGGGCGAGGAGACGGCTCGATATTTTTACATCTGGTTCTGTTTCATCGCGGCAGCTTACATGAGCAGAATCAGGGGCCACATCAGAGTGTCATACTTCCTGAATTTCCTCCCTGAGAGGGCCCAGAGGATCACCGAAATCTTCCAGAATATCATCATCATCATTTGCATGAGCTGGATACTCCCCAGTGCCCTTGCCTTTTCGATAGACCTTTACCAGAGACGGTCCCCAGCCCTCGAAATTCCGATGTTCTATGTATACATTTCCTTTCCCATTGGGATGACACTCCTCATCATCAGGAGCATCGGGCTCATCGTGGAGGACATTCGTCTGCTCAGACAGTCCAAATCGGCAGGGAAACCATGCTCCTTTTAGTCCTCTTCGGATCTCTGGCCCTCCTCTTCATCTCAGGCATCCCGATTGCCTTCGCCCTGTTCATCTCCTCGTTGATCTACCTCTTACTTATAGGAGAATACCCGCTCAACATCGTGGCGCAGAAGTTCATCAGCGGGCCGGATTCCTTCACCCTGCTGGCAATTCCCCTTTTCGTATCTGCCGGAGCTCTGATGAATTTAACCGGCATCACCAGAAGGATATTCGGCGTGGCCAACGCGCTGGTTGGCCATTTGGCCGGCGGTCTTGGGCACGTCAACATCGTGGCCAGCATCATATTTTCCGGAATGTCGGGGGCTGCCATGGCCGATGCGGCAGGGTTAGGGCTCATCGAGATCAAGGCCATGAGAGAGGCGGGTTATGACGATGATTTCAGCGTAGCCGTGACGGCCTCTTCATCCATCATCGGGCCCATCATTCCTCCCAGCGTGCCGGCTGTGATCTACGGTACCGTAGCTTCGGTGTCCGTAGGGGGCCTTTTTCTGGGAGGCATTATCCCCGGACTCATGATGGGGCTCTTCTTGATGGTCCTTGTAACATTTTACGCCAAGAGGCGGGGCTATCCAAGGGGAAAAAGGGTCTCTTTCGGGGAACTCCTTCGGGTTTTATATGAGGGCTTTCTGCCCCTGATGACGCCGGTAATCATCATTGGCGGGATCTGGACCGGATGGTTCACCCCCACCGAGGCTGCCGGCGCCGCCTGCGTTTATGCCATC
>JABAOH010248447.1_pt3 | contig 11558 bp, 10 predicted proteins | sample 7062181 | NCBI WGS metagenome assembly JABAOH01 (sample SAMN14538630, study PRJNA623070) | marine sediment metagenome | biome: marine biome [ENVO:00000428]; feature: marine pelagic biome [ENVO:01000023]; material: deep marine sediment [ENVO:00002113]; isolation source: pool of 5 deep marine... | reverse complement strand
TCTATTATTTTCAGACCCAATGTAGTGTTCCAAACCAGTACACCCAATAGTTCCTCCACTACCCTTACAACAGGGGGACTGGGCGGCAAACAAATTAACCAGTCGGTTAGTACCGCCTCCAGCACCAATACAGGCTTTAACATCAACAATGCTAACCTGATGTTCCGGCATAAATTTGCCAAAAAATCACGTACCTTTTCTGCCAATGTAAATATGAGTGCAGGATCAAATAACGGTGTTGGGTTTATGTATTCGGTAAATAATTTTTATGTACCCTATATTAAAACAGATACCATTAACCAACGGTATATTGATTCCAGCAATAATTTTACCATTAGCCCCACCCTCTCATACACAGAACCCATTGGTAAAAACCAAATCATTGAACTGAATTACAATTACAGTTACAGCAGCAACAACAGTGTGAATAAAACGTTTAACTACGATGCCAATGCACATGATTTTCTGCAGTTTGACAGTTTATTCAGTNNAGTGTGGGATCGGGCATACAGTGGTTAGACCAAAATAGCTTAAACACTACCAAAAATATTATGGTGAATACCCACTTCGTGAATTTAACCCCTACAGCTAATTTCATGTACAGTTTTTCACGCACCAGAAACTTACGTATTTTTTACATGGGGCGTACCGGGCAACCTTCGGTTAACCAGTTACAACCCTTAAAAACCACTTCCGATTCTATTAATTTTCAAATCGGCAACCCCAATTTAAAACCACAGTTTACACACAGCATCCGGGCATTGTACACTTCCTTCGACCCGACTACCCAGCGGATCATCTTTGCCACCGTCAATGCATCGACCGTTACAAACGATATTCAAAGCTCCATCATTCAAAATACCAATGGCGGTAAAACCACCACCTATGCCAACTTAGGCGGTACCTATAATTTCTCGGGTTACTTTAACTATGGTTTCCCACTCAGCAAACCCAAATCCAATTTAAATTTTGTCACCAACATTAATTATAACCAAAGCCAGACGCTGGTGAACAACGTGAGTAACTTTACGTACAATACCACATTGGGGCAAACCATTAAATGGACCTCCAACCTGAAGAAAATATTTGACATGAATTTCAGTTCTACCACTACATACAATATTACCCGCTATACCTTACAAGCCAACCAGAATGCCAATTTTTATACAGAAACCCTTTCTGCCGAAATCACCTGGTACAGCAAATCGGGCTGGATTGTGGCTTCTAGTTTTGATTATACTTACAATGGCAATCGTGCTGCAGGTTACAATACAAGTGTGCCTTTGTGGTCACCCAGCGTTGGCAAACAGGTATTTAAAAACAAATCCGGTGAGTTCAGGTTATCAATATTCGATTTATTGAATCAAAACACCAATGTTGCCCGCAACATTACGGCCAATACCATTCAGGATGTACGCAGCAATGTATTAACACGATATTTAATGTTAACCTTTACCTATAACCTGCGCAATTTTGCCAGTCAACAGCAAAGAATGCCCGGTATGTTCAGAGGCATGGGGCCCGATGGCTTTGGCGGTGGCATGCGGAACTTTAGAAACGAACCGTAGTTAGTTTTATGTGATGATAACAATCAAAGCTGTAATACCTTGCCAGATTGCATTGTAGCTATACCACCCACTTTTGTGAGCGGTATTTTTTTATAAAGCACCTTAAATTTTTGAATTAACGATAATTTTTTAAAGAAAAACGTTTTTTATTTAGAAACTGTACTACTTTTACGGCCTGAAATTAAAGTTGACCAAATTTATACCGAATTATACCGAACAACATTGAAACAGAAGGCAACCCATACTTATCAATTCGCAAATTGCTCCAAACAATTGGATCAGGCCTCTGCATTGGGTAACAGCAACTTCCGCTTTTTACTGCGACGACCTCGTATCTAATATTTTGACACCCGACTCTTTCCTGATTGGAATGGCCTTGTAAAGGCCTGCTTTCTATTTTCAAACATTGTATTTAAAATATTGAACCAGAAGTGGATAATCAACAAGAAATTATTGTACGTGTTGCGCATCATTTAGATACGCACTATGCTTTGCGCATTACAACCGAAATGGAGGCATCGGCAAAAGCTCGTGGTACCGGTATTGCTAAACGCTCGCCGGAATATGTGGCTGCTAAAATGCTGGAAGGCAAAGCCGTAATTGCCGTTACCACCACCGGACAATGGGTTGGTTTTTGCTATATTGAAGAATGGAGCCATGGTAAATTTGTGGCCAACAGTGGTTTAATTGTAGCACCCGAATTCAGAAAAACGGGCGTAGCCAAAAAAATTAAACAGCGCATCTTCCAACTATCCCGCGAAAAATATCCGGAAGCCAAAATATTTGGATTAACTACCGGACTGGCTGTGATGAAAATTAACAGCGAGTTGGGTTATGAACCCGTTACCTATAGCGAATTAACTGATGATGAGGAATTTTGGGCCGGTTGTAAAAGCTGCGTGAACTATGATATTTTAATGAGCAAGGAAAGAAAAAACTGCATGTGTACCGCTATGCTGTTTGATCCGAAAGATAAGCACGAACCCAAAGAAACCACTGCTAATTTTGAAAAGAAACGCAAAGTGTATGAACGCCTGCTGCGTTTAAAACAATTGAGCTTTGGAAAAATTTTTAAGCGCAAAGAAACCAATGGCAACCCTACCAAAAATAAAAGCCTGTTTCACGCCTTCTTACCATTTTAAACAACCGATGCATTAAAATATTAAAAGCATGAAAACCAAAAAAGTTGTATTAGGATTTAGCGGTGGCTTAGACACCACCTTCTGTGTAAAATACCTGAGCGAAGACAAAGGTTATGAAGTACACAGCATTATAGTAGATACCGGTGGTTTTACCGAGGCTGAATTAAAACGCATTGAAGCACATGCCTATAGCCTGGGTGTTAAAACACATACCACGGTAAATGCCGTGCAATCGTATTACGAAAAAATTATTAAATACCTAATATTTGGTAATGTATTGAAAAACAATACCTATCCGTTAAGTGTAAGTGCCGAAAGGCTTAGCCAGGCACTGCATATTGCCGAACATGCCCAACAACTGCAAGCCGATGCCGTTGCCCATGGCAGCACCGGCGCCGGAAATGACCAGGTACGTTTTGACATGATTTTTCACATCATAATACCCGGTGTAGAAATTATTACCCCCATCCGCGATTTACAACTGAGCCGTGAAGCCGAAATTGATTACCTGAAACAAAAACAGGTAAATATGAATTTCGAGAAAAGCATGTATTCCATTAACAAAGGATTATGGGGTACCAGTGTAGGCGGTAAAGAAACCCTGAGCAGCAAAGGCATGTTGCCTGAATCGGCATGGCCCACACAGGTAACCAAAACACAGGAGGAAGAAGTAGAGTTGGGTTTTGTACAAGGAGAATTATTTTCAGTAAACGATACCCCATTTGCGCACCCCACCCATGCCATTAAACATTTACACAGTATAGCTGCGCCTTTTGGCATTGGCCGCGATATTCATGTGGGTGATACCATTATTGGCATTAAAGGCCGCGTTGGTTTTGAAGCAGCCGCACCCATGATTATTTTAAAAGCACACCACGCTTTAGAAAAACATGTACTCACCAAATGGCAGTTAAACTGGAAAGATCAATTGTCAGCTTTTTATGGCAACTGGTTACACGAGGGCCAGATATTAGACCCCGTGATGCGAGATATAGAAGCTTTTTTAACCAATAGCCAGCAACAGGTTACCGGAAAAGTGTTTGTACAATTAATGCCTTATCGCTTTCAGGTTATCGGTATTGAATCGCCATTTGATTTAATGAACAGTAAATTTGGAAAATACGGTGAGATGAATACCGGTTTTACTGGCGAAGATGTAAGAGGCTTCAGCAAAATTTTTGGCAACCAGATATCTATCTATCATAAAGTAAAGGAACAGCACCATGCAGAATAAAATAAAAGTGGGCATTATTGGCGGTGCAGGGTATACCGGTGGCGAATTAATTAGATTGCTGTTGCACCACCCTTTCGCAACCATTCATTTTGTGCACAGTAACAGCCACGCCCATCAAAAAATTAGTGCTGTACATACCGATCTGGAAAGCGATACCAACCTTCAATTTACCAATGCATTAAAGCAGGATGCCGATGTATATTTTTTATGCGTAGGCCATGGCGCTGCCAGAAAATTTTTGGAAGAACACACCATTGATGCTTCCATTCGCATCATCGATTTATCGCAGGATTTTCGGTTACAACAACATGCATCAATGGGCGAACGTCACTTTGTGTACGGTTTACCCGAAATGAATAAAAAAGCCATCCAATCGGCCCGTAATATTGCCAATCCGGGTTGTTTTGCCAGTACCATTGAGTTGGGTTTACTGCCCTTGGCCAATGCGGGTATTTTGGGCGATGTGTTCACAACCGGTATTACCGGCTCTACCGGTGCGGGACAAAGTCCCTCGGCTACTACACATTTCAGTTGGCGCTCCAATAATATTTCCGCCTACAAAACCCTACAGCACCAGCACATTCATGAAATAGGACAAACTTTAGAACAATTGCAGGGCAATGATGGGATTGCCGTTCATTTTATACCCTGGCGGNNAATGTATCAACTATATTATTGCGAAGCAGTCTTTACCCATGTATCAGATACCATGATCGATTTAAAACAGGTAGTGAACACCAATAAATGCCTCATCCATTTAGAAAAACAGGGCAATAAATTAGTGGTACACAGTGCATTAGATAATTTATTGAAAGGCGCATCGGGACAAGCCGTACAAAATATGAATCTGATGTTCGGATTTCCGGAAACAGCCGGTTTACAATTGAAAGCAACGGCATTTTAAATAGATAAAAGCAACAGGAACGCATAGCATAACGGTATAGTATAGTACATCACAAAAAAACAACAACACAGCCAAAAGGCTGTAACAGCATAAAACAATTGCATAAAAAAAATTAAACAAGTAATCCCATGAAACTTTTTGAAGTGTACCCATTGTATGATATTGCCATAACACGGGCAGCAGGCGCTTATGTTTGGGACGACCAGGGTGTACAATATTTAGACATGTATGGCGGCCATGCCGTTATCAGCATTGGGCATACCCACCCGCATTGGGTAAAAAGAATAGAACAACAATTAGAAAAAATTGCTTTTTACTCCAACTCCGTACATTTACCCATACAACAAGAGCTGGCCGATAAACTGGGTAAAATCAGCGGCAAACCCGACTACCAATTATTTCTGTGTAATAGTGGCGCTGAAGCCAATGAAAATGCTTTGAAATTAGCCTCTTTTTATACTGGCCGGAAAAAAATGGTAGCCTTTTCAAAATCGTTTCACGGACGTACCTCCCTTGCTGTAGCAGTAACCGACAATCCGGCTATTGTAGCACCGGTGAATGAAACCGACAATGTGGTATTTCTTCCCTTTAATGATGCAAGCGCATTGGAAAACTATTTTGCAGAAAATGGGAAAAACATAGCTGCAGTAATTGTAGAAGGCATTCAGGGTGTGGGCGGTATCAATATGGCTTCAGAAGCATTTTTACAAACTATTCGCACACAATGTACTGCCCACAATGCCGTTTTTATTGCCGATAGTGTACAATGTGGCTATGGCCGCAGCGGCCGCTTTTTTGCACATGATTATGCTAATGTAGCCGCCGATATTTATACCATGGCCAAAGGCATGGGTAACGGATTTCCCGTTGCCGGTATTTTAATAGCTCCGCATATACCTGCCAAATATGGCATGCTGGGTACTACCTTTGGCGGTAATCCTTTAGCCTGTGCAGCAGCCTTAGGTGTTTTGGAAGTAATGGAACAGGAGAACCTGATTGAAATGGCCAAACAACGCGGCATGTATATCATGAATAAATTAAAAGAATTTCCTGAATTGGAAAATGTACGTGGCCGTGGATTGATGATTGGATTTGATGTGCCGGATTATTTAAAAGAATTGCGTAAGAAACTGATATTCCAATTCAACATTTTTACCGGTGAAGCCAAACCTAATACCATTCGCTTATTGCCCTCATTGGCTTTAACCCGCAAACAAGCCGACGAATTTTTAGAAACCTTACGGGAAGCCATTGATGCAGTAAAAGAAGAGCAAGGCTTATTGGAAAAAACCGAACAATAAATTACCCATCATACCCTTTCAACTACATTACATGAAACAGTTTATCAATGTATATGATGTATTAACGCCGGAGATGCAACACACCGGCACTGCCATCAACAACATGGTAGGAGCGGCATTGGCTTATAAAGCCCATCCGTTAAAAGATCAACATTTAGGCAAGAACTTACGTATAGGTATGTTGTTTCTTAACCCCAGCTTACGTACCCGTTTAAGCACACAGGTAGCCGCCGCTAATTTGGGTATGGAAAGTATTGTGTTTAATGTAGACAAAGAAGGATGGGCATTAGAGTTTGAAGAAGGTGCCATTATGAGTGGCAATACGGTTGAACATATTAAAGATGCTGCACCCATTTTGGGCAGCTATTTTGATGTGTTGGCCATACGCACCTTTCCCTCATTAAAAAACCGGGAAGATGATTACAGCGAATTATACATCAACCAGTTTATTCGTCGCTATGCCGGTGTACCGGTTATTAGTTTAGAAAGCGCTACCCTACACCCCTTACAATCGCTCACCGATATTATTACCATACAGGAAGATTTACTGCGTAAAGTCGGTACCGCACAAAAAAAACCAAAAGTAGTACTTACCTGGGCACCGCATGTAAAACCCTTACCGCAATGTGTAGCCAATAGCTTTGCACAATGGGTTAATGCATGGGGTGAGGCCGATTTTGTAATTACGCATCCGGAAGATTATGCCTTAGATACCCAATTTACCAACGGTGCCACCATTACGCATAACCAAACAGAAGCATTACAAGATGCCGATTATGTGTATGTAAAAAACTGGAGCACCTACCACGACTATGGCAAAGTATATGAAAACGACCCGGCCTGGATGTTGACCAATGAAAGGCTGGCACTTACCAATAATGCCAAAGTAATGCATTGCCTGCCGGTTAGAAGAAATGTAGAATTGAGTGATGAAATATTAGATGGCCCCAACAGCCTGGTAACGACAGAAGCAGGTAACCGCGTATGGGCCGCGCAGGCAGTATTGGCCAATATTTTACAAACCCTGAAACAAGGCTAATGGAACAGGTATTTATTTTAAAAGTAGGCGGCAATATTATTGATGACGAACAGCAACTCGCTGCTTTCCTGCAGGCCTTTGCCGAAATAGCAGGAAAAAAAATATTGATTCATGGCGGCGGTAAACTGGCTACCCGCATGGCAGCACAATTACAAATACCACAACAAATGGTGGGCGGACGCAGAATTACGGATGCAGAAACGCTTAAAATTGTTACCATGGTGTATGCCGGCTACATTAATAAAAATATAGTAGCCCAATTGCAATCTTTTCAATGTAATGCAATAGGTTTAACCGGCGCCGATGGCAATTTAATACAAGCCCACCAACGCATACACCCAACTATTGATTATGGTTTTGTGGGCGATGTAGATGGTATTAACACCGCATTATTACAACAATTGCTCAACAACAATAGCAGTGTAGTAGTAGCGCCTATTACCCATAACGGCAATGGACATTTACTGAATACCAATGCCGATACCATTGCGCAGGAAATAGCAACAGCGCTGGCACCACACTATGCAGTATCGTTAATTTATCTTTTTGAAAAAGCAGGCGTATTAATGAATGTAGATGATGATACATCGGTGGTTCCATTGATCACACCCCAAATATATGCACAACTGAAAGCACAGGGAATTATTGCAGATGGCATGCTGCCCAAATTAGAGAATGCGTTTACCGCATTGCAAAAGGGGGTACAGCGTGTTATAATTGGCAAAGCAAACGTATTATCCAAACTATTGCAGGGTACTTCCGGTACCACCCTTACTTTGGGAACATAAAAAAATTCTTTATGCAATCAAACGAATCGGTTACAACGGTAGCATATTTAGCAAAAGATGCAACCCGGCTTTTAAAAAAATTAATTGCTACCCCTTCCTTCAGCAAAGAAGAGGAGGAAACAGCAGAATTAATTCAAACATTCTTAGAAAGCAAAGGGGTAACTACCCATCAGTTCTTAAATAATATCTGGGCAAAAAACAAATACTTTAATCCCGATAAACCCACTATCCTCTTAAACTCACACCACGATACGGTAAAACCCAATAAAGCCTATACCCTGCCTCCATTTGAACCTATTGAAAAAGATGGTAAATTATACGGCTTAGGCAGTAATGATGCCGGCGGATGCTTAGTTTCTTTAATGGCTGTTTTTTTACATTTTTACCAGCAGGAAAATCTGGCTTATAACCTCATTATGGCCGCAACGGCAGAAGAAGAAATTTCAGGCAGCAATGGCGTAGAAATATTGTTACCCCGCCTACCTAAAATAGATTGCGGCATTGTAGGCGAACCTACTTTAATGAATATGGCCCTGGCTGAAAAAGGTTTACTGGTTATTGATTGCACGGCACAAGGCAAACCCGGCCATGCAGCCAGAGAAGAAGGCGATAATGCCATATTAAAAGCCATGAAAGATATTGAATGGTTTACACAATACCGGTTTGAGAAAGTGAGCGATTTATTAGGGCCTGTTAAAATGAGTGTTACCGTTATTCAAACCGATAATAAACAGCACAATGTAGTGCCGGCACAATGCCAGTTTGTAGTAGATATTCGGGTAAATGAATTGTATACTTTTGAAGAAATACTGGCGGTAATTCAACAAAACATACAAAGTCAGTTTCAGCCAAGAAGCTGCCGTTTACGTTCTACCTCCATTGCAATGGAACATCCGCTGATACAAGCAGGACTTAGTTTAGGCAGAACCTGTTACGGATCGCCCACTACCAGCGATAAAGCATTGATGCCCTTCCCTACGTTGAAAATGGGGCCGGGCGACAGCGCCAGAAGCCATAGTGCGGATGAGTTTATTTTTACGGATGAGATTACCAACGGTATTGCATTATACATTGAACTATTGAACAAAGTATTACTACCTGTTTCCGAAAAAAAGCAGCCGGTAAAACAATAAAAACTGATTTATTTTTTAACCACGTATATACAACATCATGAAACTCTGGCAAAAAGATAGCGGTGCATTACAGGCAGTAGAACAGTTTACTGTAGGCAACGATAGGGCTATGGACATGTACCTGGCATCCTTTGATGTATTGGGTTCAATGGCACATATTACCATGCTGGCATCCGTGGGATTATTGGAAACATCAGAAGCCCGATTATTGAAAAAAGAACTGCTTCATATTTATACTACCATTGAAGCCGGCCAATTTCAGTTAGCAGATGATGTGGAAGACATACATTCACAAATTGAAATTTTGCTTACCGAAAAATTAGGCGAAGTAGGCAAAAAAATACACAGTGCCCGCAGCAGAAACGATCAGGTGTTGGTAGACATTAAATTGTTTTTACGCCACGAAATTACCGATACCGTTAGGGCCATACAGCTATTTTTTTCCCTACTGCAACAACAAAGCGAGCGGTTCAAAAACCATTTACTGCCCGGCTACACGCATTTGCAATTGGCCATGCCCTCTTCTTTTGGGTTATGGTTTGGCGCTTATGCCGAAAGTTTGGTGGATGATTGTATTACACTGCAATCGGCGTATAAAGTGGTCAATAAAAATCCCTTAGGCAGTGCAGCGGGTTATGGTTCATCTTTCCCCATTAACCGTACATTGACCACCAATTTATTAGGCTTTGATGATTTGAATTACAATGTAGTTTATGCACAAATGGGTAGGGGTAAGGCAGAACGCATCACCGCACAAGCTTTGGCCAATGTAGCTGACACCTTAGCTCGTTTAAGTATGGACATGTGCCTGTACCTGAACCAGAATTTCGATTTTGTATCTTTCCCGGCTGAGTTAACAACCGGCAGCAGCATTATGCCGCATAAAAAAAATCCGGATGTATTTGAACTCATTCGTTCGCATTGTAATCGTATCAAAGCATTGCCGAATGAAATTANNTACGTCAATGCCTGCAAATGGCTACGCTGATGCTAGAAAATATACACATTAAGGAGCATATTATTGCCGATGAAAAATACCGCTATCTATTTAGTGTGGAAGAAGTAAACAAATTAGTATTACAGGGCGTACCTTTTCGCGAAGCCTATCAACAAATTGGCCGGCAAATTGAAGCCGGGCAATTTACCTACAGCACCCAATTGCACCATACCCATGAAGGCAGTATAGGTAATTTGTGTAACCCGCAAATACAACACCAAATGGATACCGTAATAGCCGGATTTGGTTTTGAAAAAGCAGCACAGGCTATTGCTCAATTGCTGGCCGATGCCAAAGGATGATGACAGAAATCTGTTAAAAACAGCATTGCCAACCTATAAAAAACCGGCATCCTGTATTTCCATTCAAATTTGTTGCTTATCATTGCTTACGAAATAAAAATTGTTGTTCAAAAAACAACCGATGAAAGTTATACAGATTGTACATTATCAACACATCCTATTAAGCTAAGTATATGACTAAATTATTCCTTCCTATCGCTATTTTATTAGGCAGCCCAGCATTGCATGCACAAATCAAAAAGCCCATGCCAACGCACAGCACGACACATCCTAATACCCTTCTACTCAAAACAGAAAAAGACTCAGCCAGTTATGCATTGGGTATTAGTGTGGGGCAATCGTTAGAAGCACAAAACCTATCCAATATCAATACCGAATTATTTTTGAAAGGCTTAAAAGAAATTACCGAAAAGAAAAAAGTGCAACTAACCGATGCGCAGGTAATGAATATCATTACTGCTTATGCAGCCAAAATGCATGAGCTGAGAACTCAGGCCAATATAGCAGCCGGCAAAAAATTTCTGGAAGCCAATGGCAAACGTCCTGGTGTAGTTACCCTGCCCGATGGATTGGAATATGAAGTACTGAAAGCCGGTACCGATACCATAAAACCCACCTTAGCCGATAAAGTAACCTGCCATTACCACGGTACACTTATTGACGGAACAGTATTTGATAGTTCGGTTGATAGAGGCGAGCCAGTAACCTTTCCATTGAATGGCGTGATAAAAGGCTGGCAGGAAGCCCTGCAATTAATGACCATAGGCAGCAAGTGGAAAATTTACCTTCCCTCCGATTTGGCTTATGGCAACAAAGGAGCAGGCGAAAAAATTGGCCCCGGCGCTACCTTGGTTTTTACGGTAGAACTGTTGGGTGTTCAAAAATAATGGACATCACCCCCTAAAAATTACATAAAAGCAATCTTAAAAGCTATTAGCGTNNGCTATTAGCGTAGGTTGCAGTTGATGGCATGTGGTACATATCATTAAGATTTATTACTTTCGTATGGTATGGATCAATTGTACACCTTTATTTGGCTAATTGTTACACTACTGTTCATCGGTTTTTTTGCCGGTTATGAAATTGCTTTTTTAAGTGCCAATCGTTTAAGCATTGAATTAAAGAAAAAGCAGGGCCGCAGCGGTGGCAT
>JABAOH010118539.1_pt1 | contig 11561 bp, 11 predicted proteins | sample 7062181 | NCBI WGS metagenome assembly JABAOH01 (sample SAMN14538630, study PRJNA623070) | marine sediment metagenome | biome: marine biome [ENVO:00000428]; feature: marine pelagic biome [ENVO:01000023]; material: deep marine sediment [ENVO:00002113]; isolation source: pool of 5 deep marine... | reverse complement strand
GGGTCGAGTTCGACTGTGGGTCGGCATCGATCAACAAGACCGACCGTTCCGCGATGGCCAGCGCGGCCGCGAGGTTGACCGCGGTGGTCGTCTTTCCGACGCCGCCCTTCTGATTGACCACGGCGATGATTGTGCCCAAGGGAACCTCGAAAGGGCCTAAATGATAATGTTTTTATCCTCTCGAGCAGGCAACCCAGTACGTCGTGGGGGCGGGTCTTCGCTCGCCGCGTAATCTAACACAACGTGTACGCGAGATTGTTGGTCGATTTCCCTAAGCACTTTTCTTTGCAGGGATTACTTCCAGCCTGCCCTCTTTGCGTCGGAAGCGCCGTGATTCGGCCGGGCCCTGAGGTTTCTCTCGAATGATCACCAACAATCTCAGGAACACCTTGAATTTAACACAGCGCGAATTGTTCCACGTGGAACATTCTGCAGTAGTGAATCACTGCCTGATGTTCCACGTGGAACAATCTGCCGCGCCGCGATGAGGGTANNAAATCTTAGTTGTTTAGGATCAAATATTTAGAACGCTTTGGGTGTCCCGATTCATCGAGTGCTAATGGGTGTGTGTTTGGGTGACGATTCTTTTTTTGGGAACGACCCCGGGGGGCAACCGCTTTGGGCGCCCGGCTCCGGACCGAAGGGAAGGGTGTTTAGGGGGAGTGAGGCTAGCTCTGGAGGACGGTCCCGCACGTCGCCTCATCGGTCTTGGTGCAAGTCACCGCGCGTGCAGTGATCTTCTCGGTGTGGATGACGGCGGGCTTCTCGTAAGGCTTCTTGGACATTGCGGGGTCTCCGTCTTTCGGCAAGAAANNGTTGGCCCGCCGAGGAGTGACTCATGGAGCAACTCGCCGAGTTTCGCTGGAGTGAGCTGATCGACCAGCGCCTGTTTTCCATCCGCGGTGTCGATGTCACCGTCACCAGCGTTTTGATGTTCCTCGCCATCATCGCCACGACGATCGTTGTCTCGCGTTTGGTGTGTCGCGCGATCGCGCGTGGTTTCGAAGCGAAGCGGGTCAAAGACGAGGGAACGATCGCCGTCACGACTCGGCTGACCCACTACACCATCATGTTCATCGGATTCGGCGTCGCGCTGAATACGCTGGGCATCGATCTCACGGCGCTGTTCGCAGCCGGTGCCGTGCTGGCCGTGGCCATCGGTTTCGCGATGCAGACGATCGCCCAGAACTTCGTCGCCGGCGTGATTCTCCTCATCGAGCGCTCGATCACACCGGGGGACATCATCGAGGTCGAGGGTCAGATCGTGCGCGTCACCAAGATGTCGATCCGTACCACGCACGCCCGGACGCTGAACGATGAGGAGATCATCCTGCCCAACTCGCACCTCGTTCAATCGATTGTGACGAACTACACGTTACAGGACACGCTGTACCGCGTTTCCTGCGGGGTCGGTGTGAGCTACGCTTCGGATATGAACGTCGTTCGTGAGACGCTCGAGAACGCCGCTTCGGAGATTGCCTGGCGCGTGAAGGATCGCGATCCACGCGTGTTCATGAGCGCCTTCGGTGATTCCTCGGTCAACTTTACGGTTTCGGTATGGATCGATGATCCCTGGAACGTCGCTGCGCGCCGTTCCGAACTGCATACCTCTGTCTGGTGGGCGCTGAAGGCTGCGGGGATCACGATCGCGTTCCCACAACTCGATGTCCACGTGGATAACCCGAGTGCGAATGCGTCGGCGGCGACGGNNCCGAAGCTCCCGAAGAAGCGGAGGAGACGGCCCATCGTTGTCCGTCCCGGTGCGGCGCCCGGAACGATCGTCGTTGACGAGACTGCTCCCGCCGCAGCGGTCAAGATCATGGCCTACGGTGCCGCTGGTCTCGTCGAGCGAAGCGGGCTGGAAGGTGTTGATCTCGGCCTCCTCATGAAGGAGTGGCCGGTGGTATGGATCAACGTCGACGGTGTCAAGGACTCGGCGACGCTTCGACAGCTCCAGGAGGAGTTCGGCTTGCACCCGCTAGCGGTCGAGGACGTGGCCAACGTGGGTCAACGACCCAAGCTGGAGCCTTACGACGAGCACCTCTTCGTCGTCCTCAGCATGCCCCCGCGCGAGGGCGACGTTCATTTCGAGCAGGTCAGCTTGTTCGTCGGCGAGCGGCTCGTGCTGACCTTTCAGGAGCGACCCGGTGACTGCCTCGGACCGGTGCGCGAGCGTCTGCGTGTCGGCAAGGGGCGCATCCGGCATCGGGGCGCCGACTACCTCGCGTACGCCCTGATCGATGCCATCGTGGACAGCTACTTTCCAAAATTGGACAGCGTCGGCGAGCGGCTCGAATCCCTGGAGGAAGTGGTTCTGTCCACCCCGGGCGAAGACGTGCCCGGGGCCCTGCAGGCCGTTCGCCACGAGCTGCGGGAGTNNAGGGATTGCCTCGATCACGTCGTCCGTGTATCCGACCTCATCGACGCGTACCGCGAAGAGAGCTCGGACCTCATGCACCTGCACATGGCCAAGATGAGCAACAAGATGAACGAGGTCATGAAGGTCCTGACGATCATGGCGGCCATCTTCATCCCGTTGAGCTTCATTGCCGGCGTCTACGGGATGAACTTCAGTGCGGACTCACCCTGGAACATGCCGGAGCTGGGCTGGCGCTACGGTTATCCTGCAGTCCTGTTGCTGATGACCGGGGTCGCCGTGGGTTTGCTTTGGTTCTTCAAGAAACGCGACTGGTTCTGATTCGAAAGCACCAGATCCAGGAGCGTTGGCGGCCCGGGAGTCCGTGTCGAGCGACAAGGCTCAATCGACGCCATGCCGCGCGCATCCTGATCTCACCGACCGATTCACCGGCCCACAGCATCGCGATGCCGTTCGGCGCGAGCATCGGTGCGACGCGCGGGAAGATCCGCTCCCAGTTTCCCATCGCCCGACTGGTCAACACGCGCACCGGTTTCGTGTCCACGAAGTCGGCGGGTCGTTGCACTTGTCGGTGCCACACGGTGCCGCGGCGCAACGTCGTTGCGAGCGTCTCCTCGAGGAACCGCGCCTTGCCCGCCGACGCCTCGATGCACACCGGGTCGAGGCCGGGGAGCGCCGCGGCGATCGGGATCGCCGGATAACCGTTCCCACTTCCCAGATCCAGTAACCGCCCGCACGCGTGCTCGTCGAGCAGCGCGGCGCCCTCGAGGCTCTCGCCGATGTGTCGCTCCAGGAACGTCTCCGCGTCGGTCACGGTCGTGAGCTGGAGTCGTTCGTTGTGCTCGAGGACGCACCGCGCGTGATCCGTGATGACGTCGATCGCGCGATCGTCGATCTGAAGACCGGCCGCGGCGGCACGTTCGGCGATGCGTGTTTCGAGATCGAGGCCGTCGAACGATTCGACGCTCACGCCTCGAGCCCGCCGGCGCCGCGCTCGAGGTGAACGGCGAGCAACGCGAGCGCCGCCGGCGTCATCCCGTCGATGCGCGCGGCTCGTCCCAGCGTTTCCGGACGCACGCGGTCGAGTTTCTCGACGAGCTCGTTGGACAGGCCTGAGAGACCCGTGTAGACGAACGCGTCGGGGATGCGGCGCGCTCCCGCCCGCTGCACGCGGTGCGCCTCACGGCGCTGACGCTCGACGTATCCCGAGTACTTGATCGTCTCCGCCGCGACGCGTTGATCGCCGGTCGGCAACGCGTCGAGCGCGTCGCTCAATCCCAGCAACGTCTCGGGCCGGACCTCCGGGCGCCGCAGCAGATCGGCGGAGCTGGCCGGATTCTCCAGCCGGATCCCTCGATCGACGAGCCGTTGCTTGGTCTCGCGATCGGGTAGCCAGCGCTCGCTCTCGAGGGCCGCGACCGCCTCGTCGATGCGGCGCCAACGGTTGACGGCCGCGGCGGCGCGTTGCGGTGCGAGCAAACCGATGCGTCGTCCGTGTTCGGCGAGCCGCTTGCCCGCCGTGTCGACTCCGAGCAACAAACGGTACTCCGCGCGCGAGGTGAAGACGCGGTACGGCTCCTTCGTTCCACGCGTCACGAGGTCGTCGACGAGCACACCGATGTAGGCCTCGTCGCGCTGCAACACGAAAGGCGCTTCGCCTCGAACCGCCAGCGCCGCGTTGACTCCGGCCACCAGGCCGAGCGCTGCGGCCTCTTCGTAGCCGGTCGTCCCGTTGATCTGTCCGGCGAGGTAAAGTCCCGGCGCGCGCCTCGCTTCGAGTGTCGGCAACAGCTCCGTCGGATCGACGTAGTCGTATTCGACGGCGTACCCGGGGCGCACCATCGTGCATCCTTCGAGCCCCTCGATGGCATGCACCATCTTCAATTGAACCTCCGCCGGGAGCGAGGTCGAGAAGCCGTTCAGGTAAAGCAGCTCGGAATCGAGCCCCTCGGGCTCGATGTACAGCGTGTGCGACGTCCGGTCGGCGAAGCGCACGACCTTGTCCTCGAGCGACGGGCAGTAGCGCGGTCCCGTGGAGTCGATCGCGCCGCTGAACATCGGCGACCTGTCGAGGTTGTCTCGCACGAATCGATGGACCGCATCGTTCGTGTAGGCAATGTGACAGGGAACCTGTCTCAGCGTCGTCCTGCGTGTCGTCGCGCTGAAAAACGTCGGCTCGTCGTCGCCGGGCTGTTCCTCGAAGCGGGAGAGATCGACGCTGTCGCGGGCGAGCCGTGGCGGCGTCCCGGTCTTGAAACGACCCATGCGGAAACCCAGCGTCGCCAGCTCCTCGGAGAGCGCGTTGGCCGGCGCTTCCCCGACGCGCCCCCCTGGAACCGCATCGAGCCCGGTGTGCATCAGGCCGCGCAGGAACGTCCCCGTGGTCATCACCACCTGCCGCGCCCGGACGTCGCCGTGGTTGCGCAACCGCACCCCGGCGATCGCCCCGTCGGCCACCATCAGGCCGCAAACCTCGTCCTCGATCAGCTCGAGTCCGTCGACGCCGAGCACCTCGGCGAGCAGCGCCCGCGGGTAGAGACGGTTGTCCTGCTGGGCCCGCGGACCGCGCACCGCCGGACCGCGGCTGCGGTTGAGCAGCCGGAACTGGATCCCGCACGCGTCGGCGATCCGGCCCATCGTCCCGCCGAGGGCGTCGATCTCGCGCACCAGGTGGCCCTTGGCGAGGCCGCCGATGGCGGGGTTGCAGGACATCCGCGCCACGGCGTCCCGTTTCAGCGTGACCATGGCCGTCCGGCAACCGATCCGCGCGGCGGCGAGGGCTGCCTCGCAGCCGGCATGGCCGCCGCCGATCACCACGACATCGAATTCCACGGGTCGACTCATCTTCTTCTTACTTGCCGATGCAGAAGGTGGAGAAGATCCGATCGTACAGATCCTCCACGTCGAACGCACCGGTGATCGCGGCGAGCTCGGTACGCGCCTGTTTCAGGTCTTCCAGGACCCATTCCTCCGACAGACCCTCCTTGACCGCGGTCGCGGCCTTGGTCAGCGTGTCCCGCGCCCGTCCCAGCGCCGCCGCGTGGCGCCCGTTCGTGACCACCGGATGCTCGGGCGGGGCACCCCCGATCAAATGCTCTCGCAACAACGCCCGCAACTCGGCGACCCCGTCGCCCGTCTTCGCCGACACGGCCAGGTTGCCGTTCAGCTCCGCTCGGGGAGGGAGGTCACTCTTGTTGACCACGGCCACCCAGCGCGCGGCCTCGGCCTCGACCCTGGTCAGGGTGGCCCGCTCCAGGTCGTCGGTTTCGCGCGAGCCGTCCAGCACGAACAACACCAGGTCGGCCTGTTCGAGAGCGCGCTGCGCCCGGCTGACCCCCTCGCGCTCGACGGCGTCGCGTACCTCACGCAGGCCCGCGGTGTCGATCAGCCGGACGGGGATCCCGTCCAGCACCAGGTCCTCCTCCAGGGTGTCCCGGGTCGTCCCGGCGACCTCGGTCACGATCGCCCGGTCCCGCTCGAGCAGCCGGTTGAACAGCGACGACTTGCCGACGTTGGGACGTCCGACGAGAACCAACCGGGCACCATCGCGGACGACACGACCGGTGCGAAACACTGCAACTAATTCGTTGCACTGCTCGATGGTCTCGTCGATCGCCGCCGCCAGCCGGCCGGCCGGCAGATGCGTCTCCGACTCGTCGACGAACTCGACCGCCGCCTCCCCGCGGGCGATCCACTCTTCGAGCGAGGAGGTCAGCGGTGCGATCCGCCGGGAGAGACTGCCCTCCGCCTGCTCGAACGCGACCCGGGCCTGGTAGCGGGTGCGGGCCTCGATCAGGTCCCGGATCGCCTCGGACCTCGCGAGGTCGAGCCGGCCGTTCCGGAGGGCCCGGTAGGTGAACTCGCCGGGGCCCGCGGCCACCGCTCCGGCCTCGATCGCGGTGTCCATCAGCTCCTGGAGGACGGCCGGGCTGCCGTGGGTCCAGAGCTCGGCGGTGGGCTCTCCGGTGTAGGCGTGGCGGGCGTCGAACAAGATCAGGAAACCGTGGTCCAAGGGAGCCTGGTCACGATCGAGAAATCTTCCAAAATAAGGCTTTTGACCTTGATCAAGACCATGGCCAGGCCCCTTGCCGCCGTACTCGAACATCGTCCGGGCGATGGCCGCGGACCGCTCCCCGCTCAGGCGCAGGCAGCCGATGCCGCCCCGGCCCGGAGGCGTCGCCACGGCCACCACGGTGGTGTCGAGATCGTGCATGTCGGGTCCGTCGGAACTGCTTGGCCAGCGCCCAGGGTAGCACTCGAACGCGCCACATATGTGGGGTCGCCGGGTCCCGTCGATGGGGCCGGGGCTACTGCTGGGCGTTGCGGGGTCCCCGGCGGCGACGGCGGCGGCGGCGCTTGAAGACGCGCACCCGCTTCATCGCTCCGTTACCCTCCGAACGGGAGTCCACTCCACGGATCTTGCGCACGGTGAGGTGGACCAGGCGGCGTTCGTAGCTGTTCATCGGGCGCAGCTTCTGGACGCGACCGTCCTGGAGCACCTGCTCTGCGGTTTCGCGTGCCAGGGCGAGCAGATCCTCGTCGCGCGTCTGCTCGTGGCCGTCGCAGTAGACGTGGATGCGCCCCGCTTCGGGCCAGGCCCGCCGCGACATCCGGTTGAGTAGGAACTGCCACGCGCCGATCGCCTCGGCATCGCCTTCGGTGAGGAGCTCCTGGTCCGGTCCGTCCATCTCGACCTGGGTGCCGCCGGGCATGCCCTTGGCCTCGATCGTCAGCTCGAGGCCCAGCAGGCCGACCATCTTCTGCACCGATTCCCGCACCTGGCCGACGGCCTCCGCCGGAGCCTCGGGCGCCGGCTCGCGCTCCTCTTCGGGCTCGGCCGGCTCCTCGGCGCGTGCGCGGCGTGCGGCACGCGGCGGTCGCTCCGACGAACGCTCGCCGCGCCTGGAGCGGCGGCGACGCCCCTCGCGGTGACGCTTGTTACTCTGCGGTACCCCGGCCAGCTCGCCGTGCCCCGCCTCCTTCGTCTCGGCGTCGATCGGCGGCATCACCCGGATCTGGACGCTCTTGGCACCCAGCCCGAAGAGCCCGCGGCGGCCCTGCTCGACGATCTCGTAGTCCAGTTCGGGCTCGGCGATCCCGAGCCCCTTGGAAGCCTCGGCCAGCGCCTCGGCAAGGTCCTTGCCCTCAAAGATACGATCCATCGTTCTCCTCGCGAATCAGGCGGTCGACCGCGCGGCTTGGCGGTTGACCAGCTGTTGTTGGCCGATCCCCAGGAGGTTGTTGACGAACCAGTACAGCACCATGCCCGCGGGCATCTGCAGGCAGAAGAACGTGAACATGAAGGGCATGAACATCATGAACTTCTGTTGCTGCTGGGCCATCGGGTCGGTCACCTTCGTCATCGCCATCTTCTGTTGCACGAACATCGTGACACCCATGGCGAGCGGGATCACCAAGTAAGGATCGGGTTGCGACAGGTCCTTGATCCAGAGGATGAAGGGGGCCCCGCGCAACTCGACGGCCACGGTCAACATGTTATAGAAGCCGATCAGGATCGGGAACTGGAGGAAGATCGGCAGGCACCCGGTCACGCCGCCCATCGGGTTGATCCCCTCGGCGCGGTACAGCGCCATGGTTTCCTCGTTCATCTTCTGGCGGCTCTGGGCGTCCTTCTTCTTGGCGTACTTGTTGCGGATCGCCTTGATCTTGGGCTGGATCCGCTGCATCTCGGCCTGCGTCCTGCGCATCCGCACCATCGCGAACTGGTTCAGCGGGAACAGCAGGACGCGCAGGATGAACGTGGCCAGCACGATCGCGACGCCCCAGTTGGCCAGCACGTTGCCGTGTAGCCAGCGCAGCCCGAGGTACATCGTTCGGACGATCGCCGCGAGCCACGCTTTGCTGGAGAACCACACCGTGCGCTCGAGGCCGATGCCGTACTCTTTGAGTTCGGCGTAACGTTTCGGGCCGAAGTAGAAATGCGCGCCCTCGGAAGGGACCGAGACGGAGACCAGCGGCGTGGGGCTGGGCTCGGGCGGCTCCTCGTCGTCCCCGTCCGCCGTGAGCGCCAGCTCGCGCGTGACCCAGCGCATCTCGGTCTCGTCGGTGCGCGAGACGGCCAGCGCGGTGAAGAACTGATCCTCGAGGCCGGCCCAGCCGATGCGACCGGTCACCACGCTCTGATCGGGAACGCCGTCCTTGCGGATCGCCGACTTCCAGTCGCGGCACGCCGTCGTGAAGAAAAGGAAGCCGCAATGCTCGGCGCTGCGCTGGACCCCCGTACGGTCGTACCAGAGGATCTGGCTGCCGTAGTAATAGGTGCGCGACCCGCGCTCCTCCTGGGCGGCGAAGCCGGGACCCAGCACCAGCCGGGCGGGGAGCCTGCGGCCGCGATCGATCACCTCGAGCTCGGCGTCCCAGATCCACTCGTCGTTCCAGATCGTGACGCTCTTGCGAACCTCGAGCCCGGCGCCATCGGAGTACTCGAACGAGATCTTTTGCCCGCCGCCCCCTTCGGGCCCGCCGGTCACCGTCTCGCGACGGGTCTCGAACAGCGACGTGTTGATCGCCTTGGCCAACTCTCGATCGTCGATGTCGACCGCCAGGTAGGCCTGGTCATCGACCGGGAACGGCAGTAGCAGCTCGAGAGGGTCGCCCTCATTGGTAAAACCCAGCAAACGGAACGAGAGCAACCGCGCGCCGGCGTTGCTGAACTCGGCGCTGAAATGCTGGTTCTCGATCGTGAACCGCTCCTCGCTGGCCGCAGCCCGCGCCTCCGCGTAGGCCGGCTCGGTCTCTTCCGATTCGTCCGTCGGCACCGGCGCCGCGTCTTCCGGAGCGAGGGTCTCCGGGCGATCCCCGGGGGTCGTGCTCGCGTCGTCTTGACCGGTCGGTTGCTCGACCTCGACCGGTTGAGTCGGCGGGACCGGTTTCGGCGGCGGGAATATCGCGTACCAGCCCACCATGATCACGATCGACAAAACGATCGCTAGTAGGACTCGTTTTTCATCCATGGCATTCGGTCCGGGACACGTCGGTGCGCTCGCCCGGAAGCGTGTCGGGTACGGGGACGGGGTCGAAGCCGCCGCGGCTGAAGGGTTGGCAACGCAGCAGGCGGCGGAACGTCAGCCAGCCGCCTTTCAAAGCGCCGTGCATCTCGATGGCATCCAGCGCGTACTGCGAGCATGTCGGCTCGAAACGGCAGGCCGCCGGCAACAAGGGTGAAACGAAGCGGCGGTAAAAACGAACCGCCGCGAGCATGCACGCGCGGATCACCTGCGACCCCCGCGCTTGAGACGTTCGACGCACTCGAGGACATCGCGCTCGATCTCCGTGCGCGAATGCTCGGGCAGCGAGACGTGCGCATTGATGACGATGTCGAGGGAGCCGGCCTCGGCCAGCCGGTGGAGGCGAAAGATCTCGCGCAGGACGCGCTTGGTTCGGTTTCGCACGACCGCGCTTCCCAGTCTACGGGTCACGGTCAATCCGACGCGGCAGCGTCCGAGACGGTTCTCCAGGCCGAACACCGTGACGAGTCGGCCGCGCTCACGCCGGCCACGTTCGTACACCGCGAGAAACTGGCGGCGCGAGGTCAGTCGGTCGGTGCGTGGAAAGCTGTATGCGGCCGCTGGATCAGGCCGCGAGACGCGTCCGCCCTTTTCTACGACGACGGGCAATGACACGACGCCCACCCTTCGTACGCATGCGGACGCGGAACCCATGCGTCTTCGCACGCTTTCGGTTGTTCGGCTGAAAAGTCCGCTTCACTGCGTCATCCGTATCGTTGTCTTGAGGAAAGCCGGTATCTTAGGAGAGCCTCCGAAACGTGTCAAGAAAGCGCCCGCCGGCCCCCTCCCCAGGAACGCTTTATCTATAATTCATATAATAACATCATGTCACGATCCGTGCGTTGGATCTTGCTTCCCGGAGAGCCTCTATGTTATCCTCCGACGGTCCTCAGCACGGGTCGAAACCACAACAGCTCAGCGCGTGAAGCGTCGTCGAAAGTGGGGATAGGTGCCTTCGAAAGCCGTTCAGGTCTTTTCGTATCTATCTGAAAATAAAGATCTTACGGTATTCGCCTCCTCAGGTTTACATAATTTTTGGCCCCTTCGGCGCCTGTTTTCCTCCAACCCGATCCCGAACAACCAGTTAGCGGTTTCGACAAGCGTCCACAGGTGTGGAAAACCTGTGTGCGGATAGGCGTGAGGGCTGCTGAGAGCCGCTAGTTTTTTTAACTATTTAGTTTATGTAGGAGAATACCGTTGCCGGTCACCGCCACGAACACTTGGGACCAGGTCCTGACCCGAATCGAGGGTCGGGTCAGCCGTCACTCGTACAGCACCTGGTTCAAGCCGACAGCGTTCCATGAAGAAGATGCCGCGCGGGTCACCGTCAGGGTGCCCAACACCTGGTTTGCGGAGTGGTTGGAGACCAACTACTCGCAACTCATCCAGGACTGCCTGCGCGAAGTCGCTCGCCCCGGGCTTGCGGTCGACTTTCTTCCCGAAGTCACCGAGGGCAACGGGAGCCACCATCCCGTCCCGGACGGTTCCGCGACGCTGACCGCGACCACGGCGCCGGCGACCACCGCCGATGTTCCGTCGGTGGCCGTCGGCGCGCCGCTGAACCCGAAGTACACCTTCGACTCGTTCGTCGTCTCCTCGTGCAACCAGTTCGCGCACGCCGCGGCGATGGCCGTCGCCGAGCAGCCGAGCCGCGCCTACAACCCGCTCTACATCTACGGCGGCGTCGGTCTGGGCAAGACCCACCTGATGCAGGCGATCGGCAACCGCATGCTCTCCGGCACGCGAACGAAGATGCGCTACATCTCGAGCGAGACGTTCATGAACGAGCTGATCAACGCGATCCGCTTCGAGAAGACGATGGAATTCAAGAAGATGTACCGCAACGTCGACGTCCTGCTCATCGACGACATCCAGTTCCTCGCCGGCAAGGAGCGGACCCAGGAGGAGTTCTTCCACACCTTCAACGCGCTGTACGACGCCCAGAAGCAGATCGTCATCACCAGCGACGTGCCGCCGCGGGAGATCCCCACGCTCGAGGAGCGGCTCCGCTCGCGCTTCGAATGGGGCCTCATCGCGGACATCCAGCCGCCGGACCTCGAAACCAAGATCGCGATCCTGCGCAAGAAGGCGGAGCGCGAGCGGACCGCTCTCCCCGACGACGTCGGCCTGTTCATCGCCTCGAACTGCAGCTCGAA
>JABAOH010001812.1_pt1 | contig 11564 bp, 7 predicted proteins | sample 7062181 | NCBI WGS metagenome assembly JABAOH01 (sample SAMN14538630, study PRJNA623070) | marine sediment metagenome | biome: marine biome [ENVO:00000428]; feature: marine pelagic biome [ENVO:01000023]; material: deep marine sediment [ENVO:00002113]; isolation source: pool of 5 deep marine... | reverse complement strand
CGACCCCTGGTGAATCTGGCGTTGTTCTTGGCCACGGTCGGTACTGTGATCTTGGCTGGTGCCCTTCAGGAAGGCTACAATCCTTTGACTGACTCCGCTGTGGCGATCCTGGCGGGCGTTCCCTTTGCCGTTGCCCTGATGGGCATACTGGTCACCCACGAATTGGCGCATTTCTTCGTGGCCACAGCTCGAGGAATGAGGCAAACTCTGCCATACTTCATCCCCATTCCCTTCAGCCCCGTGGGGACCTTTGGCGCCGTTATCAGGATGGAGTCACCCATCAAGGATCGCAAGGCTCTCTTCGACGTGGGTATCTCGGGACCTCTGGCCGGACTGGTGGTTTCACTGATCGCCCTCGTGGTGGGGCTGGGACGCTCTGAGATTGTGGAGTTGGCAGCACCGCCACCGGGGACCATGTATCTGGGCAGTGGCATCTTGGTGGAGTGGCTTACGGACCTAGTAATGGGCCCAATGCCCGATCACGTGGACGTGCTATTGGATCCCGTCGCCTTCGCTGGTTGGTTCGGCGTTTTCATCACCGCGATGAATCTCATCCCCCTGAGCCAGCTCGACGGTGGTCATGTAGGATATGCGTTCTTTGGGAAGGCGCACCGCTTCGTGGCCATACTGGTTTTCGTAGCGATGCTAGGGCTGGCAGTGTTCTGGACGGGGTGGCTGATCTGGGGCTTCTTTATCCTGATCTTCGGCGGGCTGAGGCATCCGCCTCCGCTGAATGACATCACCCCGCTGGATAGGAAGAGGAGGATTCTGGCCATCTTCTCCTTTTTCCTGCTCTTCCTCCTGGCCACGCCCCGCCCCTTTGGCTAGGGGCGTCGCTCACCCTTCTATGCTGTAGAAAGCTTCTGTGCCAGGATACCAGGCGGTCTCCTCTAGTTCTTCCTCGATTCTCAGAAGCTGGTTGTACTTGGCCACGCGTTCGCTGCGACACGGGGCGCCGGTCTTGATCTGACCGGCGTTCAGCGCCACTGCCAGGTCGGCGATAGTGGTGTCCTCCGTCTCTCCACTGCGATGCGAGATCACCGTCGTCCATCCGGCGTTCCTGGCCATCTCCACAGCGACTACGGCCTCGCTCAAGGTGCCAATCTGGTTCACCTTGATGAGGATGGAGTTGGCAGCCCCTTCCCCTATGCCGCGGCGCAGCCGGTCCACATTCGTTACGAAGAGATCATCACCCACCAACTGAACCCGGTGTCCCAGACTCTCCGTGAGCAGCTTCCACGCCTCCCAGTCATCCTCGGCCAGACCATCCTCGATGGAGATGAGGGGGTACCTGTCCACCCAATCGACATAGAGCTCCACCATCTCTGCGCCGCTGAGTATTCTTCCCTCCTTGCGCAAATGATACTGCCCATCCTCGTAGAACTCTGATGCGGCAGGATCCAGGGCGAGGTGCAAATCCTCGCCGGGCTCGAATCCTGCCTCTTGAATCGCCTCCAGTATGACCTCTACTGCCTCCTCGTTGGATCCCAGCGACGGCGCGAAGCCTCCTTCATCCCCTACGCCGGTGTCATATCCCTTGTCCCTCAGCACTTTCTTCAGGCTATGATAGGTCTCGACTCCCCAACGAAGTGCCTCTCGAAAGCTGGAGGCACCGGTGGGCATCACCATGAACTCTTGCAGATCGGTGGAGTCTTCGGCGTGTCTGCCTCCGTTGAGGATATTCATCATGGGCACAGGCAGCATTCTGGGCGCCACACCGCCCAGGTATCTATAGAGGGGCAGATCCGCGGAGAGGGCCGCCGCCCGGGCCACGGCAAGAGACACGCCCAGGATAGCATTGGCTCCCAGCCTCGATTTGTCGGGTGTGCCGTCCAGCTCGATGAGGAATTGATCAATCCCTTGCTGATCGAACACGCTCCAACCGACAAGGTGTCCCGCAATCTCGTCTTCTACATTCTCCACGGCTTTCAGGACGCCTCTACCCTGATAACGCTGTGGGTCGGCGTCCCGCAATTCCAGAGATTCGTGGGCACCGGTGGAAGCCCCTGATGGCACTATGGCGCGCCCCACGGTGCCGTCTAACAGGTACACCTCCACTTCCACGGTCGGGTTGCCGCGAGAATCCAATACCTCTCGTGCCAAGATGTCCTCTATCATGCCCATGGTGAGTCTCCTTCCGCCCAGGTACTCTCTGTGATATGTCTTGATCAGACCCTACCCAGTCGAGAACCAAGCCGTCGGTTGAGTAGGCCGAAGGCCATATCGAAACCAGCTTTGGTGGCCTGCAGGTGCAGTTCTTGGTCTCGATACGGCCCTACTCGACCGACGAACTGCGCAACTCCTTCTTGATATGTAGCATAGGTCCTTGTGCCCGTCGAAACGCCCATAGGGGGCGATGCTATGCGACTCATAAGAGCAAGGGCTGACAGAGTTCTAGCTAAGCTATGCTATCTCAGTCCCAGAGTGACATATAGACTGGTGAAATCGAAGTGCTCTTTGAGAAGTTCCTCGAAACGTTCTATCTTCTTCTCTTGTTGGAAGCGCCCCTTGCCGAAGAAGCCCTCGACGATCTCGATGGTAGTAAAGGTATCATGTGTGCTCACCATGATGGGCACGCCGGTTTCCTCTGCCACACCAAGAATCATGTCCTGGGGATACAGGTTGCCGGTGAGGATGAGACATTTGGTGGACGTTTGCAGAGCTGCCAGCTGGATATCAGACCTGTCGCCGCCGGTGATGACCGCCTTGTTGGGTTTGCGGCGGAAGTAGCTCAGCGCGATGTCGCTAGTCATGGCGCCCACCATCAGATTCTCCACCAACTCCTCGCTCCTGTCAGCGCGGCCGAGTATAACCGCGTCCAGAGCCTTCGCCAGCTCATTCACGCTCACGGACATAAGGAATCTTTCCTCGGGGAGGATGCCATAGACCAGTATGCCTTCTCTCTGGAGGTAGGGCTTGGCTATTTCCCGTGCGGAGTCCATCAGGCGCTGAGGGACGCTGTTCATGACAGCACCGATCATGGAGTCGCCCAGTATGCCCCGGTAGAACAACGCGGGGTCCAGAGTCAGCAGGCCGGTATATCTGATCACCGTCAGGGATTTGGCATCCAGTAGGTTGCAGACCTCATTGGCCGGAAGTCCCACCAGTCCACCAGCACTCAGGCGGTTCACACCTTCCAGCAGCATCACATCCTTGCCATTCGCAACCCGTCTGTAACTCTCCACAAGCATCTTGGGGTAGTCCAGCCATTTCTGCTTCCTCATGATGGATTCTACCGTAAGGGGGTCCAGGGGTATGGGCACCAGATCGGAGATCGGTTCTTGCAGGTCAAGCTCTTTTTGGATGAACTGCACATCCTCGTCAACTACCATGCCCTCCAGACGGCTAGCCGTCAGGCTGATGGGTTTCATGTAGCCCACCGAGTAGCCATCTTGTTGGAGCTTTCTCCCTAGGCCGAGACAGAGGGCGGTTTTCCCTGCTGTGCTTTCTGTTGATGCGACGTATAGCGCTACCATTGTGTGACCTCTTTTCCCTATTGCATGCCCAATCCATCTGGTGCCGGATTTGCGTGCAGCCGGCGCATCATGAAGCTTGCTCGCCCGTGCTCAGGACAACACCATTCGCATGTCTATCGCCACTGCTCCTCTACCTTCCTCGTGAACCATCAGCGGATTGATGTCCAGTTCCACAATCTCGGGGAAATCCACCGCCAGCTGGGAGACACGCAGCATACAATCCACGATGGCCTCCAAATCCGAGGGCTTCTCGCCCCGAAGTCCCCGCAGCAAAGGGTAGGACCGGAGCTCGGTGATCATGTCCTCGGCCTCCCACCGGGCCACCGGAGCGATGCGAACACTGACATCCTTCAGCGCCTCGACGTATATGCCTCCCAGACCCAGGAGCAGCATCGGACCGAACTGAGGATCACAGTTGATGCCGATGATGACTTCCTTACCTTGAGGGACCATCTCTTGCACCAGGGCGCCCCAGACTTCGGCCTGGGGCATGTATCGGCTGGCGCGATACATCAGCAGGTCGAAGGTATCTCTGACGTCGTCATCTCCCATCAGATTGAGCTTCACGCCACCGATGTCGGTCTTATGGAGTATGTCAGGGGAGGCGATCTTCATGACCACCGGATAACCAATTCGCTGCGCTACTTCGACTGCTTCATCGGGATTGGCGGCCAGCTGCGCCTGGGGGATGGTGATGCCGTAGGCTTCCATGATCTGCCTTGCCTCAGCATCTCCGACCTTGAGGCGCCCGTCGGCCCGCACCTCGGCCAGTGCATGCTCTACCTGATCACGTCGGACATCGAGTTTCTCGTGCTTCGCGGCAGGGCGCGCCAGCCAGCGCCAGCGCTCTACCATGGCCCTCATGGCATCCACGGCTCGCTCTGGATAGTGATAGTTCGGGATCTTGCGATCGCGTAGGATCTGGATGCCGACTTGGGCGGTATGCTGGCCCATGAAGCATGGCAACACAGGCTTGTCATGCCCGTGGACCAAATCAGCGATGACGTTGGCGGTCTCCGCCACCTTGGTCACTGCCTGCGGAATAAGGATGGCGATGACCCCATCCACGTTCTCATCGCGTAGCACGGTCTCCAGGGCAAACCTGTATCTCTCTTCATCAGCGTCACCTCGCACGTCGACAGGGTTGAGGGCGCTTGACCCTGGCGGCAGGCGAGCCTGCAACACCTCGATGGTCTCCCCTTCAAGAGAGGCGAGGCGCAGTTGCGCCCGATCGAGGGCATCTGTAGCCATGATCGCAGCACCACCGGCATTGCTGACCACGGCGATGTTATCGCCCTTGAGCGGTGGTGCCTGGGCGAAGGCGTTGGCATAGTCGAATAGCTCCTCCACCGAGTCAGCTCTTGTTACCCCTGCTTGCTTGAAGGCGGCTTCATACGCTCTCTCTGAGCCTGCCAACGTGCCAGTATGCGAGGAGACGGCACGGGCCCCAGCGTCGCTGGTGCCCGCCTTGATGGCGATGATGGGGGTGTCCCTCGTAACCTGCTGCGCGATTTCCATGAACTTTGCACCGTCGGCGATGCCTTCCAGATAGGCCACGATGACTTTGGAGTGGGGATCCTCATCCCACAGCTGCAGAAGGTCCGTTTCGTCGATGTCCGCCTTGTTGCCTAAGCTCACGAAACGCGAGAAACCCACTTCCTCACCCAGGGCCCAATCGAGGATGGCGATCATTAGAGCGCCAGATTGGGACATCATGGCGATGTCACCTTTGCGAGGCATCCCCCTGGCGAAGGTCGCGTTAAGGGGGCAGATGGTGTCAATGACTCCTAGGCAGTTGGGGCCCAACATGCGCATGTTGTAACGGCGGACGATCTTGAGCAGCTCATTCTCCTTCTTGATGCCCTCGCCTCCCATCTCGCGGAAACCTGCGGTGATGACGATGACGCCCTCAACGCCCTTTTGACCACACTCTTCCAGAACGGTGGCTACGAATCGGTCCGGTATGACGATCACCGCCAGATCTATGTTACCGCGAACGGCCAGCACACTGGGATATGTGCGTTGGCCCAGGATTTCCTCGGCCTTGGGGTTGATGGGGTAGATCTCGCCCTGGTACCCGCTCTCCAGGAGATTCTTCAGGACGGCGTGACCAAGTTTCCCCTCGTCGTGAGACGCTCCGACAACGGCCACGGAAGCGGGACAGTAGAAAGCTTCAAGCACTTCTTGCGTTCTCCTCCACTTCCAAACCTCGTGGGCTCAGCGCCTTGCAGCTAACGCCAAGGACCCACACCGGCCACTAGGCGGCCTCCACTTTGCGGAAGAGCAAGATCATCTCTGAAGCGAGCACATACCTCGTCTCCAGTAGCACGAAACCGAACTCCTCCATGCAACGCACAAGGTCATCCCTATTGTATGGCGTTATGTGCTCATCGGCATACCCGCCGGGTATCAGTCGGTGGTATAGGCCCTCAATGATGCGCCAAGACCACCTGCCATAATCGGGCGTCCCCAGAATCAAACGGCCTCCATCATTCAGGACGCGCCGCATCTCCAGAAAGGACTCGTCGCCAGCCGGGATGTGCTCTATCACCTCGGAGCAAATCACACAATCGAAAGCTGCGTCGCTGAACGGTAGATCGAAGATGGAAGCGTTGACCAGGGGTTTGCCGTACTTCCTTGCCCACCTGAGTTTCCTGAGAAGAATGTCAACTCCTGTCACTGTGTCCAGGCTGGAGAGCATCCTGCTCGAACCGCAGCCGATGTCGAGACATGAGCCTGCGCCAGCGGCGAACTCCGTTACTATGTCGTGCCTCTTTCGCTGCCAGTACCTCTGTGGCGGAATGCGGCTATCATACGCACGGTCATCGTAATCCGCGCAGAGGATCGAGTTCCTCAACTCCCACATGCGCCGGAAGGTCCACAGATAGGCAAGGCCGAATCTGAGCAGGCTGATGTGAGAATCCCCCTCCTGTCTGGGCATGTATCGAAAGGGAATCTCCTTGATCCTCCACCCTCGGGCGTAACAGCGGATGAGGATCTCCTCCAGGACATCGAAGTCGATGCTTTCGATGGGCATGTCCTTGAGTGCTGACGAACGGTACAGACGGAAGCCGCTGGAGATGTCGTGCAGGGGCAGCGAGAGCCCCTTGGTAAAGAACCTGTTGAGGATGATGCTGAGTACCTTGCGGACCATGGGCATTTGGGCCGAGCCCTCTGGCACATATCGCGAGGCGACGATGACCTCTGCTTCTCGCCTTGCCTCCCACATGGCCCTGATGAAATCGGGATCGTGGGATAGATCGGCGTCGAGGGTCAGGATGTATTCGCCTTTGGCCGCCTGGAAGCCAGCCTTCAGCGCCCCGCCATAGCCTGGCTCCTCCTGACCTATGGTCCTTGCGCCCAGGCTACTCGCGACCTCTGACGTGTCATCTGTAGATCCGCCATCGACCACGATGGTCTCGTGTCCCTGCATTTGCAGGTCCAAGACAACCCGGTGGAGGCGTGGTAGAAGCATCCGGAGATTGTTCCCCTCGTTGATGGCGGGGATGACTATGCTCATCTGCATCGGAGGATTCCTGGATGCGAAGCATCGTACGCGAGACATAACAATGATATCATAGACCACAGGGCTTTGGTAGTCAGTCCTGGGCGGAGCGCGGAGCGAGGCGATTCTCTATCATTTGCATTCGGGACCACGACGATATTCCCGAGGCACTCGCCGTGCGCAGCGTCGCAGTTCGAGCAGCGCGTCGGATTCAGGCGGATGTGGGAGGAATCGCTCCGCGCGGCCCAAGGACATCATGGGCAGGAGGAGGTTCGCGGTCGGGGCCAAGGTGGCGTACTGGCCTTCCGTGCGCCGATGCGCCGCCAGCGGGGGCCATCCTGGGAGGCTGGGACTATCCGCTGGATCTGCTGGGTGGCTCCCGACCAACAGCAGGGGGGCGAACTCGTCTACCCTGGTGCCTTGTAATGCGTATCAGATCTCGTCATGATCTCTCTGGGCTCTTGCGCGAGCGCCAGATCCTCTGCCCCCGCCAGGCGGGATAGGCCTGCCTGGCTGTAGAGCCGTCTAGCCTGCTGGCGGGAACTCTTCCCCGGGTCCAACTGTACGCGGAATGGAACAGAGTGAGAGAGGCCACGTAGCCAAACCCCAGGACGTAGAGGGTGAGGAAGGGGATGGCGAAGTAGTTACCCTGGTATAAGGCGATGGCGATTCCCAGGATAGCGTACAATGCCGCCAGCAACTCGCCAATGGAGATCCAGTCAAAGGGCAGGGCGTATCTGCTCCTGCTCCAATTGTCTGGGCGCTGCTCCAGCCGAAACTTGGGAGTCCGGCCGAAGCTGGCTTGCTTGCCCCTGAATTCCTCATAGATGGCCCTAGTGTTGCTGACCGCCAAGCCGGTGCCCAGAAGAACCAGGAGAGGGAAATATCGCATCCGTCTGACCCAGTCGGGATAGAGGCTCCGTTGCCCCAGCGCGTAGAGGACCGGCGGGCCCAGGCTGGCGAGACTCAGATAAGTAAGTGGAAAGGCCACCGGCTGTCGTAGGAGGATGAGCGGCACCGACAGCAGTAGTATGACCAGCATCAAGGGATGGACTAGATAGCCGGTCAGGTGTATCAGACCGTGGGCCCGTTTGCAAAACGAGGCGGGCGCCCTGAGAATGGGACGCCACAGCTTGATGGCGCACGCGATGGAGCCTCTGGCCCAGCGAGCTTGCTGCCGCTTGAAGGCGTGGATCTGCGGCGGAATCTCCGCGGGGCAGACGACATCCATCAGGTACAAGGGTTCCCAGCCCGCCAGCTGGGCGCGATAGCTCAGATCCAAGTCCTCACAGAGAGTGTCTCCCTGCCATCCTCCAGCATCCTGGATGCACTGCCGGCGCCAGACACCGCCGGAACCGTTGAAGTTAAGGAAAAGACCCGTGCTGTGGCGCGCTGGCTGCTCCACACCAAAATGACCGTCCAGTGCGATGGCCTGAGCGCGAGTCAGGGACGAATAGGTGTCGTTGATGTGTCCCCATCGAGTCTGAAGGAAACCCAGATGGGTCTGCTTCCGGAAGTGGGGAATGGTCTTCAGCAGGAACTCCCGCGGGGGCAGGAAGTCCGCGTCGAAGAGGGCGATGAACTCTCCCTTCGCTGTCTTGAGGCCCTCTCGCAACGCTCCCGCCTTGAAATCGTTCCTGTCTTGACGATGGATCAGCTCGATGTCTGCGCCTTGAGCGCGGTAGTAGGCTATCCTGCGCCGGGCCAGGAGTGTGGTGTCGTCAGTGGAATCATCCAAGACTTGGATTTGGAGCTTTTCCCGTGGGTAGTTGAGACGCGCTGCGCTGTCTATCAGGCGCTCTACGACGTGTGCCTCGTTGAAGATCGGCAATTGGACTGTTACCGCGGGGAAGTCCCTCAAAGGCGGGTCCGATGGCATTTCCCGCCTGTGCCTCAGGTAGAGGAAAGCCAGCGCAAGTGAGTTCAGCGAGTAGATCGCTAGCAAGATTGCGGTCAGGGAATAGATTATGCTGAGAACAAGCACTGTGTGCACTCCTCACTTGTAGCCCACTCGGGCAACAATTCGAGAAGTATAGCATCTTCGCGCACTGCCAGCAAATCTGACGAGTGCTTGCGCCCGGTCTGCGGTGCCGAAGGCACGGCTGTGGCGCACTTGGAAGGTTCTCGGAACTGTGGTGCCCTAGGTCTAGGCGCATAGAACGTCTCCGTATTCCACGAACAGATGATTTTGCTTTGCCGGGACCGGCATCACCAAACCTATCATACCAGGGCCTGTTCGATGAGGAACATCGCTTCGATACCTCTAGGAATCTTGGGAGCGATAGCTCTGGGGTTTCCATACGTCTACATCTCTGTCTATCGTGCTCTCGGCCCAGGCGAGGTTGAATTCTACGATCTTGTGCTATTGCGGGCCCCGGTGTCCCTGTACGCAGGTTGTAGACGGGTATCATGCCTTCCTTCCTTTCCTTGGCGGCGGGGCCTCGACGGGGCAAGCCCCACAAGCTGATCCTAGCGGCGGAATACTCTGTCTTGATACTCTTGCAGCTACCTCCAGTCTACTGTTGGTTTGGGCTTCGCGGTTACGGGATCGCGGACCGCCCAGGTTCATTCGTAGCACACCGGGTATAGGCAATTCCTCACATCATCCTGCTGGCTATTGGTGCCTTGGTCCTGTACGTCGTTCTCCAGGGCTCGCTGCGCAGCGAAACCAGCGTCGGCAGCGAACTTGACAATTCTCCGAAACTATAGTATAATCGGCGATGTACATAGATTATCTATGTAGTCACGTCAGAGAGAGCGGCTGCCAGAGGACAGCACCTAAGTTCGGATCCCTCAAGCGATGCTTCTAGCTCAGAGAGGGCACTTGCCAAGGGCCGGTCTCTCACCCGCGGGATGAGCACCTGCTGTGAAGGGGACGCAGTAGTGCGTAAGTGGCTACTGATAGCGATCGTGATCTATCTGGCCCCTGGGTTGTTGTTGGCAGGATGGGCCCAGCTGCGAGCTGACCCAGAGGACCCACCGCCCATGCCCGTCTGGGCTCCTGGCCTGTCGTGGGGTCAGCGAGTGATGGCCGCGCTCTGGATGGTGCCATCTGTGGTGTTGTGGCCAGTGTTCTTGCCGCCGACCATCTACTGGTGCCTGATCAGGGGAGCTTGTGGCTGAAGGATGACGATCGAGGCGGTGGGCGCGCGAGTTTGATATCGGTTTTGCACCGCAGCGCCTTGGATAGCGGGAGTTGGTGGTGAGTAGAGTGTGCCTCGCTGGACAACGGGCTGTACGCTGCCTAGCCGCCGCGAAGGGCAAGTTGGAGGACAGGGTCATGGAGAGAGATTTGAGGAAGGGCAGCACGACGGTATTGATTCTGAATTTGCTGGTGGAGAAGCCTATGTATGGCTATCAAATCGCCAAGGAGTTGAAGCGTCGTAGCGACGGGTATTTTTCCTTCAAAGAAGGTACTCTCTATCCTGCTCTACATCGAATGGAAAAGGATGGTCTCCTCAGGAGTGAGTGGCAGGTGGTGGAGAAGGGTCCGTCGCGCAAGTACTACTACATCACCGAAGATGGCAGCAAGGTGCTGGCAGATTCAGCGAGGGAGTGGACTACCTTTTCCCAACAGATACTGGGCATCCTTGGCGAGAGGGGAGCTGAGCCCGCATCCGGCTAGCGCCTGTTGCCTAGGGGGCGGAGGCAGAGTGCCTGACGGAAGGCCTTGGCGTCACCGCACCTTCAGTAGATCGTTTGTGTTGAGGTCACTCGGGCGATGAATGACGAGCTTGATAAGTACTTGTCGGAGATAGCCAGCCAGCTGAACGTCGATCCTGGCGAGGAGAGGGAGATCTTGCAGGAGATCAGGGCTCATTTGGAAGACGCCGTGAGCGAACTGCAAGAACGCGGGGTGTCTCGGCAGGACAGTTTTGCGCGAGCAACAGATGACTTCGGCGATTCGCGGGACGTGGGAAGGATGCTGGCAAGACTGCATAATGACCCAGACTGGATGAAAGTTGCCTTGGCTATCGTGCCTGGATTGTTCGCAATTGGCACCAGTAGTGGCCTTTTCAAAGAAGTCTTCGGGGCGAGCATCGGGCACGCCCTCCATGAGAATGGGTTGATGGCTCTATGTGTTCTGCTGATCGGCGCGGGGCTGATCCTCGAACGCCGGCTTGCCGTCTGGACCTTTCCCGCATTGGGCATACTTCTCATTAGTGTATGGCGGTGGATACCTCCCCCGTTGCTAGACCACACCAGCCCATTCTGGCAAGGAGCATCCCCTGTACTGATGTTTGCTGTACTTGCTGCAATTGGCGCCCTCTCTGTGTACCACGTTTGCAGACAGCACCGGACCCGCATTCCTCGGCTCGGCTGGGTCCTTCTTGGCCTCGTGATCCTGGTTGCCATGGCTGGCGTTGTCACTTCAGCCATTGCCGATCGCAGCCTGAATAGGTGGATGGCTCTTCTGGCTACGCTACCACCCGTCCTACTGTGGATGGGTATCGTCCTGTCGCCCATAGCGATAAGCCTGCCACTGGCTCGGCGTCATGGTTCGCTCGCGGGGCTCATCGTCGTTGCTGCCGAGTTTGTTCTGGTGGACGGCTTCTTCGATCCTTCTTACGCACTGGGTATAT
>JABAOH010006792.1_pt1 | contig 11566 bp, 8 predicted proteins | sample 7062181 | NCBI WGS metagenome assembly JABAOH01 (sample SAMN14538630, study PRJNA623070) | marine sediment metagenome | biome: marine biome [ENVO:00000428]; feature: marine pelagic biome [ENVO:01000023]; material: deep marine sediment [ENVO:00002113]; isolation source: pool of 5 deep marine... | reverse complement strand
TACGCCGTCTACCGGTCGCGGGAGAAGTCCGCCCCGTTCCAGAGCGCCGACACGGGACACCGCTCCTTCTGCATGGTCGAGCCAATCGAGAACGCGCCGAGGTGCTACCGCTGCCACGATAAGGCGATCGAGGTCATCGGGGTGCTGGACGTGTGCCTTTCCATGGAAGATGCCGAGATAAGCATCCGGAACAACAGGAACCTGATGCTCTCCTTCACCGGCCTGTCCATCGTCCTGACGGCCGCGCTCCTGAGCTTCATGGTGAGACGCTTCATCACCCGTCCCATCGACGACCTGGTCGGCGCCATGAGGCACGTGGAGGCGGGTAACCTCGACGTCAAGGTGAAGGTCAGGTCGAAGGACGAGCTCGGCAGCCTGGCCAACTCCTTCAACCGGATGATCGAGAGGCTCGACCAGGCGCAGAAAGAGCTCGAGAAGTTTCACAACAGGCAGCTTCTGCGTGCCGACCGGCTGGCCTCCCTGGGCGAGATGGCAACGGGCATAGCCCACGAGATCAAAAATCCCCTTGCCGGCATATCCGGTGCCGCCCAGCTTCTCTTCAAAGAGTTTCCTCCGGGCGATACCCGGTCGGAAGTGATGGGGGAGATGATATCGCTCATCGACCGGCTGGACAACACCATAAAGAACCTTCTGAACTTCGCCCGGTACACGGAGCCGGAGTTCGTCCCCGCCGACATCAACGAGGTGATCGAGAAGGTCATATTCTTCGTGAAGCAGGTCCCCGAGGGGAAGAAGGCCAAATTCACCACGGAATACGACCCGTCCATGGAAAAGATCGAGATCGACGCCGACCAGATGAAGCAGGTATTTTTGAACCTCTTCCTGAACGCCTTCCAGGAGAAAGCCGAGGGCTGCGAGATAACGGTAAAGACCTACGCTGAGGCCCTCCCCGGGTTCATGGAGATCCGCCACCGGAAGCACTTCATCATGGTTTCCGTTATCGACAATGGACCGGGGATACCATCGGACAAGCTGGGCAGGATATTCCAGCCCTTCTACACGACGAAGGAGACGGGGACCGGCCTCGGCCTGCCCATCACGCGCAAGATAATCGACCTCCACGAGGGGCGGATAACCGTCGAAAGCGAGGTGGGCAAGGGCACCGCATTCCACATCTTCCTGCCGAAGAAAAAACTCTGAACAGATAGCAGGGTTCGAGGTTTCAAGGGTTCAAGGGGCAAAGGATGCTAAAAACATACAAAGACCTTAAGGTGTGGCAAAAAGCTTATTTACTGTGTCTTGAAGTTTATCAGATTACTCAGTCTTTTCCAGAAGAAGAGATTTATGGCTTGGTCCCTCAAATGCGCAGAGCTTCCGTTTCAATTGTTTCAAATATTGCAGAGGGATATGGAAGAAAGACGAAGGGAGATTATATACGTATGTTATATATTTCATACGGGTCGGTATGTGAATTGGAGACGCAATTGTTGCTTTCCGGGGACCTCGGTTTTGTTGTTGATGAAAGGCTAAATTCTCTTATCGAAATGATCCGTGAAGTTGAAAGGATGTTGAAGGGGTTGATCAGATCTCTGGAAAGGAAAAAATGATATGTGAATAGGTTCATGGCTTTCCTTGACCCCTCGGAACCTGGAACCCTCGGCCCCTGCCATCTATCGCATTGTTACTCTGCACAACCATCCAGTTACTCGTTTCTCGTTTCTCGTTGGGTGTTCATTCCGCATTCCGAATTCCGAATTCCGCATTACCATATCCGCATATTTTGTTTGTCAACTATTGGCAAATCCCCCTTTTTTTCTCCGGTTTCTTCTGTTATAATCGCTTGATTAAACAAGTTTCCGGGATACCGATTGTCCCCCAATAATTATCACTGTTCAGCATAGGAATTTATGGCCAAAGGCAGGATCCTCGTCGTCGACGACGAGAAGATGATTCGTTGGACGCTCGAGACAGCGCTCGAGAAAGAGGGGTACGGCGTCAGCTCCGTCGAGTCCGGGGAAAGGGCACTCGAGCATATCGAAGCCAGTACCCCCGACGTGGTGTTGCTCGACATAACTCTCCCCGGCATGGACGGCATCGAGATTTTGAAAAAGATCAGGGAGGCCGAGCCGTCGATCGTCGTCATCATGATCACCGCCCAGAAGGACGTGTCCGTCGCCGTTTCTGCCATGAAACTCGGGGCCTTCGATTACGTCGAGAAGCCCTTCGACGTGGACCGGATCATAATCCTCGTAAACAACGCGATGGAGCGGCGAAAGCTCTCCCGGGAGGTTGAGTATTACCGGAAAGAGAAGCGGGAGAAGCACGGGTTCGACAGCATAATAGGGAAGAGCCCCCAGATCGCAAAAGTAATAGAGGTTGCAAGGAGGATTTCCCGGAGCGAGGCGACCACCGTCCTCCTCCAGGGCGAGTCGGGCACGGGGAAGGACATCCTGGCGATGGCCATACACTACGAATCGGCGAGGGCGACGAGGCCCTTCATGCCCATAAACGTCACGGCCCTCCCCGGCGAGCTGCTCGAGAGCGAGCTCATGGGGTACGAGAAGGGAGCGTTTACCGACGCGAAGGCCACGAAGAAAGGGCTCTTCGAGATAGCAAGCGGGGGCACCATCTACCTCGACGAGATAGGCGACATGCCCCCGGGGCTGCAGGTCAAGCTTCTGCGGTTCATAGAGACGAAGACCTTCAAGCGTGTCGGAGGCCACACGGACATCGAGGTGGACGTGCGGATAATAGCGGCGACGAATAAAGACCTGGAGGAGGCCGTCAAAGAGGGCAAATTCAGGGAGGACCTCTTTTACCGGCTCAACGTCATACCCGTGTACATACCCCCGCTCAGGGAGAGGAGGGAGGACATCGCCCACCTGGCAGGGCACTTTCTCGCAGAATTCGGCAGGGAATTCAAGATCGGTCCGAAGAAATTCGCGAAGGGGGCGCTCTCCTCCCTGGTTGCCTACGAGTGGCCCGGAAACGTGAGGGAGCTGAGAAACGTGCTGGAGAGGGCGCTCATCCTCGGTACGGGTGAGTCAGTCGGTATTGAAGACCTCGCCATTTCCGGTTCTTCCGTGATGCCTGCTTTAGAGGGGGCTCTAATAGAGGCGCCTGGCGGGGCGGAAGATGATTCAATGCCCGTGGCCGATTATTCTGTGGATGGGGAAATGGCTGATTCGGGTGACCCAACCCGGCGGGAGGCCGGGAAAGAAGGCCTTTTGCTCCCGGAGGGAGGGATCGTGCTCGAAGACGTGGAGATGGAGCTGATCAGGCAGGCCCTGGAGAAGACCGGCGGGAACCAGACCAGGGCCGCGAAGCTCCTCGGCCTCACCCGCGATGCCCTCAGGTACCGGATGAAGAAGTTTGACATTCTCTAGATAATTAGGTGGGTGATTTGACGCATTGCGAGAAATCCTGATCCATGCGGCACTTTCCCCCGATAGAGGTGTTTTATAACGAATTGTTTTTAATAGGGTTTTGAACGTGTGCCGGCAGCATAAATTTTTTATACGATGGCACGGAATGTGATTATAAAACAGAACGGAGGAAAGAATGGAGAAAAAGCGTGTATTTTCACACAAGTTCAATCTGGTTGCGGTGACCGGGAGGAAAAGGTTGCTTGACAAATTCCTCGTCCTACTGCTATCAGTCGTTCTCCTGGGATCGTTTGCATCCCCGGGTCTGGGAGAACTCCCGCAGCCCTCTTACCTGCCCGGCTTCCCCATGCTTGCGGGGCAGCAGATAATGGTCATGTGGGCACCGGTACCCGGCGCGAAAGAGTACAAGGTGTATCGGAACGGGCAAGTAGTGGCCACCGTTCCGGTAACGCAATTTTTCGACCCAGCAGGAGATATGAAGGGGGAGATAACCTACGAGGTAACGGCTATCGATCTCGACGGGAAGGAGGGAAAAAAGTCTCTCCCCGGCATCATCAAGATCGTCGTGCTTACTGCGCCGAAGGGGCTCGTAGGAAGGTTCCTCATGGGAAACATGGCGATTCGGTGGGACTCGGTGGAAGGCGCACAGGTCTACAACGTCTACAGGGCCGATAAGGACGACGATAAAGCATACAAGCTCATCGCGTCCGTTACGGGAAACAACTATAAGGACGGCGACGTCGAAGAGGGGAAAAAATATTTTTACCGTATTGCCGCAAAAGATCTCTCCGGAAAGGAGTCTCCCCGTTCGGAGGCCCTTTCCATGGAGGCGGCGTCGAGAGAGGCAGCCGGTCCCGCTGAAAAAAAGGATCTCAACCTCAGGAGGACGCGCGTGGTAAGGACCTTCAACAGCGGCCCCGAGATGATATCGGGCAAGAAGGTAAACCTGAGGGCACCCTTCGACGTGGCCGTCGGAGAGGATAAGGTCTACATAAGCGCAAACGGGCTGGAACGTGTATCCGTCTTCAACAAGGCAGATGGCAGGTTTCTCTTCAACGTCGGCCGTGAGGGCGTTTACCCCGAGGAACACCAGGGATTCGACCGGATAGCGGGAATCACCCTCAGCCCCGACATGCAGACCCTCTATGTTATCGACGTGGGCAAGGAGGAAATCTTCATGTTCACGGCGGATGGGAAACTCATTTCGAGCTTCAAGCCGGAAAAGCCCAAGCCTCCCGAAAAGATGCTGGTTCTCTACCAGATCGCCGTGGACGAAACGGGCAACGTCTGGATCACCGATCCGAGAAACCACAAAGTCCGCGTATACAACGACAGGGGAAGGCTGCAGCGGGTTGTCGGCGGGAAGGACAAGGAGATGTTCACGCCGAGCTTCATCGCGTTGGACACGGAAAGGCAGCGCCTCTACGCTGTTAACGTGGGTACGTCCAAGGTTACGGCCTTCGATTACGAGGGTAAGTTCATCATGACATTCGGGGAAAAAGGCGTGGGAAACGGCTTTATATGGAAACCGGGCGGGTTGGCCGTCATGGATGACGGAAGCGTCGTGGTTGCCGACGGCATCAACTCGGTCATCAACGTCTACGACCCGGAAACGGGGAATCTCAGGTACGCCCTCGTGGGGGAGGACGGCAAGAGCATACCACAGACCGCGAGCGCCAGAGGCATCTCCGTTGACAAGGGCAGCGTCTATGTCGCGAGCTCCATCATCGACGAGGTGGAGGTCCTGGAGATATTTGGCGATCTCATAAAGGAGAACAAATGAACAGAGGAAAGGAGGTGACCGGCAAATACTTTCGTTCGTCAACAAATGGAAAATACCATGAAGTATGCAAAAACTTAAGAAGGAAAAACCAATAAGGAGGGAAAAGACTATGAAGGTATTACGCTCCATGCTCTGTGCCGCCGTTGCCATCGCCGCCGTCATGCTCTTTGCGGGAAGCTCGTTTGCCGCGGTCGATGCAACGGTGCACAACATTTCCGCTACCACCGGCGGATCGGTGTGCGAATCGTGCCACATCCCGCACGGTGCAACGGGTGACCGTCTCTGGCCCGAATCTGCTGCCGATACAGCTGGCAGGGGCGGAGCAGCCGGTGCCTGGGTAACGACCACAAACGTGGCCATTCTCTGCGGCTCCTGCCACTACGGCACGTCGCTCTACCCCGGCGCATCCCCCCACGACGTGTCGGGTTACGCCTATGCCCCCGCTGCCCACGGGTTCACTGTTGGAAACATAACCAGCCTCGGGAAAGGCGACGACACGGTCAGCGGTTCGGGACTGCCCTACACGACCACGAACCTGGAGTGCTCGACCTGCCACAACCCCCACGACAACACGGTCAGGCCCTTCATGCGGAACCTGGCATCGGGAACGCAGGACGACATGTGCCTGAACTGCCACGCCGCGAGGGACGCGGGTTTGGGTCTCTCGGGTGCGTTGAACTCCTACACGCCTGGCTCCGGTTCCTTCTCCATGCACCCGACGGCGAGAGGCCTCGGCGCTCCTGTAGGCGGGACCCCGTCGATAACGCTTTCCACAGCTGATTTCGCCCACAACCGGGGTGCCAACGAGGCGCTTATCCCCGCCTCCCCGACCACCTACCTGGGCGGCAAGCTGCTCGGCGGTGACGGCTCCGGGACGGACACGACAAACGGTCTCATCGGCTGCAACACCTGCCACTCGGTCCACGGTTTCTTCAATGGCAGTACGCCCGAGCATCCCTCGTACCTGCTGTCCATCGACAACACCATTGCGGCCCCAGGCGACCAGTCGGCATTCTGCCAGGGCTGCCACAACACCCCCGTCATTGTCGGTTCCACTGCGGACCACCCCATCAACACTGCAAGCGGCGACGCCCGGTTCGTTTTCACGCCCTGGGCAAGCAGAAACGCGGTTGAGAGCCAGACTGCTCTGTGGCCGCAGGGAACGGATGGGGGGGGGAACGAAGTTGCCGTGTGCAGCTCGTGCCACAGCGCCCACTACGGGCTGAACGGCTCCCCCATGCAGAGGGTGAGGGACGATATCGGCGGCGAGACGGGAGGAATCTACCAGAGCGCGACCGACTGGTGTGACTCGTGCCACGATACGGGTACCTACGCTCCCCTTGCGCACCACTCGAACGAGGACAACTACGCAGCTTCTCTTGTCGCCTGCGCCGACTGCCACAGCACCGCTGCACCGAGCTCCACCGTCAACACTCAGAGCGCCCACAGGGACTGGCTGTCCCTTGACCTGCGCGGGGCGACGGACCGCTCGGAATTCTGCACGGGATGCCACAGCGACGCATCCTTTACCGACGTGGATGCAAATACCTACACCATCGGGGCCATCGTCGGGGCCAATGTGGCTCCAACCGGCGGAGCAGACTTCACGAGCCCGATATCAGACGCAGGTATTGCCCACGGCATCGACCGGGGGAACGCCTCGCACTTCACCGGCGTCATCCCCACCGGGCGGACGGCATATACGAACCCGCGTGAAGCGGCCTTTGAGAGCGGCGGTTTTGCCGCCTACGGCCCGATCGCTTCTTCCGGGAACAACATCCTGGATGTAAACCAGGCGACGACCGCCGTAACTCCGGGCACGAGCGAGCTCATCTGCGAGTCGTGCCACAGCATCCTGAGGAACGTCGGAACGAACGCTGCAATTGTTACTACCGTCACCGCCATTTCCGGCTGGGAGAACAACCTCCTGCTGCACCGCTACGAGGACGATGCTGCGGGTATTGGAGGGGCCGGTTCGACCATCGGTTCGGAGTTCTGCGTCATGTGCCATGCAGGCAATGAAGCCGTTGCGGCGACCGCATGGGACTATGCAGCCCAGAGAGCCAACATGCCCGTGGGGACGCACCCCATAGCCGGGTCGACGATCACGAAAGCGGTCGACGAGGGCCGCACGACCGGAGCAGGAAACCTGCTCGAGACGGTTGCCGCCGAGGGGTCATATGCCTCGACGGGCCCGGGGCCGAACGCTGACTTTACCGGGTTTACCACGCATATCCAGTCCTACCCCGCGGCCGATGAGATGGACTGCGACTCGTGCCACAGGCCCCACGATGCTGCCGACGCCTCATCCACGGGGACCGACAACTTCGCCCTCGAGCAGGCTACGTCTACAACCGAGACCCAGTCCATGTGCCAGGCCTGCCACGCGCAGTAGGCAACCGCCCTCAGGCGGCTATTGAAAGAGCCAAGATAAATAAACGGACGGCGGGAAGGGATTCCCGCCGCCCTTTTTTTGTGGTATAAAGGCAGAAAATACCATGACAGGAGAGACGTGATGAAAAAGTTTTACAAACCGATCATTATCTTTAGCGTTCTCCTTGCCGTTGCCCTTACGGCCGTAGCCGACGAGTCGGGGGCGAAAAAGAAGGAGGAGAAGCTCCCCGAGTTTTCCCTGAAATCTTTAGACGGAAAGGAGACGGTGACAGACTTGACGATCAAGGGAAAACCCGCCGTTTTCGTCGTCATGCAGACCGCGTGCTCCGCGTGCAGGGGTGAGGTGAACGACCTGAATGCTTTTTACGGACGGGAGGAGTATAAGAACATCCAGTTCTATCTCGTCTGTGTCGACGTCAAACCCGAAGCGTCCCTGCCCCGCTATCTCAAGACCTACAACGTGAGCATCCCCGCACTCGTCGACCCCGAATACACCTTCGGGACGAAATATAGCATTCCCTTCAGCCCCGCGACAGTATTCTTCGACAAGGACGCCAAGGTCGCAAAGATCATGAAGGGCTACAAGGCAGGCTCTTTCGAGGAGATGAAGGAGGCTCTCGACGAGCTGAAGTAGACCGGAAAACTGGCGAAACGACACTGTGCTGCAGGCGGTGAAACCCGCACAGGGTTCCACCGCCTGCATTTGCTAAAAGGGGAATCCTATGCCGGGTCGGGTAAAGAACGCTCTGCTGGTGGGAGTCGCGGTTTCGGTCATCGCATTGTTTGGAAGCGGCTGTTCCCGGAATAACAGGACCGTCGTGCGCTACCTGGACCACACGGTTTCTGCCGATGAGGTTGTGCGGGAAAGCGAGACCTGGGGGCCGGTGAAGGATTTCGAGGAATTTGCATCGAGGGTAAGGGAGATCGCCCTCGTTAAGGAGTTTTCCCGGCTTGGAAGGGAAAAGGGGCTCGCCAGCACGGACCTGACCCTGATTTCAAACCTGACACGCTTCAAGGAGGAGAAGCTCTCGGAACTCTACACAAGGGAGGTTATCGACCCGGAAGTTAACGTCAGCGACGAGGAGCTCGAGGATGCCGTCGCAGGCCGCACCTTCGAGGATATCGTGGTCATCCGGGTCGTTTTGCCGAAGGACCCGGGCAGTGTCCCGGAAATTCGGGAAGAAATCTCGGCAGGGAAGAGCTTCGACGACATCCTTCAACGGTACGGGACGGAAACCGGGAAGAGGTCGGGGGGCGTCATCGGGAATATCGCACGGTCGAACGACTTTTTCCCCCCCGAGGAGAGGGAGAGGGTGTACGGGAGCGGGGCCGGGGAATTTTTCGGGCCCGTCAGGACCCTCATCGGGGAGATATTCGTCAAGGTGGACGAGTCCTACACGGCGGATGAGCACCGCGAGCTCGTGAAAAAGTCGCTCGAGCCCCAACTTCGCGCGGAAAAGTTCAGGCAGGCGGTGAAAAACAAATACGAGGAGCTCAAGGCAGAGCACGACGTTAAAGTATTCGAAGAGAACGTCATTCAGAACGTGGGGGGGAACCTGGTCAGGGTAGTCGCTAAGGTAGACGAAGTGGTCATCGCAGCCCCTGATTCCGGTGGAGCAGGGTTCCACGGCGGCCCCACGGAGGCAGGCATATCGGAGCGGATATCCCAGGTACTGTTCATGATCGAGGCGGAAACCCTCGGGCTCGACGGGAACGAGGAGTACAGGGCCGCGTACCAGGCCGAGCTGGAAAGGGAGCTTTACGCCGCTTACAAACGCTCCGTTCACGGGCAGGAGGTTCAGGTTTCCGAGGCTGCCCTCAAAGAGTTTTACGAGGCCAATAAGGAACAGGTCTTCTTCACGTACCCGGAGGCGAGTTATTTCGTGATAAGGGGGGTCCTGGACGAACAGCTCCAGCCGGTGAAGGAGAAGGCTGCCTCCATCGCCGGGAAACCCGCCCTGGAGGAATTTGCGAAGGAACTCAACCTCCCTTACGAACTCATCCTCAGGCAGATGCTCCCCGATATCGAACCGGAGCTGGGTGATATCCTCTTTTCCCACGCCGACGGTGACGTCTTCGATTTAGACAGGGGGGGGAAAAAGGACGTATACCGTGTGATCAATCTCGAACGGGAGGAGGAGTTTCCCTCTTTCGAAAAGATACGGTCCCGCGTGAGGGAAGCATACGTAAGCGACCAAAAAGCCCGGCGTCTGAAGGATTTTATTGCCGGAGAAATAGCCAAGATGAGGGTCGATGGGGGGCTGATAAAAAAGCTTTACGAGCAGAACGTGAAGCGGTCCCGGGGCGGGTAGCCGGTTCTTTCCTCTTCGGCCATTGCATTTCCGTCATAACCGCAAAACGGTGTGGAGACACTAAAAATATGGCACGCTTTTTGATATTCCTTTTAATTACGAAAGTTTGTGGGTGAGATCACACAATCGGTATCAAGGATGAGTCTATGAAAAGATTTTTCATGTATACATTTATATCCCTGGCAATTTTTACGATGGTAAATGGAGAGTCCATGGCAAACTCACCAGTCAGGCAAGAGGAGAGTGTCGGGGCAAACGCCCCGTCCTTCTCTGTTTCAAACGCCGATGGGAAGACGGTAAGCCTCGAAATGCTCCTGTCAGAGAAAACGGCCGTCGTACTGAACTTCTGGGGGCTTCGTTGTGGGGCCTGCATCGAGGAGATACCCCACCTCAATGCCCTGTATGGCAAATACGGCGAGTGGATCGAGTTTCTCGGGGTGAACGTCGATGCCGTAGATGGGGCTTTTTTGAAGGAGCAGATGGATAAAATCGGAATCGTGATCGAGTACGAGGTAATCCCCGATCCGGAGTTTTCCATTGCTGACAAGTACCAGCTCAGTGCGGCACCGCTTACCATCGTCATAGACCGGAACGGCCTCGTCAGGTACCGCCACGAGAACTTCGAGGCGGGAGACGAAAAGAAGCTCGAGGGCGTCCTGGAGAGCGTGCTCGACGGGAAGAAGTTTGTTATCAAGTAGGCCCCACATCCACCTTGTTCTTCTTTCGCATCTAATCGTAATGCTTTGTTTTCTCTCAACCTGCTCCAGGTCTGCGTCGAGCGGCCTCGGTGGGGGTGAACAAGAGATTCTGCGTTTCAACACCGAAGAGGTACGTTCGGGGGAAGTAATATCGCTGGAGAAATTGCTTGCCCGTGATCTCGCAGTCCTCCTGAATTTCTGGAGCTTCAGGTGCTCTCCCTGCTTTGTAGAGATAGACGCGCTAAACCGCCTCTACCGGGGGAAACTCAAAGGGTGCAGGGTTGAGTTCATCGCCGTCAACACGGATGGTCTCGAGAAAAAGGAGCTTATAGAGGCTATCCAGGAGCAGGGGATCGACATCCGGTTTCCCGTGATCGCCGATGCCGACATGCAGCTAACGAATTACTACAGCGATGGTTTCGTTCCCCACACGGTAATCGTAACCGGCAGCGGTGGCAGAGACCTCGAAATTACGGGATTTAACGAGAAATTGTTCGAAAAGCTTGAAAAAAGGCTTTTCGAGATTGCCTGTAAGGGATAAAATACGCCGCGGGGATGCAACTTTGCCCCGGATCGGCATGTATTAAGTACAGTGCGAAACCAAACGATCTGATCTGTGGATACGAGAACAATCCATAAAGCCGCTTTTCTTGCTTCCATCTTTCTCTGTTTTCTTTTCCTCGCAGCACTTGCAGGGCAAGAGCCCGCTGATTCCGTCAAACCGATTGATCATTCCGGATATGTCGGTTCCGACCGGTGCGCTTCCTGCCACCAGATACACTACAAGGGGTGGGTAAAGACCTTCCACAGCACGATCGTCCAGGACGCCAGGAAGCACCCCGAAGCCATACTCGGTGATTTTTCCGAGCCCGGGCTCCCGTTTACGAGGGAGGACGTCTGGTTCACCATCGGGGGGCACTGGGACCAGAGGTATCTCACGAAGATCGATGACGACTTCTACGTCCTTCCCCGGCTCTGGTCGGTGCAGGGCAAAAAATGGAGGCCCTACTCGACCTGGGCCTGGAAAAAGAG
>JABAOH010147996.1_pt3 | contig 11567 bp, 9 predicted proteins | sample 7062181 | NCBI WGS metagenome assembly JABAOH01 (sample SAMN14538630, study PRJNA623070) | marine sediment metagenome | biome: marine biome [ENVO:00000428]; feature: marine pelagic biome [ENVO:01000023]; material: deep marine sediment [ENVO:00002113]; isolation source: pool of 5 deep marine... | reverse complement strand
ACGCGCACGAGATCCCGCACATGGTGTTCATCAACAAGCTCGACAATTCGAACATCCGGATCCGCGAGCTGATGGAAGCGCTGCAGGGCGTGTCCGAGCGCAAGCTGGTGCTGCGCGAGGTGCCGATCCGCGAGGGCGATGCCATCACCGGATATGTCGATCTGGTTTCCGAGCGCGCCTATCAGTACAAGCCCGGACAGCCGTCGGACCTCATCTCGATCCCCGGTGAGCTGCAGGACCGCGAGGCCGAAGCGCGGCAGGAGCTGCTTGAATCATTGGCCGATTTCGACGATGCGCTGCTCGAACAGCTGCTCGAGGATGCGGTTCCGGAAAAACAGGAAATCTACGCGCACCTGACCAAGGACCTGGCCGACGACCTGATCGTGCCGGTGTTCCTGGGCGCCGCCGAACAGACCTATGGCGTGCATCGCCTGATGAAAGCACTGCGCCATGAGACGCCGGGGGTCGAACCCGTGGCGAAGCGGCTGGGCGGGCCTTCGGGCGACCCGCTGGTCCAGGTGTTCAAGACCTATCACATGCCGCACACCGGCAAGACTTCGCTGGGCCGCGTGCTGCGCGGCACCGTCAAGGACGGGATGTCGTTCGGGCCTCACAAGGTCAGCGGCCTGTTCCGCATGATGGGACACACCCAGAACAAGATCGCCAGCGCCAGCTCCGGCGACATCGTCGGCATGGGCCGCATGGACGAGGTATCCTCCGGGCAGCTCCTCGGCGCGTCCGGCGTCGTGTCCGGCAGCGACTGGCCGGCACCCCGGCAGCCGATCTATTCGTTCGCGATCACCCCGAAGAAACGCGAGGACGAAGTGAAGCTGTCGGCTGCGATCGCCCGGCTGATGGACGAGGATGCCTCGCTCTCNNGATGCCTCGCTCTCGGTGGAGCATAACCAGGACACCAACGAGATGGTGCTGTGGGGGCAGGGCGAGATCCACCTGCAGGTCGCAGCGGAGCGGCTGGCGAGCCGCTATCACGTCGAGGTCGAGACGCGCCGGCCGCAGACGCCGTACAAGGAAACCATCCGCAAGCCGGCCAAGCAGCATGCCCGCCACAAGAAGCAGAGCGGCGGCCACGGCCAGTTCGGCGACGTCCAGATCGAGATCAAGCCGCTGCCGCGCGGCACCGGCTTCGAGTTCACCGAGACCATCACCGGCGGCGCGGTGCCGCGCCAGTACATCCCGGCGGTCGAGGCGGGCATCCGCGAATACATGAAGGAGGGGCCGCTCGGATTTCCCGTGGTCGACTTCGCGGTCAACCTGTTCGACGGGCAGTACCACGCGGTCGACAGCTCCGACATGGCATTCAAGCTGGCAGCGATCGCCGGCATGAAGGAGGCCATGCCGGGCTGCAATCCGGTCCTGCTGGAGCCGATCTGCGAGGTCCACGTCTATGTGCCGAACGCCTATACCGCCAAGGTGCAGGGGCTGATCAGCAAGCGCCGCGGGCAGATCCTCGGCTTCGACGCGAAGGAGGGCTGGTCGGGCTGGGACGATGTCGCCGCGCACATGCCGCAGGCGGAGCTGCATGACATAATCGTCGAGCTGCGCTCGCTCACCTTCGGCGTCGGGACCTACGAATGGAAGTTCGACCACCTGGCCGAGCTGACCGGGCGTCTCGCCGACGACGTCGTCGCCAGCCGCAAGCAGGCGGCGTAACGCGGGCGCCCGTTCCCGGCAGGCCGGCGCATGCCGACGGTTGACGCGGCCACGTGGTATCAAACGAGGCGGCTCGACGATGGGATCACCCTGATCCGGGAATCCCACGTCAAGCCGTTCTACCGCTGCAACATCTGGCATGTGCGGGGCCGCGATCGCGACTTGCTCGTCGACTCCGGGATGGGCGTGGTCAGCCTGCGCGACCATGTCCGGCTGCTCTGCGAGCGGCCGCTGATCGCGGTCGGCAGCCATACGCACTTCGACCACATCGGCGGCCACCACGAGTTCGACGAGCGCGCCGTGCACGCGGCGGAAGCCGAGATCCTCGCTCATCCGTCGCGGCGCAACACGGTTGCCGACCGCTGGGTCTCCGACGACATGTTCGATGCGGTGCCGGAGGGCGGGTTCCGTGCCGACGAGTACGAAATCCGACCGGCGCCCGCAACGCGGCTGCTGCGCGACGGCGACGTCGTCGACCTCGGCGACCGGCACTTCCGGGTGATCCACCTGCCGGGTCACTCGCCCGGCTCGATCGCGCTGTGGGAAGCGTCGACCGCGATCCTGTTCTCCGGCGACGTGGTATACNNTCTCAGGCGACGTGGTATACGAGGGCGAACTGCTGGACGACCTCTATCATTCGCGGATCGACGATTATCTGGCCAGCATGGAGCGATTGCGCGGCGTCCCGGCTCGCATCGTCCATGCCGGGCACTTCGGCAGCTTCGGGCGCGAGCGGATGCGCGAGCTGATCGACGCGTATATTGCCGGCCGGCGCCGGCCCGGGTGCCCGGCAGCGAATGTCGATTGATCGGGCGGCCCCGACCTGTCAAAGCGGGCGTACCATCACATATTTGTTACGGTGCAGAGGCCGCGTCCGTGAGGACTGCGTGACAATTTGCACCTACAGATAGGGCCGGGACGTCTGTGACGAGGAGAGGGCAATGCTGATCAAGATTCCCCGCGGCTGGGAGCGGCCGGAGCGCGAGGCGACAGACGAGTCGCTGTTCCGCGACCGGCGCCGGCTGGTCAAATCGATCGCCGCCGGACCGGTGCTGCTGATGGGCGGCGCGGCCGGCCTCCTTTCGGGTTGCGAGGACGAGGCCCGCGCGGCGGCGGACCCGTCGGCAGGTCTGTACCCGGTCAAGCGGAACCTGCGGTACCGCATAGACCGCGAAATTACAGCCGAGACCCTGGCCACCACCTACAACAATTTTTACGAATTCGGCAGCCACAAGGAAATCTCGCGGGCGGCCCAGGCGATGCGGATCCGGCCGTGGGAGGTGCGCATCGACGGCCTGGTCGAACAGGAATTCACCATCGCGATCGACGATCTGCTCGGCCGCATGCCGCTGGAGGAACGGCTCTACCGCCACCGTTGCGTCGAAGCCTGGTCGATGGACGTGCCGTGGAGCGGCTTTCCGTTCAAGGCGCTGGTCGACCTCGCGCGGCCGCTGGGCAGCGCAAAATACGTGGTCATGGAGACCCAGGCCGACAACGAGACCATGCCCGGCCTGCGTCAGACCTGGTATCCGTGGCCCTATATCGAAGGGCTCACCATCGAGGAGGCGACCAACGAACTGGCCTTCCTGGTCACCGGCGCCTACGGCAAGCCGGTGCCGAAGCAGATGGGCGCGCCGCTGCGCCTGGCGGTGCCCTGGAAATACGGCTTCAAGTCGATCAAGTCGATCGTGCGCTTCACGTTCACCGACAAGCGGCCGGTCAATTTCTGGCAGGCCGTGCAGGGCCGGGAATACGGGTTCTGGGCCAACGTCAATCCCGAGGTTCCGCATCCGCGCTGGAGCCAGGCCACCGAGCGCGTGCTGGGCGGCGGCCGGGTGCCCACCCGTCTGTTCAACGGCTACGGCGAGTTCGTCGCGCACCTGTACAAGGGGCTCGAAGGCGAAAAGCTTTTCATGTGATAGCGCTGCGCGGATTGTTATCGGCGGGTCGCACGGCGTTGCGGCCCGTCTTCTTTTGCGGCGGCGTAAAAAAACGCCGGACCGCGAAGGTCCGGCAAGTTGAACAGGGAGGCTTCACGTCTGGGAGACGTAGGATCCGAAGACCCTTCGGCCACAGGCCTTGCGCCCGCGGCCTAGGCTTGATCGCCACAACGGCGCTCAAGCATTCCTTACATAGGGGCCTGGGGTAGCAACTTCCATACCAGATTAGACAAATCTGATATGCAAAATCCGCATGGCTGACCCAAGCGTCTATGCGCAAACTCTTTATATAAACGTGTGGGACGCTCAAAAATTCCCTTCTGCGACCTTTTGCAGCAAAAAATCCCGGAAAACAGCGACCCGTTTCGATTGCCGCAGCTCCTCCGGGTAGACGAAATACGCCTCGATCGCCGGTCCCGACAGGTCCGGCAGGACCCGGACCAGCGCCGAGCCGTCGGCGATCATGTAATCGGGCAGGGCCGCCATGCCAAGCCCGCTGCGCACCGCCCGATAAATCCCATAGAGGTTGTTCAGCCGCAGGATCGGCCGGCGCCGGTTATCCTCGGCAGCCCCGGCGTCGATGAGCCAGTTGATCGAGGACACCGGCGGCGGTGCGTCCTGGCCGTAGACGATCAGCCTGTGCCGGTCCAGCTCCTCCGGCGTCTTCGGCGTGCCGTATTCGGCAAGATAGTCCGGCGCCGCATAGATGTGGCTGTGCACTGTCAGCAGGTGGCGCTGCACGAGATCCGGCTGCCGCGGCGCCGTCATGCGGATCGCGACGTCCGCTTCGCGCATACTCAGATCGAGCGCGCCGTCGGTCAGAATGACGCTGACCTCGACGTCCTCGTAAAAATCGATGAATTCCTTGATCCGCGGCGTCAGCCAGGTGGTGCCGAAAGCGACGGTGGTCGTGACCTTCAGCGGGCCGGACGGCCGCTCCCGGCTTTCGCTGATCAGTGCCTCCGCCATCGCCAGCTTGTGGAACACCTCCTTGACCGTGCGGTACAGGACATCGCCCTGCTCGGTCAGGATCAGGCCGCGCGCATGGCGGTGGAACAGGGGCACGTGCAGGCTTTCCTCGAGCGCGCTGATCTGGCGGCTGACGGCCGACTGGCTCAGATTCAGCGTCTCGCCGGCGCGGGTGAAGCTGCCGGCGTCGGCCACGGCATGGAAGATTCTCAGCTTGTCCCAGTCCATGGCGATCTACAATGCACGGCCGCATCGCTGGCGAAAAGCAAATTTGCGTCCGAGCCGCATCCGACGCGACATGCCGGTGTCGCACGTATATGGGCGGCCCGGTCCGGTCGCTCGCCGGCAGGGCCGCCCGTCGGGTCCCGTGTCAGGCGTCGGCAGCCCTGGCTTCGAGTTCCCGGCGCACCTCGTCGGCCAGCGCGGTTCGTTCGTCGAGCGGGTTGCCGGGCCAGCTTTCGAGCCGCCCCGTGAACGGCCGCGTCGCCCCGGACTCAGCCAGTGCATCGTGGAACCTTGCGAACTTGCTGCCTTCCCCGCCCGGAAGGTGGAACACGTGCACCGGCTTGCCGGTGTAGCAGGCTTCCGAGACCATGTTCACCGAATCGCCGGTGACGACCAGCGCGTCCGCGAGCGCGAGATAGGCAAAATAGGGATTTTCGCCCTCTCCATCCCAGAACATGGCGGGCAGGCCGCGCAGCTTTTCGCGCAGCAGCGCCGCATTTGCCGCGCCGGTGCGGCGTGACGCCGTCACCAGCAGGCCGCAGCCGCTGTCGCGCGCCATTGCGGCGAGACCGTCCGCCAGAAGCTGCGCCGTCGCATGGTCGAACCGGTAGACCCGGTTGGCGCCGCCCACAAGGACGGCGACGAGCGGCCGCGGGAGATGCGCGAAGGACGGCGCGAAGCGGGCGGCCGCTTCCGCCAGCAGATCCGTCGTGACCCGATGCAGGGCGCCGACCGTCACCCGCACGTTGGGGCCGTGCAGCCGGTCGTGCGCCGATACGATCACCAGGTCGAATCGCCGGGGCGCGACCCGGGGGTGCTGAATATGGACGCAGAACGAACCGCCGCCGGCGCGCCGCCGGATCTCCAGCGCGGGGCCGACCGCACGCTCGCCGGCACTGATGACCAGTCGCGGCCACGGCGGCTCCAGGGGATCGCCGCCCGCGCCGACCCCGAGCACGCCCCTGGGCCACAGCACCGGCGGCAGCCACCGCCAGGGCGCTGCCGAGTGGATGTGCTTGTCGACGATGGGCAGCCCTACCGCCTCTGCCAGGCCCAGCGCCCCGTTTCGCGATCCGGCCTTTCCGTCGGTCAGGACCCAGGCGACGTTCTCGATCATGACACGGGTTTCCGGTGTGACGTCGGGCCGATACGATGGCGCAGGCTATGCAACTTTCCGTCGCACTTGCAAGGCGGTTCCCGACTTGTAATATTATTGCGCGAGTCACACACCCGGAGCATATTCGCATGCGGCGCGTCAAACTCGACAAGATCGACCGGAAGATCCTGCGCGACCTTCAGGAGAACGGCAGGATGCCGAACGTGGAGCTGGCACGCCGGGCCGGCATTTCCGCGCCGCCATGCCTGCGGCGCCTGCGCGCCCTCGAGGACGCGGGCTACATCCGCGGCTATCACGCCGACATCCCGCCCGACCTGCTCGGCTACGGCGTCACCGTGTTCGCCCATGTCGGCCTGAACAGCCAGGCCGAGGCCGATCTCGTCGCCTTCGAGGCGCTCGTAAAGGCGTGGCCCGAGGTGCGCGAATGCTACATGCTGACCGGCGAGACCGACTTCATCCTCAAGATCGTTTCCGAGGACATGGACAGCTACAACAAGTTTTTGACCAGCACCCTGACGGCGGCGCCGAATGTGAGCCATGTGAAATCCATGCTGTCGATCCGCAACTCGAAGAACGAGGTCGGCGTGCCGATCGATGTGGACAGGGCCGATTGACCGGACCGTTCGCCCCTACTTGTACCGGACCTTGACGATTTCGTAGTCCTTCGCACCACGCGGCGTTGCGACCTCGACCTGGTCGCCGACGGTCTTGCCGATGATGGCCCGGGCCAGCGGCGAGGTCACGGACAGCAGGCCCGCCGAGATGTCGGCTTCCAGCTCGCCGACGATCTGGTACGTCGACTCCTCGTCGGTATCCTCGTCGGCGATGGTCACGGTGGCCCCGAATTTCACCATCTTGCCGCTCAGCTTGGAGACGTCGATGACTTGGGCGCGGCTGATCTTGTCCTCCAGCTCCCCGATCCGGCCCTCGATGAAGCTCTGGCGCTCGCGCGCCGCGTGGTACTCGGCGTTCTCCGACAGGTCGCCGTGGGTTCGCGCCTCGGCGATCAGCTGGATGATCGCCGGCCGTTCGACCGATTTCAGATTTCTGAGCTCTTCGCGCAGGCGCTCGTACCCGCCAGCGGTCATCGGCACCTTTTCCATCGTCGTCCGTTCCTCACACGCGGCGCCCCGGCTTGCCGCAAAAATTCACGTCCGCCGGCGAACCTCTGGTCGCCGGCGCAAACGTGCCTCCACGCCGGGAAATGTCTCTAACTTGCCGAAATAAAATACGACTGCAGCGACGCCACTTCAAGGGACCCGTGTTTCAGGGCCTCGATGGCGCGGACCGCGGCGCGCGCACCGGCGATCGTCGTGTAGTAGGGAATCCCGCAGGTCAGAGCCGTCCGGCGCAGGCTGAAGCTGTCCTCGATGGACTTCGCCCCCTCGGTCGTGTTGAACACCAGCTGGATCTGCCCGTCGATCATCGCATCGACGATATGCGGCGGGCCCTCGAGCACCTTGTTGATACGCTCGACGGCGAGGCCCTGTTCGGCGAGATAACGCGCCGTGCCGCCGGTGGCCAGCAGCTTGAAGCCGAGCACCAGCAGATCGCGCGATGGCGCCACGACCGCCGCCTTGTCGCGGTCGCGTACCGAGACGAACACCGTACCGGCGAGCGGCAGGTCGATGCCGGCACCGAGCTGCGATTTCGCGAAGGCGCGGCCGAAATCGCGGTCCAGTCCCATGACCTCGCCGGTCGATTTCATCTCCGGGCCCAACATGACGTCGACGCCGGGGAAGCGCGCGAACGGGAACACGGCCTCCTTGACCGCGATCTGCTTGAGCACCGGCGGACCCGGATCCGTGATCCCGAAATCGGCCAGCGTCTCGCCGGCCATGACGCGCGCCGCGATCTTGGCGATCGGCACGCCGGTCGCCTTGGCGACGAACGGCACGGTCCGGCTGGCGCGCGGATTGACCTCGAGGACGTAGATGTCGCCGTCCTTGATCGCGTACTGCACGTTCATCAGCCCGACCACGTTCAGGGCCCGCGCCAGCTCCTCGGTCTGCCGGCGGATCTCGGCGATCAGCCCACCGTCCAGCGAATAGGGCGGCAGCGAGCAGGCGCTGTCGCCGGAATGGATGCCGGCCTCCTCGATATGCTCCATGATGCCCGCGACGTAGACCTGCGCGCCGTCCGACAGCGCGTCGACGTCGACCTCGATGGCGTCGCGCAGATAGCGGTCGATCAGCACCGGGTTGCGGCCCGAGACGCGGACCGCGTGGGTCATGTAGCGGCGCAGCCCGTCGAGGTCGTGGACGATCTCCATGGCCCGGCCGCCGAGCACGTAGGACGGGCGGATCACAACCGGAAATCCAATCTCAGCGGCGATCGCCTCGGCCTGCGCCGTCGAGGTCGCCGTCCCGTTGGCCGGCTGGGCCAGGCCCAGCCGGTGCAGCAGCTTCTGGAACCGCTCGCGGTCCTCGGCCAGGTCGATGGCGTCGGGCGAGGTGCCGAGGATCGGGATGCCGGCGGCCTCCAGCGCCTGCGCCAGCTTCAGCGGCGTCTGCCCGCCGAACTGGACGATCACGCCCATCAGCGTGCCGGCGCGCTGCTCGGCGCGGATCAGCTCGATCACGTCCTCGGCCGTCAGCGGCTCGAAATACAGCCGGTCCGAGGTGTCGTAGTCGGTCGACACCGTCTCCGGGTTGCAGTTGACCATGATGGTCTCGAAGCCGGCCTCGCGCAGGGCGTAGGCGGCGTGGACGCAGCAGTAGTCGAATTCGATCCCCTGGCCGATGCGGTTCGGCCCGCCACCGAGGATCACGACCTTCGTGGCCTCGGAGACGTCGGCCTCGCACTCGGCCGCGACGATCCCGTCGCCCTCGTAGCAGGAATACATGTAAGGCGTCGGCGAGGGAAACTCGCCGGCGCAGGTATCGATGCGCTTGTACACGGGCACGGCGCCCGCCGCGCGGCGCCGGGCCGCGACCTCGTCCTCGGCGAGGCCGGCCAGCTCGGCCAGCCGCGCGTCGGCGAATCCCTGCTTCTTGAGCGCAAGGAAGCCGGCGAGATCGTCGGGCAGCCCGTGCGCGCGAACCGCTTCCTCCGTCTCGACGATCTCCCGCACGCGCTCCAGGAACCAGGGATCGATGCGGCAGGCGGCGTGGATCTCCTCGGTGGTCAGCCCGTGCCGGATCGCCTGCGCAACAACCAGCAACCGGTCCGGTGCGGGCCGCGCCAGCGCGGCGATCACCGTGTCCTTGTCGCCGTCCGCGGCGCCGGGGATCTCGATCTCGTTCAGCCCGGTCAGCCCGGTCTCCATGGAGCGCAGCGCCTTCTGCAGGCTCTCGGCGAAGCAGCGCCCGATCGCCATCGCCTCGCCGACCGACTTCATCGAGGTGGTCAGCAGCGGCTCCGCGCCGGGGAACTTCTCGAAGGTGAAGCGCGGCATCTTGGTGACGACGTAGTCGATGGTCGGCTCGAAGCTGGCCGGCGTCACCCGCGTGATGTCGTTGTCCAGCTCGTCCAGCGTGTAGCCGACCGCCAGCTTGGCCGCGACCTTGGCGATCGGGAAGCCGGTCGCCTTCGAGGCCAGCGCCGACGAGCGCGACACCCGCGGGTTCATCTCGATGATCACCAGGCGGCCGTCCGCCGGGTTGACCGCGAACTGCACGTTGGAGCCGCCGGTGTCGACGCCGATCTCGCGCAGCACCGCGATCGAGGCGTCGCGCATGATCTGGTATTCCTTGTCGGTCAGCGTCAGCGCCGGCGCGACGGTGATCGAGTCGCCGGTGTGGATGCCCATCGGGTCGACGTTCTCGATCGAGCAGATGATGATGCAGTTGTCCGCGTGGTCGCGGACCACCTCCATCTCGAATTCCTTCCAGCCGAGCACCGATTCCTCGATCAGCACCTCGTGCACCGGCGACGCGCGCAGGCCGTTGCCGACCAGCTCCTCGAACTCGAGCTTGTTGTAGGCTATGCCGCCCCCGGTGCCGGCCAGGGTGAAGGACGGGCGGATGATCGCCGGCAGGCCGGTATGGTCGAGCGCCGCGCGCGCCGCCTCCATCGTGTTGACCAGTCGGCTGCGCGGCGACTCGAGGCCGATGCGGTCCATCGCCTCGCGGAACAGCTGGCGGTCCTCGGCCTTGGCGATGACATCCGGCCGGGCGCCGATGACCTCAACGCGGAACGTCTCCAGCGTGCCGTCCTCGTGCAGCGCCATGGCCGCGTTCAGCGCCGTCTGCCCGCCCATCGTCGGCAGCAGCGCGTCCGGCCGTTCCGCTTCGATGACCCGGGCGAGGAAGTCCGGCGTGATCGGCTCGACGTAGGTCGCGTCGGCGGTCTCCGGGTCGGTCATGATGGTCGCCGGGTTGGAGTTCACCAGCACGACCCGGTAGCCCTCCTCCTTCAGCGCCTTGCAGGCCTGGGTCCCGGAATAGTCGAACTCGCAGGCCTGGCCGATGACGATCGGCCCGGCGCCGACGATCAGGATGGAGCGTATGTCGGCGCGCTTAGGCATTGTCTGCCATCATCCGAACGAACCGCTCGAACAGGTAATGGCTGTCGTGCGGGCCGGGCGAGGCCTCGGGGTGGTACTGCACGCTGAACACCGGCCGGTCGGTGCAGCGGATGCCCTCGAGCGAGCCGTCGAACAGCGAGACGTGGGTCGCCTCGACGCCGTCGGGCAGCGAGTCGGCATCGACGACGAAGCCGTGGTTCTGGCTGGTGATCTCGACCCGGCCGGTGGCCAGGTCCTTGACCGGGTGGTTGGCGCCGCGGTGGCCGTGATGCATCTTCTCGGTGCGCGCGCCGAGCGCCAGCGCCAGCATCTGGTGGCCGAGGCAGATGCCGAACACCGGCTTGCCGGTCTTCAGGATCGCGCGGATCGCCGGCACCGCGTATTCGCCGGTGGCCGCCGGGTCGCCCGGCCCGTTGGCGAGGAACACGCCGTCCGGCGCATGCCGGAGCACCTCCTCGGCGGTCGTCCAGGCCGGCACGACGGTGACCTTGCAGCCGAGCGTCGCAAGGCAGCGCAGGATGTTCCGCTTGGCCCCGAAATCCATCGCCACCACGTGGAACCGCGGCGCGTCCTGGCGGCCGTAGCCCTCCCCGATCCGCCAGGTCGTCTCCTGCCAGGCGTAGGTCTGGGTGCAGCTCACGCCGCGGGCGAGGTCCTGGCCTTCCAGCCCCGGCCAGGCGGCCGCCTTGGCCTGCAGCGCCTCGATGTCCAGCGCGCCGTCCGGGGCGTGGGCCAGCACGCCGTTGGGCGCCCCGAGATCGCGGATGCGCCGGGTCAGCCGCCGCGTGTCCACGCCGGCGATGGCAACGAGGTTCTGCGCCTTGAGCCAGGCATCGAGCGGTTGCGCCGCCCGCCAGTTCGACGGCCCGGTGACGTCTGCCCGCAGCACGCAGCCACCGGCGGCCGGGGTGGCGGTCTCGATGTCCTCGGGGTTGGTGCCGACATTGCCGATATGCGGGAAGGTGAAGGTGATGATCTGCCCGGCATAGGACGGGTCGGTCAGGATCTCCTGGTAGCCGGTGATCGCGGTGTTGAAGACGATCTCGCCGCCGGTCTCGCCGCGGGCGCCCAGTCCCCGCCCCCAGAACACCGTCCCGTCGGCCAGAACCAATGCCGCCGTGACGCCCGGAGGCACGGCGGTCTTGGCAGGCATGGCGTCGGGCATGTGGCTGGCGTC
>JABAOH010012956.1_pt2 | contig 11573 bp, 10 predicted proteins | sample 7062181 | NCBI WGS metagenome assembly JABAOH01 (sample SAMN14538630, study PRJNA623070) | marine sediment metagenome | biome: marine biome [ENVO:00000428]; feature: marine pelagic biome [ENVO:01000023]; material: deep marine sediment [ENVO:00002113]; isolation source: pool of 5 deep marine... | reverse complement strand
ATGGTGCGGAGAGGTTGGAAGGAAAAGACGACAATTAGGGTAATGGCAACCCGAAGCGCTCCCTGAGCCAGATTAAACCCGGTGGTTATCTCTGGGAAAAAGATTCTTTCTAAACCCAACACTCCTCCGGCATACATCCCCGCCAAAACCACAATCAAAATCGTGTACGCCACCGACCTCGCCACCACCAACCGAATATCCATCAACCTGTGCTTAATGATGGCATAAGAGGTAAAACCGATAAGAAAAACCATTGTTAGAGGAGCTATCTTTGCTGTTTGAGAACTTTTAGTAATTATAGGAATAATGGCACTAAACAGTAATGAACCCAATACAGTCAAGCTCAATCCTAAAAATACGTATTTAATTTGTTGTTTTCTAAGACCTTTATTAATTCTGTATTTAAAAACTAGAATTACGAAACTTAGAATAAAAATACCTAGAAAATACAAAAAAACAGACATACTCAAAGGACCTAAGATTGAATTACTACCCCACTCTTCTATCTCGACCCTAGAAATATGAAGATTACTAAAAGACAAAATGGAAAAAATAATTGGTAAAATTAGAAAAGTTCGTTTACTAAATCTAGATATTCCCTCAAGAACAATCGGAAAAACAATAGAAAAATATAGAAGAAAAAATATTGCCCAAATAGCGAAAAAGTTAGTAACCCTTGCCCAAAAAAGAGCGAGGTTGGCCACCCTTGAAAAATCAACAAAAAAATTACTCATAAGCCACAGAGTTGCGAATAATGACATTAGAAAAAACGAAGTATTAGAAAGATTTTTCCTGTTACGTACAAAGACCAAAAAACCTAAAAAGAAATTCAGGCCAATAATTAAGAATGTAATTGTGGTATAGAATGCGCTGTTCATTTATTTCCCTTAAATTAGAAAAGTCATTTTCTACAGGTCATTCTCGCTTGTCGAGAATCGCGTCATCCCATCTTGACTGGGATCTGATTCTGGTCTCCCCCGATATCCATCCGAGTCGCCAAAATGACGGGGAATGATCTTTTATGCTTTCCTTCCAACAAAAATCCAATTTTGTTTTGCTTGAATTTCGCCGCTAAATTCAATTTTAAAACCAGCCGTTTCTAACATATTTTTAATCTCATCAAAATCTTGGTAATGAATTAATCCTTTTTCTGATAATCTTTCCAGTTTTTTATCTAAAATTATGGTCCTTAAAACACTGGGCAAATTCCAAATATTTGAAAAGACATTTTTAAAAATTCCGAGAAAAGACAGTCCTTTAAACTGCTCTTTAAAAAAGCTAACTGTATCTCCTTTTGGCTTTGGATTTACCAATATAAAACGCCCTCCAGTTTTTAAAACTCTACTAACATCTTTTAAAAATTCTTTTGGCTTTTCAAGTAAAAATAGTACATTTATTGCTACTACACAGTCAAAATAATCTTTTCCATAAGATAAAGGTTTATTTAAATCAAAGAGCTTGAAATTAACATCCTTTATATTTCCTATCAATTTCTGAGCTATACTTAGCATTTCTTCTGAATTGTCAATCGCCTCAATTTCTCCTTTAAAACCTCTCTCAATAAGCTTTTTCTCTAAAATTCCGCTTCCACAACCAACATCCAAAACTTTTTTCGGCCCGTATTTTAAAAGTATATCTATAACTCTATCAAACTTTTCAATGTGGGCTTTGGAAATTGTGGAAACTTTATCATAAGAGCTTGCAACCTCATCCCATATTTTATCCTTTTTGGATTTTTCCATTTTTATAGAAGATTATTCGCAGATTCCTAATGTCAACCATATATAAATCCGGAGCCTGGAGGTATTCCTGATTCTTTCTTATCAAAATTTTAACTATTTCTTCTGCTACAAACGCCCCTCCCATTGGAGGCGCTGTGGCTAATGCTGGTATATGAAGGTGCTCACCATTTAAAACCCTCTGAACTTTCTCAGGAGTAGCTTCCTCAGGTAAAATAGGGAATAAACCTTCAACTAGCTTTCTAAGATCTACATTCTTGCCCGATACAAACATATCCTCAAAAGTCATACCTAGAGGATTAAAACTTATTACACTAAAGAGAGTCCCTGCGTTTTGTGCTGTAAAAACCCATTGTTGGTTTCTAGCCGCTTCTTTATGTAAAGCTAACTCATCCCCTATCGCATAGAAATCTATACCATCTACTACCGCATCAGCCCCATTAAGAAATTCTCTTACGTTAGAGCTCATTACAGAATGATCCCAGCTTTTTAATATAAGTGAAGGATTTATTCTTAGTAATTCTTCTCCTATCACCACAGCTTTATTTCTTCCCAATGTATCTACGTATGCACCAAACTGGCGATTAATATTAGATACTTCAAAACAGTCAGGGTCAGCGATCCGAATTTCACCAACACCCAACCTCGCTAATATAATTGCCACTGGTCCTCCCAATCCTCCAGCTCCAGCAATCGCTACCTTTAAATTCCTTATCCTCTCCTGCTCCTCTTTCGTAAACACTCCTATGTTGCGTTGGAATATCTCTTCGTATGTATATTTATGTTTCATGTTTTTCAATTTTTAATAATTTTTATTCTTGTACTTTTGTGACGCAACTTTTAACATTTAACTTGTAATTTTTCTGCCAGAGGCGGATCAGCCTTTGGCTGAGACTTTTGATCTGTAATTTGATTTTTGAGATTTGATTTTTGACTTATTTATCTTACTTCTTATGATAACAAAAAACTAAGCAAAGATAAAGAAGGTTAAGGTTGACATTTTCCCTATTATGACCTATTATGAGTGACCAAGGTCTACTATAGAAGGAACTTTGACATAAGGAGGATAAAATCCAATGAAGATAATTTTCTCAAACCCACCTTCTAAAAACCGGAAGGGACTTAAAGAAAGAGGTATGTTCCCTTTGCCTGCAATAATGTTAGCTGATGCCCTAGGGGAAGAAATGCGAATCGAACAAGCTTCGCCGGATCTTACGCCTAATCACTTACCGTTAGTTAATGCCATTTCCGATTCCAAAGCAAGTTGGGCTGCTTTTACATGTTATCAAGAAACAATGAGCTCAGTGATCGAATTGGCAAGATTAGCAAAGAACACAGGCAAAAAAGTAGTGCTAGGAGGAGCCCATGTTTGTTTGTGGGGAGGCAAAGTAGTTTTAGAGGAGATACCTGAAGCAGATTTTGTGATAATCGGTGAAGGAGAACTGCCTTTCAAGATGCTTATCGAGGGTTTTGACTTCAATAAAATACCTGGTCTTTGGTGGAGAGACAATGGTAAGATCAAAAATAATAATCTTCCTTTATACTACCATGATTGGATAAATCAACCTCCATTAATTAAGGGTTACTTACACTTCGACTACTCTGAAATCTGGGACTTACATCAAAGAAACGGCAGAACTGGACATAAAAAGCCATTTTCGGTGATGGCCATCCGTGGTTGTGCCTATGCTTTGAGAAACAAAAAAAGATGTAAGTTCTGTGCAATGCCACTCGGTAATTTGCTTCGCTGTCGATTGCCTCGGCACTTCTGGGCTGAAATCATGTGGGCAGTCGATAAATACGGCATCGATGTCGTTTGGGACCACTCAGACTCGCTCTTTGGGTCAGTAGATTGGCTTAATGAAGCAGCAAGGACAAGGCCTATTGGTTCTCCTTCAATCTGGTGTTATGGAAGAGCAGACGAAATTAGAAACGACACGATCCAAGCAATATCTAAAATAGGGGTCGAGCATATATATATTGGAGTAGAGGTTGGCTCTAATCAGCGCCTTCGGGAATTTAATAAAGGTATCACACTCGAGGAAGTTTCTCTAGCGACTCATCTCTGTAAGAAATACGATATTAAGGTACAACTTTCATTTATATTTGGTCTACCTGGCGAAACAAGGAAGTCTCTCGATGACATCCTAAAACTAGCAGCTCACTATGCTGAATTGGGAGTTGAGGATATAGTCTTTCATGAATTCATACTCAGAAAGGGCCTGGGGTGGTTTAACTCCGTCGTTCAGAAATACCCAGGGACAAATGGAGTTGTTATCGACCAGGGGGAACTTCAAGAGGTCTACTGGAAACTCTTTAATCCTTCTTTAGACCGAGACGAAACTGTAGAAAAAGTCAAAAGTGTTATCTCTCTATTCCCAAAATCTGAGTTAACCGCATGGAATATCTAAAAAAGAATGTTATACTGGAAAGGAGGTAAATATATGAAAAAGCTCAACTTGTACGCATTTGAAGGTATCCCTTTAATTCAGCAAGGAGATGACATAGGGACAATTATTTGCGAAGTTTCAGAAAAAGAAGGTTTTCTTTTTGAAGATGGTGACATTGTAGTAGTTACTTCCAAGATTATATCCAAGGCCGAAGGACGACTTGTAGATACCTTTAGAATAAAGCCTTCAAAAAAAGCGACTTCGATAGCTGAGAAGCTTGATATGGACCCAAGAAATCTGGAGGTAATTCTTCGAGAAACAAAAAGATTACTAATAGCAAGGCCGGATTTACTTTTAACCGAAGATCGCTTAGGGTTCATCTCCACTAAAGCAGGTGTGGATAGTTCCAATACAATGGCTGGACCGAAAGGACAAGTAGTAAGCCTTTTGCCCAAAGACCCTGATAGTAGTGCTAAAGAAATTCGACAAGTGATAGAAAGAAATATGGGGAAAAGAGTTGCTGTGATAATCAGCGATACTTTTGGAAGACCCTTTAGAAAGGGATCCGTCGGCATGGCGATTGGAATTTCAGGTATCACTGCAATATACTATCCTCCAACTAGAAAAGATATCCATGGGAAAAAAAGGCATCCAGAAATTGCGCAAATTGATGAGATCGCAGCTGCTGCATCTCTTCTTACGGGACAGACTAATGAGTGTCGACCCGTGGTAATAGTACGGGGCGTTGGGTACCAAACATCGGAGATGAGTAAAATCAAAGATCTTCTCCATCCGATCACGAAGTACTTTCAAGACGTTAAAGACACTTTAGAAACAGCAAAGCAAGTCAAGAAAAAATAAAAGACTCCTTAGCCCTTCTCAGCCATTGCCGCGAAGGGCTTTTTATTTCTCAACTAGTTCTTTGTTTATATATCCACAAAGAGCATCCATAGAACCTGAAATATAATAAAATCCTAAATCTCCTATCAGCCAATTTATAAACCTCACTCGATTTTTATGATATTCTGGTTGATCTAGTGAGGGGAGATAATCTCCAAAAAGATATGAAGGGCCTCGAAACATAAGAACACAAGCTCCTCTTATATATCTTGTAAGCTGTTCATAAAGAAAAAGTTTACCCATATATAAAGTTTTTTCATCTCCAATTTTTTTAATAAATAAAGAGGATGACTTGTTGTTATCTAGGTGGATATAAAAAGCTTTAGCTATTTTAATGGCCTTTTTTTCTACAGAAACCCCCAAATCTTGCGGACGAATATTAATTTTATTTGTCCATTCATCTTGATAGCCTTTTTTGAAAAGTTTTTGGAGATCGGTATTATAATATTTAACGGTCGTAAATCTTAAAGTAAATACTTTTGATCCTCCAAAAAGATATCCCTTATCCTCTCTAAGTCCCCCTAAAACTAAGTCGCCTCCAATAAGTTTATAATTATATTTTCTACAAAGTTCTAAAGTTACAGAAGTTTTCCCAGATCCTCTTTTCCCCATCAAAAGGACTGCCTTTCCTTGTTTAGATACACCTGCCCCTTGTGTTGTAGAAATAGAATTTTCTTGTCTTTGCGGTTCAAGCATAAAATGAGCTCCAAAAGGAATTGGGGAAGCCTCAATTATCTCTTCTAAGGGGCCTCTTATCTCCAAAGTTTTATTATTATTGAGTATTTTTGCCGCCGAAGTACGGTCCTTTATATATATTATAGAGTAATCTGATTGAGCTTTCGTTTTAACACAACGATACTCTGGAATGAAAGGGATAAATGGTCCTTTTCGTAAAATATCAAAAATACCGGGATAATTACTATAAATATTTATCCCATAATTATCCATATAAATTGAACATTGAAATTTAATCTTTTTGTCCATAATATCTTCCCGGGAAGGGTAAAAAATATTTATCCTCAACAATTCTTTTTATCCAATTCGTTTTAGATAATTCTCTTTCAATAATTTCTCTAATTTTTTTCTCGCTCCTTCTTCCGTTTATGTTAATTATTACTTTCTGGGGAGAGTTAATTGGTTTTTTATTTTGGCTAGCTAAAATTACCAAACATTCGCATTCTAGCTCTTCGCCTATTGCCTTTGATATTTGATCTGTAAAATATGCATAAACCTTACCCACATGGAATGATGGATTTTTTCCATGGATAGCATCAGTACTAAAAGGCCGTAAGCAAGAAATTAATCCTCTCGATTTATTGCCCCTCCCTACTACTCCTTCTTCTCCATAATCTAATGCTGATCCCGAGATAGTAAAATAGTAATCTCTTATGTCTTTGGATCTTGCTTTGGGGTTTCCCAATAAACCAAAATCTTGTGTATTCAAATTAATGTTTATTTTGAATTTATCCTGCAAAACATTTTTAGCTATTCTTTCAAGCTCTGTTCGGATAAAGTTTAATTTGTCTATATAAAAAACCCTGTTGGGTGTGTTAGAAGAAATAAAAGGGATACATAGTGTTAAATTTATATCTTGGAAACTTCTGGTCGCTAAGATTTTTATATCATGGCCGATATAATTAAACCTCGGATTCTTATTCTCATCGTAAAAGTATTTTTCCATTTCTAAAACTAATCTTTCGGTCGACGATAATGGCCAAAAACTAACAATTGCCGAACTGTCGTTGATAAATGGAGTTTTGAACTCTGGTAAATCATTTAAACTTCGGGGTTTATACCAAACAGGAGATTTAGAGTAGGAAGTAGAAAAAGATTTTATTTCCAAGTGCTTTTCCAGATCTAAATGTGGTAGGGTTCTTTTTAAATATTCTTTAGTTGCCTTTTCTTGGATTTCTTGAAAATCAATTTTTTTACCCCCAAATACGGAACTAACACGACCGTTGATAATCAAACGTAATGGTTTTATCATTTCTCCTAGGCCAAAATCTATTTTAGCCTGTCCCCCCATGATTAAAGTTTTATCAAAGTGATGATGAAGTACCACACCAAAATTTTTAAGACAAAAACGAGAGTACCCAATTGAAACAGCCTCAGCAATACCGTCTGCCAAGGTATCTGGATGGCCAATCCCCTTTCTCTCTACAATTTCAAACGGCCAAAAATCCACTGGGACCATTTTAGTATTAATAAAGATATTCTTCATTTTGCAATTAAACTATTAGATTTCAATTATTATAACTGAAGATTAAATAGGGGACAATAACTATCCTCTTTCCTAGAAGCAAAACTTGACTTTCGGATTTGGATTGTTATTCTAAAAATAATAAAATCAACCGATTTTTAAAGAGAAAGATGACTAAAACAATAGATTCTCCATATTACCGAAGGTATGACTTTAGTATTATTATTGTCTGTTATAATCAAGAAAAAAGTCTTCGGTTATCATTGGAATCCTTATTGAACCAAAAATTCGAGGGAACGTACGAAATCATAATATGTGATGACGGCTCCTCAATCTCTCTTTTTAAATCATTTAGAAATAAATTCGATAAAGCTAAAATTCCAATTCGTTATATATGGCAACAGGACAGATCAATTCGTGCTGGTCAGTCTAGAAATAGCGGGATCAAACTCTCTCAAGGTAAGATTTTACTTTTTTTAGACGGAGATATGGTTCCTACTTTCGATCTTTTAAAGAGACATTTCTTATTACACCGCTCAGACAAAAAATTTATAATTGCCGGCAATAGGCTTTGGGTTTTTGCTGAGCAAGTATACATCACCAAGCTCTCGATCCATGAAGTATTGAGATTATTCAAGCAATGCGGAAAGGTTCATCCGAAAGTTCATAATAAACAGGTCGCTTGGGCCCAATCTAATAAACCCTGGAAAGCTTGTTTTAGTTGTCATGAAAGTATCACTTGGTCGCCCGAGGTTTACTTTGATGAAACATTAATAGGATATGGAGCTGAAGATTGGGAATTAGCCTGTCGCCTTTGTGTCAGGCAGGGGTATGTAGCATCTTATCACGATAAACTTATAGCTTATCAATATCAAATGCCAGGGTTTAATTTTAATGTCTTCAAAAGAAATCGCCATGATGAAATTATACAATGGTTACGTAATACTATTTATTTTGTTGATAAATATCCAGAAATTGATTTTTCAGATCTTTTTGATAGCTTCCGACGATTTGAATTAGATCATAAAACAAATACATGGAGAGTCCGTAAAGACAAACTTACTTCCTATGATCTTGATCAAATTGTAAGCAATATAAAAGGGTGGCTCAAGGAGAATGGATTTTATCCTTAGATCTTAAAATTCAAAAACTGAAAATATTCATTTGTTAAATAACTTAATTTTTAATAATTCTGCCTGTCGTCTGATTCTATTTTCAATTTCTATAGGACCAAGATCGGAAATTTCTTCCCAAAATGATACACTCCGCCACAACAAAATAGGGGTAACGAAGTTGGCCAGTCTGGAAGATAATTCTGGATTAAATTTATCTTTATAGCAGATTTTTAAAAAACGATTAAGAAATTCTACCCATATTTCCATTGAAAGAGTTGGCCTACCTCCTTCTACTACTTTTTTAATTTTATCAGTTATATCGCCAAAATATTGAGAATACTCTAATTGATTTTCTAAGAACTTTTCGCCATATTCCTTCAATTGTGTTGTTGATTGTTTTTTATAAAAAGACGGTTTTTCTCGGGACTCATCTATAGTTACTACGTTGCTACATTTCTTTAAATTGACTTTAACCTCTTTCAAATTCTTCAAATTCCTCCTATAGATTCTAGCAACTTCAATTGCGGATTGAGTAATTTGCGATAGCTTATAATCAAGTAAGGAAAAACCTGGATTATGAATTTTTTTCCCTAAAAATACTTCTTGAATTTTAAATCCACCACCAATAGCATGACAGGTCATAAAAATATCAATACCATATTCCAAGGTCGTTCTACTGGGTCGTTGTCTTAATAAATACCTATATAAATATTTATTAAGACTGAAGTCTCCGCCTATAGGCTGTCTGATGTCAAGATTAAATAGTGAATATATTAATGGATAGATAAAATGATTAGTCACATTGGCATCAAACCGACTTCGAAGATAATTAGGAACTGTGTAATCGCACCTTTCTTTAACAATTGGGTTAAGCAATAAAAATATCCATTCAGGGCTTATACTCTTAACATCACCATCAACAGTAGCTACAAAATCAGCGTCTAAATTAAAACAGAATTTAAATAACGAAAGCAAATTTTTCCCCTTCCCCCTTGGATTTTTGCCACCATTTAAATATTTCTTTGCATTGTGAGTAGGGGTGTTTATAAAGATCTTTTTTGTATCGTCAATGCTCTCGCTATCTACATTAACAATCAAACAATCAAAAGATTTATAATATTTTTTTAAACCGATATCAATTTGCTTTGTTAAGTATCGAATCGATTCCTCTTCATTATAAGTAGGGATTCCTACAACTATCTTTTTTTTCATTTTGACGTAAATTTATAGATATTAATAAACATCCTTCCGAAGAAAGATGTTATGTGATATTTATTTTTGTTTGGATTTAATGGTATCCCTGGCTCAATCTCTTGTCAATAGTTTTTTCACCTTCAACCAAAACATATACCCCATAAAAATTATCCAACTAAAAAACAAAATCCAAAACCACCAAGGAATATTTCGGCCCCAAAAAATTACATAAAGATAAGGTAAAATCCAGGCAAATCGGTTTAAACCTACTGCACCGGCAAACCCTTTTTCAGTCAAAATATCGCTGACCTTTAGGTGATTTCTTTTATCAGAATATTTCTTTTTAAAAATCAAAATCTCTTTACCAATTTTAAACCAGCCATAATAGTAAAATGGTACAGAAAAAACCATTAAAAAAGTAAAGATAAAAGGATCTATGTGATATGTATTAACTGCCAAGTCGTAATAAATTTGGAAAATATTAAACTTCATCGCCTAAATAAATTTTTTAAATTAACAATGGCGCGAGCAACAATTTCTCGCCCTGGTTTTCTATATAAATATTCTTTGGCAAATTCGTTTAGTTTTTGGTCTTTGTGAGCAAGTTTTTCTTTATAAATAAGATGAGGTTTTTCGTCATAAAACCCTTCCATAATACAACCTTCACGTTCCAGATTTCTGTATTTCTCGCCAACGACTTTTAAAAATCCTTTTATAGTTTTCCAGGTTTCATCATCAGCTTCTTTGATTTTTTTGGTTTTAGGATCTATTGAATAAGGATTAGGATAAATAAAATCAGAAATTTTTGACAAAGTTGAGAGGGTTCGAATGTTGGGAGTTATAAATACAAATTCGGTTTTGAATCTTGCTTTTTTTAAATTATCGATTAAAATCTCTTTACCCAAAGCAAAGTGCATCTTTTTTGAAAGATCAAAATTTCTAAAAATAGGGTCAACAACTGTTAACCCAAAAGAATAGATTTTACGACCTCGTATTTTTAGCTTTTTAATTGGAGCTATCCCAATTAAATTGTCCTTGGAATCTCTTAATAGACATAAAAGGTAAACTTTAAGAACACTTTTTTCTAAATACTCTTTTTCAAAATCCCCCCAACCTTTAGTGGCTAGCTCTCGGATTTCTTTTATTGCCTCTGGCTGGGTTTTTTGGGGAATATTTTTTGAAGGTTCTTTGATTATTTCGGCAAAGAGAGTTTCTTCTTTTTGGTCTCTTTTGACTTTAATCCTCTTGATTTTGCTTTTTCCTGTATATCTTTTCATGATTTTTGATTCAGACCACAGACTACGGGCCTCAGACTACAGACTTCAGTCATCGGACTTCAGATACTAATAACGAATAACTTTATATATACTCGCCTTGCCTTACTTCTTATGATACCACAAATCCCCCCAAATAAAAAAACAAACCCCTTACGGTTGGGGTTTTACTGAATTAACTCAAGTAAAGCTCCTTTGTTTATATACCAATCGGAAGCGTAGTAGTCTGAGAGTTCCACAGTAATAGCGGGACCGCCAACGGCTTCGGTAAACCATTTAGTGGCGGTTCCGGGATAACTCCAGGAAGGATCCTCGTAGAGACTATAGCCAGTTCTTGCTACATACCAACGAGCCAATTCTTCTGATGGCCCATGAATTTCAGGGTTAACCAAATTTCCCCGGGCGTGAAAAGAGACCATCTTTTTTATATTATATTGCAGGACTACATCTTTTATTGTCCTACTTTCACTTTCTGAAAAAGGAAAAGGACCAGCATAATCGTTATTTTCACCCCCATAATTTTTCCAACCAGAAGTTTCGAAGTTAATGTTGATATTGATTCCATTAGCGTTTAATTTATCATTTCTTTCCCAATATCCGTCGGGATTTGCAACTGGAATCAAAACCACTTTTTTTGTCGGGCCAACTAAGGAGGAATGACGGGCAATTGTCTCGACTAAAGTATTAATTAAACTAACCGTTCCCCTTTCATTTCCATGAATAGCTCCAAAAATAAGAATTCCTTCCCCTCCACTGCCAAA
>JABAOH010011002.1_pt1 | contig 11573 bp, 11 predicted proteins | sample 7062181 | NCBI WGS metagenome assembly JABAOH01 (sample SAMN14538630, study PRJNA623070) | marine sediment metagenome | biome: marine biome [ENVO:00000428]; feature: marine pelagic biome [ENVO:01000023]; material: deep marine sediment [ENVO:00002113]; isolation source: pool of 5 deep marine... | reverse complement strand
ATAAGCATGAGACGTGTCAAAGCACACGCCAACACGCTGCCTATCCTCAATCCCGGAACAAATGTACTCGATATCTTCGAATGAAGATCCCATGCTATTCCTTGTCCCGGCAGTATTCTCCAGAAGAAGCACAACGCTGTCATCCACAGCCGCCAAGGAATCATTGATTGCCCTGACAATCCTCTTGAAACCAACGGTTCTTCCGTGCCCTAGATGGCTCCCGAGATGAGTCACAATATAAGGGACCCCCAGACTGCTGGCTCTGCACAACTCCTCTTTAAGAGCCTTCACTGACTTGAAATAGACACTCTTCTTCGGAGAGGCAAGATTCAACAGATAAGGTGTATGAATGAAAACAGGTCCTATCCCACTCTTCACCAATTTCCTCTTGAAACTCTCAACCTCTTCCAAGCCAAGACTCTTCGCTTTCCATCCTCGGGGATTCCTGGAAAACATCTGGAACGTATTGCAGTCTCTTATGACAGCTCTATCAACTACTTCATCTATTGATCCTGCAATCGAGAGGTGAAGCCCAAGCTTAAGTTCCATCCCCGTCCATTCCGATCAAGTTTCATGCTAGAAATCTCTAACACTCCTAATCATTAGAGTCTTCTTCCTTGAAAAATTTAATAGTGCATCAACGGTTCTGTAGCAATATCTAGTACGGTGTGTTGTGGCTTCATGAAGAACAAGATTGTCCTGATAATGGGATCCAAAAAGGATCTGGATTTTTCTCGCGAGATAGCCAACCACTTGAAGACTTTCAAGCTGGACTGCCAGTTCAGAGTAGCTTCTGCCCACAAGACTCCTGAGAAAGTTCTGAAGATCCTGAAAGAATATGAGAAGGAGAAGATCATCTACATCACTGTTGCAGGCAGGTCCAACGCATTAAGCGCCTTTGTTGATGCCAACACGACAAAGCCAGTCATTGCCTGTCCCCCATACTCAGAGAGATTCGGCGGCGTCGACATATATTCCACTCTCAGAGTTCCAAGCGGAATAGGCCTGCTCGCAACCATAGAGCCAGAAGCAGCCGCGATTGCTGCCGCAAAGATCCTGGCCCTAGAAGATCAAGAACTTGCGAACAAACTTCAACAGTATCAGATGTCAAAGAGAGAACAGATAGAAAAGGCTGACAGATCAGTCGAAAAGACGAAACTGTGAACCCTATGGGCAGCGTAAAGGATCTAGAGATCATCAAGAAACCCAGAAAAGACATGATGGGTATCGGAAGATTCCATTTCTCTGACCGATACTCAGTCTTCGACTGGGGTGCAATGCCTGACAGAATCGAGCACAAAGGATCCGCCCTCTGCATGATGGGCGCCTATTGCTTCGAAAAACTTCTCTCAAGAGACATAAACACTCACTACAGAGGCCTTGTCAACCAAGACGATGAACTGGTGAGGCTGAAGGAGCTGGATCAACCAACAAACATCATGGAACTCGACTTGGTCAACGTGATCAGACCTCAAGCTCGGGTGGAGCATGGCAGCCTAAGATATGACTATAGCATGTTCACAACAGAGTTGAGCAACTACTTGATTCCTCTCGAAGTAGTATATAGAAACGGTTTGCCCGAAGGCTCTTCCGTATTCAAAAGGCTAGAACGCGGCTCAACCACAATCGAAGAGCTGGGGCTGGATCATCATCCCACGCCCGGCGAATGGCTTTCCAAACCGATCTTCGACGTCAGCACAAAACTTGAAGAGAAAGACAGATATGTCTCATGGAAGGAAGCCGAAAGAATTGCAGGCTTGATAGACCAGGAAGTAAAAGACGTCAAAAGCGTGCTTTTGGAAGTCGACAACGTAATAACAGATGTAGCCGCGAACGCAGGCTTCAAGAACGAGGATGGCAAAATCGAGTTAGCTTTCAACCCTCAACGGAGACTCATGGTCGTCGACGTAATCGGAACTCTTGACGAATGCAGATTCACATATGGCGGGCTACATGTCAGCAAAGAACTGGCTAGAAAATTCTACAGAAGAACAGACTGGTATACAGCTGTAGAAAAGGCAAAGATAAGAGCCGAAGAAGAAGGAGTCAAGGACTGGAGAAGACTCTGTCCACACAGCCCACCGAGGCTTGATCCAACCTTAAGGAACATAATAAGTGAGATCTACATGGCTGCAGCAAACAGACTCACAAGTCAAGAACTGTTTGACGTCTCCGACTTCGATGAAGCCATGAGAAAATATGGAAGCTATAAAAGTGGAGACTAGGTGACGATCTCCTTCAGTCGATCTGCTTTCCAAGCTCTTCTGATCTCTAGAGCTATACGGTCTCCCATACTCATAGTTTTCTTATACTTGGCATTTGCATATTGAGATCCTATTCCCATGTGTACGTTTGTACCTCCCCCGTGTCGCAGGGCGATGTCCTGAGTCACTGGGATATGCATATACGGGTTCCTCTCTTCTGGCACATCATACAGTCCATAATCTGTTGCTGTCTTTGCTTCTGTGCCGCTTGTGAAATCAAGCTTGGCCGCTGGCTTGAGCTCATACTTTGAGACGCGATCCCAAGTGATCAGTGTCTGTAGACACCAGGCTCCTATTATCCCTGGAGGACCATGCTCCTTGCATGCAAGCATGAAACGATCAGCATACCTGTGGACATCCTTCAGTAGAGATTCTCTGAGACTTAACACCGCATGAGCTGTAACCTCAAAGGACGGAATCTTCCTCAGCCTCTCTTGAACATCATTTGGCAGCCTTTTCAAACCATCCAAAATCGTTTCTCTCCTCTCATCTATTGAGAGAAACTGGTTGGCCAAGCACATCCTTGCTTCTTCAATTCCCGCGTTGTACAACTTTGCGAAGTAATCATCCACATCTCCCCATTCACTCATCGCATCCAGAGGCGAGAAGAAAAAGTTGAAGTTAGCGTGGGGTCCTAACACAATCTGCTCTACACGACCGTTTTCCAACCCCTCTCTATCTATGTTCCCTGCCTCAACCTCCTTCGCGACCTTTTCTTCTAGATGTTGCGAATCAGCAGCGAATATGAACTCTCTCTCAAAAGCTCTATGCGCGTGTTCCGCCTTCAGAACCATCGGTTCATCTACAGGTTCCTTAAACCTCAATCCTCCTTCATGGGCTTCGTAATCGTAAGATTTTGGGTAGGGTATGTTCGCTTGTTCTGCGAACCAGTAATAGTCCCTTTCAATCTCTCCTCTGTTCTCAATTTTCAAAAGCATTCTCGAACCGACTATAGGAACTGCAAAGTCATTTTCGATCACACTGCAATATTCATCTCCTCCCACGTAGACTGAGAAAGCCCTATTCGGAATCTGCAGACACTCCAAATCAACTAGTTCGTCCACATGCCTAACAATGTCCGAATACTTCTCAAGAATCAGTATGATACTTCTCCAATCACCATCCTTCCTGATATCCTTCGAATCGCTTACAACCCGAAGATTCCTTTTCACAAGGCTCGGCAGATCCTCTACAGATTCGCCAACCTTGCCAACCATAGGATTTTGCAGGTAGATTCTCGCCCTACTAGGAGTAGTATAGATTATGCTTCTCAGACCATAGTTCCGTTGGCCTCCCCAAGCATCTAAGGCTGAGTGAGATCCCAAGTTCAGCCCAATTGGTTCCTTGTATTTCTCAACGATTTCCCGCATTTCTTCTCTATCAATTGTCATACAGATCACAAGTTTTAGCTAAGGAATCTAGTGTCCAAGATTTTAAGTCTTTTTCACAATCCACTGTAAAACATCCTAAGTGATTTAAGTTCTAGAGGCGTCCTCTATCCAGTTCTTACATACATGGTTATAAGAAAAGCACGAATGATTATTCTTGGAGAAGGGAGTTGGCTGAGTCTTTCAGATGGCTCTTTGTAGATTTCATTCCCTTACTTCATGATAGAAGAAGGGTGGCCAGACAATTTCAAGTGGAGATGTGGCTTGATCCCTCTCCCATTACGAGGGAATTGAAGATCAACACGTTCAAGCAATACAGAAAAGACGTTAGTCCAGAACTAAGATACATTGTCTGAGATGTTGCAGACTTCCAAAACTCTCTTGAAACCCTCACGAGTTCCATACTTCTTGTAATCTCTCAGCGCATCAATAAGTGTCTCCTTATCTACTCTACCCAATATTTCGGCAACTTCTTCTGCAACCGCACCTCCGATGAATAGAAACTGGCAGATGGAGGTCACGTTGGACGGCCGCCGATCTTCGCTGGCGGACTCAAAGTCTACTATGAATGGCTTTCCGTTTCGGTTGATTATAATGTGTTTAGGAGCATGACTTAATTCTCCATGGTCTAAACCTGCTTTGTCAAGGCGCCAACACTGTTCCAAAACCTCACGCAAAAGATTTGCCGCCTGTTTTCTTTCTCTGTTTATTTCAAGCCATGCTGGAAGTAGAAGGCCATCTATGAACTGCATCAAGAGAAAGTTTTCACCGACTTTCAAGAGTTTCGGTCCCACGTACAAAGAGTTTGCCCTTTTTAACATCTCTCCTTCATGTTGCATCTGAACACGATCAGCATCAACTCTCCGAATCTTCAACGCCTCCTTTCTATCATCTCTGACGGCTATTACAACCACTCCCACGTAGCCCTTGCCCAAGACAGGCGTGTTGAAAACTTCCTTTTCTCCTTTGAACTGCAACTCGGTTATGTCCAACTTGCGAAGCTCTTCGAGTCTTGTCCTAAATTCCTGTTCGCTTGGTCTTGGATAGCATATTATTGACATGTAGGGCTCCCTATCCAACTGGTCAATGGATATTCTGAACGCTTCTGCCAAACCACACCCTCTTTCTAACCTGTTTCTCCTTGCCAGAATAAACGTTTTAGGCAACATCGTAAAGTTAATAGGAAACCCTCAGCACTAAAATGCTAACTCATTACGGGGTTTAGGAATGCCAAAATTCAGACAAACAGGCGATATACTCAAGCTGATGAGCAAGAAAGAGGACATACGCAACATAGGCATAATCGCCCACATAGATCACGGCAAAACAACCATGACCGATTCATTGCTGGCTGAAGCTGGGTTACTGTCACCTAAGATAGCAGGCGAAGCCAGGGCGCTGGACTACTTGGAGGAAGAGCAGAAGAGAGGAATAACCATAAAGACAGCCAACATCTCCCTTCTGCATGAGACTGAAGGGCATCCCCACATAATCAACCTGATTGACACGCCGGGCCATGTAGACTTCACCGGCAAAGTGACCAGAGCTTTGCGCGCCATCGATGGCGCCGTCGTCGTAGTAGACGCCGTAGAGGAGGTTATGGTTCAAACAGAAACAGTAACCCGTCAAGCCCTTGAAGAAAGAGTGAAACCTGTCCTCTTCATAAACAAAGTAGACCGGCTAATACGGGAGCTGAAGCTTACCCCGGATGAGATTCAAAGCAAGTTCGTCCGCATAGTACGTGACTTCAACAACCTTATCGACCTTTATGGAGAGCCAGAGACCAAGAAGAAATGGAAAGTTGATCCTGCAAAGGAGACCGTTGCTTTTGGATCAGCCCTCCACAAGTGGGGCTTCACCCTCAGCATGGCCAGAAAAAGGAATCTTAAGTTCACCGACATTGTAGATGCATACAAGAAAGACGAATTCCAAAAGCTTCCCGACATGCTTCCACTCCACGAAGCAATACTTGACATGGTAGTGAAGAATCATCCCAACCCAGTTGATGCCCAGAAATACAGAATAGAAAAGGTCTGGAAAGGGGAGACGGATACAGAGATCGGGCAGGGAATGCTCAACTGCGACGACAATGGCCCTACGATCATGTGTATAACTCTGGCTCAGATGGATCCTCATGCAGGATTGGTTGCCACCGGCCGCCTCTTCTCAGGGTCTATGAAGGAAGGTGGTCAAGTGTACCTAGTCAACGCCAAGAAAGGATATCGTGTGCAGCAGGTCTCCATGTATATGGGAGCCTTCAGAGAGGTTGTGAATGAAATCAGCGCTGGCAACATAGCCGCCCTGTTAGGTCTTGACCTGGCTAGGGCAGGAGAGACCCTGGTGGATGCTGAGCATAAGGATACGATGTTCCCGTTTGAACGGATCAAGTATGTTTCAGAACCAGTAGTGACGATAGCTGTTGAACCTAAACATCCTAGAGAACTGCCTCGTCTAGTGGATGCTATGAGCCGGCTTTCCATCGAAGACCCTAACCTGGTAACAACGATAAACAAGGAGACAGGTGAATACCTCTTAAGCGGGATGGGCGAACTCCATCTAGAGATCGCCGTGAAGTTCCTAAGAGACTACGGCGGTGGAATAGAGATCACAACTTCCCGACCCATAGTAGTTTACAGGGAAAGCGCACTCAAACCCGGTGTCGTGGCTATGGCGAAAAGCCCAAACAAGCATAACAGGTTCTGGGTGCAGATCGAGCCCCTTGAAGAAAAAGTGATAAAGATGATTGAGAAGGGCGATATCGCCGAGGAGATGGGTCGGAAGCGAGTGGGCACTACACTGAAAAACGAGGCTGATTGGCCAACAGAAGAAGCTAGAAACGTATGGGGCATAGAAGAGCATAGGAACATAATCGTTGACCTAACCAAAGGTGTTCAATATCTACGAGAAGTCAGAGATATGATTCTATCTGGTTTTCGATGGGCTTGCGAAACCGGGCCTTTGTGTGAGGAACCTATGAGAGGTCTAAAAGTGAAACTGACGGATGTGAAACTCCATGAAGACCCTGTGCACCGCGGTCCCGCACAGGTCATGCCTGCGATACGCCGAGGCATACTAGGTTCTTTTCTAACCGCGAAACCTGTCATCTTAGAACCTATCTACAAGATCGGAATCTCAGTCTCTGCCCAATGGGTGGGAGAATCCTCCAGCATGATCACGCGGAAACGCGGAAGAATAGTCTCCTCTGAACAGAGAGGCGCCCTCACCAAGATCACAGGATACATACCAGTCGCTGAAACGTTCGGCTTGTCCGCAGATATGCGTTCTGCAACCTCAGGCCATGCCTTCTGGCAATGCACGTTTGACCATTGGGAGAAAGCGCCAGAAAACGTTACGGCAGAAGTCATCCAACAGATCCGCGAAAGAAGAGGCCTACAACCAAAGGTTCCGTCACCGAGCAAGTTCATAGACGAAGCCTAATACACGCATTCCGAGCACTCTTCTTTTCAACAGGAGCCAACGCATTGAAGGCAAAATATGAGAAGTTGAGAAGGATAGTGCAGAAGGAACTCTCCTGCTCTGCTCATGCTATGGAGCATATTGAAAGAGTCTTCACCCTATGTCTACATCTAGCCGAATACGAATCAAATGTTGATCTCGACGTTCTAAAAACCGCCGCATTACTTCATGATCTGGCACGCGTCAAAGAATTCAGAGACAAGACAGGAACAATCGATCATGCAACACTAGGAGCTGAAATGGCTGCAAGAATCTTGAAAGACTTGCGGCATTCTGACGAGAAGATCTCCAGAGTCAAACATTGCATAACAACCCATCGCTTCAGAGGAAACTCAAAACCTCAGACAATAGAGGCAAAGATCCTTTTCGACGCAGACAAACTGGACGTCTTAGGAGCAGTCGGCGTTGCCCGCTCCTTCATGATGGCCGGTCAATATGGCCAGAAGATCTATTCAGACATTTCACTCAAGAATTACTTAGCGAACAATGTCCTGGGGCAAAAGACTGATGGAAGGATAATAGACATTTCAAAACACGCTCCAAACCTTGAATTTCAACTGAAGTTCAGCCGTATCCTAAGCAGCATGTACACTGAAAGAGCCAAAGAAATGGCTAAGGAAAGGTTCCGCTTCATGAATTCCTTCTTTCGGAGACTGGAGGCAGAACTTTCCGTAAAAGCTTAATCTGTTGATTATTCCTTCTCTTCTTTCTCTTCTGTTTCGGCTTCTTTGACAACTTCGGCTTCTTTCTCTTCTGTTTCGGCTTCTTTGACAACTTCGGCTTCTGCGAATCTTCTAGCCACTCTTGTTATCCGTATCTTGACGTGCTCGCCTGGTCTTGCATCGGGCACAAAGGTCACTAGACCTTTTATTCGGGCTATGCCTTCTCCTCTGCGACTTGTCTCTTGGATATCGACTTCGTACTCTTTTCCTACTTCCACAGGTTTCGGGAGGAATCTGTCTCTACCAAAGCCTCTTCTTCTTTCCATGCGATTTCACCTCTCATTTCTCGAATATGTTGATCTTGTTTTTTCAATGGACGCTTTGTGTCACTCTACTGACATTGATCCATATCTTCCTATATTCAGCTGAATTTCTCCTCTGAAGCTTGTGACGTATCCGTTTTCTATCTTGATCTTGTCATTGACATTCACTTGGTTGATCTGCTTGTTCCAGAGCGTCAATTTGATGTTGCCTGTGTCGTCGCTAAGGATAGCATTGGCCACCTTGAATGTCTTGTCACTTGTTCGGGATTGAACTTCCCGCGGCTCAGTTTTCTCTATGATTGTTCCTTCCACGTCGATGCGTTTCATCCCGTCACGCAAATCTTGTATCTTCATTTTGATCTCCTTCTCTAGCCCACTCTTTCCGCGAAAGCGAATTTGTTGCCTAATGATACTATTTTAACTTTGACTCTTTCACCCACTCTACCTCGTGGAACAAAAATCCGATAACCTTGTACAATCGCTATTCCGTCGCCCCTGCTTCCAATATCATTGATGACAACATCCAACACCTGATGTTGCTGTACAGGAGCCTTCTGAGAAGTCGGCTTGCTTGGACGGTAGCGCCTCTTACTTCCACGCCTTCTAGGTTTTCTTTTAGCGTTTCTCGTCTTGTCCGGCAGCCTTCTTGGCATATCATGTTTTCGTCCTATTCGCGGAACCAGCCTCTGCAGCAAAACTCTAGTGTTATATTTGTAACACGGGTTTTGTGAAGACCAGTTAGATGCAGAAAAGCCCCGCAACCATATAAATCTTGCTAACGGTTCATTCGTAACGCAATGCTTCCACGGGATCCAGCTTTGCTGCTTTCCTTGCAGGATATAAGCCGAAAATAATGCAGACTACCACAGCAAAGATGAAGGCTGCTACAGTCCATTCTGGCGTGAAGATAGGGTTTATCGTCATTCTTTGGGGTTCTGCGACTTGGAAACCTGTGTTTTGCTGTTCCGGCTGAACGAATTCGGATAAGCCATATGCTAACAAGTACGAGAGTCCGTAGCCTGTAACGATACCGATTAAGCCGCCTATCGCACCTACTAAAACTGCTTCCATAAGAAATATGGATAGAACTGTTCGGCTCTTAGCTCCAATAGCCTTCAATATTCCGATCTCCCGGATCCTTTCCATCACTGAGACCGTCATTATGTTCATTATACCTATCCCAGCGACAAGAAGCGATACAGAAGCTACAGCCATAAGAAAGAGTTGAACAACTGTTAAGATCCGATCAACCTGCCTGATAAACGTCAGAGGAACCAAAATAGTAACCTTAAACGGTGGGAAAATGCTTTCAATCTCATCTGCAATCCTTTCAGACTCTTCTGGATCGAAAATTTTGACAAAGATCAGATCGGACTCCTGAGAATCAAACATCTCCCGCGCAGTCTCCAGCGGAATGAACACCCAATAATCAAAGTTCGTTATTCCTGGAGTTCCTCTTTTCTGCAGTGTTCCAGCAACGGAAAATGTGTAATTCCATAGTTCATAGTGGGGAAACGGTTGCGCTTCTAGTGTTCTAATGGTCACTGTTACATTGTCATCTGCTGTTGCGAAGGGGACAGTATTATTTTCAGTTTGATAGTTTACCTTATATCCTATGACTATTGTGTCGTTTCTATATTCTTCTGGGGGTTCACCGTCTTCAAAGATGAACCTATCTGGAAATACCTGGGCGAACTGTGTAAAGTTGACAGCTGTAGCAACAAAAGCATGAGTCTTCTTGTTGCCGTTGTAAAGAGTCACATTGCCAATCTGCATGACCTGAGTTACGGCGTTGACGCCTGAGATGTTGGAGATCTTTTCAACATGCTCATCAGTGAAGCGATCTCGTGCCAGTCCTGCGAAAAAACTTCCAGGGATTACCGTCAAATTGTTCAGCTCAAATCCTGTTTCCATCCTATTCCTTATCTCCAGCCGGAATCCTTCTCCAAGAGATGCTAGGCCGATTATAGCCGTGATGCCAATTGCAACACCCAAGGTTGTGAGGGATGCTCTAAGCCTCCTTTGACCCATTCCTTCCCAGGCCATACCCAATATTTTGACTAATCTCATCCTCTCTTACTCCTCAGGACTTTGTTCTATTTCTTCGATTAGGCCATCCTTTAGGTGTATTATACGGTGAGCTGCTTCTGCGATGTTAGGGTCATGGGTCACAACGACAAAAGTCTGGGCTTTCTCTTCATTCAGCCTTTTCATCAACTGGACTATATCCCATCCTGTCTTGGTGTCAAGATTTCCTGTAGGCTCATCTGCCAGAATGATCTTAGGATCATTGACTAAAGCCCTAGCCATAGCGACACGCTGTCGTTCTCCTCCACTCAGCTCCGTGGGTCTATGATTCATACGGTCTTCCAACCCGACAAGCTGCAACATTGCCTTAGCTCTGGCTGCTGATTCCTTCTCGGGCCAACCTGCTACAGTTAATGGCAGTTCGACGTTCCTCAGCGAGGATAATCGAGACAACAAGTTAAAGAATTGAAAGACAAAACCGATTTTTGACAATCGAAGCTCAGCCAACCTGTTGTCACTAAGTTCAAGAACGTTGGAATCATCAATGAATATATCGCCCTCGTCAGGACGATCTAAACATCCCATTAAATGGAGCAGAGTTGACTTCCCACTACCGGAAGGGCCGAAGATCGTCAGAAATTCCCCTTCCTCAACATCAAAGCTTACACCACGCAGAGCGGGAACGATGACCTTGCCCATTTGATAAGCTTTCTTGACTTGATGAACTTTCAGTATAGCTTTCATTAGGCCTGTTAAATGTTTCAGTGTGCGACTTAAAGGTTTACTTGGAGACCTGGTTGTTTGTTTAGGCAAGGAAAAGCAGGACATAGTATGGCAGGAATCCGACAACTCCAATAATGGCGCTCTTACCTAAAGGCAATTCGAATACTACGCGAACTCCTATGATTGACAATACTATAGACCAAACTGGCCTGAGAAGAGAGGCGGAGAGACTGAACAGAATCATGGTCTGCAATACTGAGGAAGGAGCCGTGGAATCAACGGAAAAATAGAGCGGTGGAACAAGTGCGTAGAAAATAATGAACAATAGCTCCATTACAACTAAAGCTATCAGCGTATAGCCTACTATCACCAAGAAAATCTTAAGTTCTCCCTTAACCTGCAGGAGTCGAGCTATGATGAACAAAACGAAGCTGAAGAGTATCCAATAGAATGGAAAACCCATCACAGCATCCAAGGCGAAAAGGACAATGTTGCCACTCACCATATTAAGTAACGGCTGAAAGCTGTCTGATTGGAAGAACACCTTGTCGATGAGCATTGTCAGATTCCCTCTAGCCGTCTCCGCCCAAACCAATTCGAGTTCTAGACCAGTGATGTTGTCCCATGAGGCATTGAGACTGCTATTAAGCCACCGACCGAAGTCGTTTGCCAATGGAATCGTAATATTCTTCCATGTGCCATTCTGCA
>JABAOH010036413.1_pt2 | contig 11574 bp, 11 predicted proteins | sample 7062181 | NCBI WGS metagenome assembly JABAOH01 (sample SAMN14538630, study PRJNA623070) | marine sediment metagenome | biome: marine biome [ENVO:00000428]; feature: marine pelagic biome [ENVO:01000023]; material: deep marine sediment [ENVO:00002113]; isolation source: pool of 5 deep marine... | reverse complement strand
ACGCCCCTGGAGTTTTGTGACGAACGAGTTCCCACCGAAATTGGGGAGATTCGGGAGCGACTTGAAAAGGAGCTTCTGCTTTCCCTCTGGGATCGCCCCCAGGTAATTCTCTGGTTGAAGCGCTCCCGCCGCTATCTACCCCATATTGAAGAGATGCTGAAAAAGAATGGGATGCCAGATGATCTCAAGTACGTCGCTATTGCTGAGAGTGCCCTTCGGCCCCATGCGGGCTCAAAAAAGGGGGCGATAGGGTTCTGGCAGTTCATGAAGTCCACCGGACAAAAATACGGCCTCGTCATCAACGAACGCATCGATGAGAGACGAAATATCTTCGCCTCTACGGAGGCGGTGATTAGGTGTTTTAAGCATCTTCACGAAACCTTTGGATCATGGACCCTGGCTGCTGCTGCTTACAATATGGGTGAAGACGGACTCATGGCGGAAATCGGGGAACAGGGAACCAATAACTATTACCACCTTTACCTTCCCCTTGAAACCCAACGGTTCCTGTTTAGGATTCTTTCGGTAAAGCTGATTCTCTCCGATCCGGAGCGATATGGGTTTCAGCTCTTCGAGGAGGATTACTACCCCCCTATGAAATTCGACCGGGTTCAGGTCGACTGTTTTCAGGATATTCCGCTCCGAATTATTGCGCAGGCAGCAAATACCCATTTTAAGGTGATCAAGGATTTGAATCCCGAAATTCGAGGGCACTACCTACCTGAGGGAAACCGTGCGATTCTGATCCCAGAGGGGGCATCAAAGGATTTTCATGCTCGATACCAACATCTCTTGAAGAATTGGTTAGCTGATCAAAAGGAGAGAATCTATGTGGTCAAAAAGGGGGACAACCTTTCCTCCATCGCCGATCGATTCGGTGTCCCCTTGGTGGCCATCATTTTCTGGAATCGCCTCGATCCGAATAAACCCATCCATCCAGGGGATGAGCTCATCATTTATCGGAGGGGACCGAAGTTCGTCGAAATTGACCAAGGTGAAGATGAACCTGAAACTGGTTCTTCCTGGAAGGACTAGCCCATAGGAGTAGATTTTTTTCAAATTGCGGTCTTTTATCTGGATCACTAAGATCAGGTTGCCACGAATTGGCTGACATGACCTTGACACACAAACCCTATTTCTCTACAATCTCTCAACCGGAAAGGAAAACCTTAGTACTGCACACCTCTCCAAATGAGTGAAAGGGAGCCTTTCCACCATGCCATCTATTGCGACTAGCCTGGATTATTTTACCGAATCTGTCATTCGGGAGATGACGCGCGTTGCTAACAAACATGGCGCGATCAATCTTTCCCAGGGCTTTCCGGATTTTGATCCGCCCGTCGAATTGGTGGCCGCGGCCAAGCGAGCCCTTGAAGAGGGATACCACCAGTACGCGATTACGTGGGGCTCGCCGCGCTTTCGGGAGGCTCTGGCGCGTAAACAGCAATACTGGATGGGACTGGATCTGGACCCGGATGCCCACATCGTCGTGACTTGTGGCAGCACCGAGGCAATGATGGTAGCGATGATGACAGCCTGCAATCCGGGAGACAAGGTGATTGTGTTTTCGCCATTTTACGAGAACTACGGTGCGGATACTATTCTCTCAGGCGCGGACCCCATCTATGTGCCGTTACATCCGCCGAGTTTTGAGTTTGATCCTGCCGAGTTGCGCCGTGCGTTTGAGCAAGGGGTTAAAGCGCTGGTGCTGTGCAATCCATCCAATCCGACGGGTAAGGTCTTCACCCATAAGGAGTTGCAGTACATTGCCGACCTCGCACGGGAGTTCGACACATTCGTGATCACGGACGAAGTTTACGAGCATATCGTGTACGCACCGCACAAGCATACGTATATTGCTAGTCTACCTGGTATGTTCGAACGTACAATCTCCTGTAGTTCGCTTTCCAAAACGTATTCTATCACCGGCTGGCGTTTGGGGTATGTAATTGCCGCTGCGGAAGTGATCGCCGGGGCGCGCAAGATACACGACTTCCTGACTGTGGGGGCGGCCGCCCCCTTGCAGGAGGCCGCAGTGACTGCATTGGATTTTCCGCACAGGTATTACGAACAATTGCAGCTCGAATACACCAGCCGGCGTGATTGCTTTCTGAGCTATCTCGATCAGGCCGGGTTGCGGTATACCACCCCTCAGGGGGCGTATTACGTGATGGTGGATGTATCGGATTTTGACGCAGAGGACGATAGGACCTTCTGCCACTGGCTCGCCAAGGAGATTGGCGTGGTGGCGGTGCCGGGCTCAAGCTTCTTTAAGGAACCGATCAAGCACCTGATCCGTTTTCACTTCGCCAAGCGGGAGGAGACGCTGGTGGCGGCCGGGGAACGGTTGCTGCGACTTAAGGAGCGGGGCTAATTCGGGTCAAGACGAGATGAGATCATGTGGGTTGAGCTTTGGGTGATAGCCAAGACTGCCGGGCATATCCTGGCCGAGTTGTGGTGGTTCATCCTCTTGGCGGTGATCATCGGGTCGGTTATGTCAGCCCTAAGGCTTGATAGGAGGGTGGCCCAGTTCTTACACCAGGCCGAACTATGGGCCATTATGGGGGCGCTCCTCCTGGGGCTGGTGAGCCCACTTTGAGCCATAGGGGTTCTCCCTGCAGTGGCAGCCATGTTGACTGCAGGGGCGCCAGTGGCACCCGTGATGGTGTTTCTCATTTCTTCGCCGTTGATGAGCCCCAGCGCTTTTTTTATAACCCTCGGTGGCCTGGGGTTTGGCATAGCCATGTGGAAACTGTTCTCAGCTGTAACCATGGGTCTGGCCGCAGGGTGTTTGACGAACTGGCTATCGAAGCGGGGGTATCTAGGCAGGGATCTGCTGCGCGTGAATACCGACCCCCACGATCAGGGCCAGTCCAGATCGTCCTCAAGAACCGAGGTTGATGTTCAGGGCGTGGACAAATGGGGGTTAACCAAAGCGGGTGTCATAAACTTCCTCCGCCTCACCGGACGGTTCGGTGTTTTCATCGGTAAATTCATTATTATAGCGGTGATAGCCCAGGCATTGATAGTACGTTTCGTCCCCCACGATTGGGTGGTTGCTGCCGTGGGGGCCAGGAATTCTTATTCCGTTTTCATCTCCACCTTAATTGGTATTCCAGCTTACATAAACAGCATCAGCGCCGTCCCACTGCTTAAAGGGCTCATGGACCTGGGTATGGATAAAGGGGCCATTCTGGCCTTTATCATCGCTGGCCCGGTTATGTCCATACCCTCCATACTGGCGGTGATGGCCCTTTTCAGGCGGCAGGCCCTTTACATCTATGTGACCGTGGGTTTCGTGGGAGCGCTCGTTATTGGATATACGTATAACCTGTTCTGAGATAAATCGGATAAATCCAAGATGAAATAACTAGCCGATCACCCTCAACTTTTCTGATTAGCTGCGTTTCAAACATGATATGCATTGCGACTCGGGAAATCTCCATAGCAAAAACATTGAATTCGCATAGAGCCGCCCTGTTCGGCTCCTCGGGTCAGCGAAGAGTTGGGCAAACGTTATTCCAATCTTTTTCCAATCTCCCTTGCGCGTGCTGGCCAGCGTTCCCTCTTTTTCTGGCTGGACGTTCTCATGGGCCCGAATTCCGTTTTGTCATTAAAATGGAAAGATCGATAAGAGTCCATAGAAAAACAGGTCCTCCTTTCGAGCCGAAGATGAAATATGGTTCTTGAGGCATAAGACGTTTTGTGTATATTTGAGTTAGTATCTGCTTCACCGATTCGCGACGTGTCACATCAGAAAGCAACTTGACAGCTGATGCCCCGTTCTTTTATTCTATCCAAAAAATATTTATCCAGGAGTCTGGGCCGATAATCTACCGGTGGTTTTATCCCCGCTTTTAGGTATTCCCTTTTCCACATAGGTTGAGTTATAACGGCTGACCATAGATAGGGAGCACAAATGGCAAACAAGAGGAAGGTAACCAGGCGAGAGTTCATCAAGGGGGTTGCCTCAACTGGAGCATTGGTCTATGTAAGCGGATTGGCCGGCGTCAAGCAAACTTTTTCTGACGGGAATAAGTCCCCTATTTTCCGAGTGGAATTATGCCCGGTACATGACGGTCAGCTCCGTCACCGGGGCTTCGATACCTTGTTGGACCTTCTTGCGGAAAACGGGGTGAAGTTCTACCGAACCGATGGTGCTCATCCTTGGGGAGGTCCCGCAGGCATCATCGATACGAACGACGTGGTGCTCATCAAAGTGAACTGCCAGTGGAAGTGCCGCGGTACAACGAACACCGACGTCCTGCGGGGACTGATTTATCGGATTCTTCAGCACCCCGACGGCTTTGACGGGGAGGTGGTGATCTTCGAAAACGGCCAGGGCGAGGGAAGCTTCGATGGCGATCCGAGAGCCTGGGGGTACTATTCTCCTTGGCCTGAAATAGATAATGGAATCTACGTAAACGCCGAGGAAGAGACTGTCCTTACCGTGGATTATCTGGTAAACCCCGTTTTCAAGGACTACCCCGTGAGTTCCTCCCTTCTCGATCCCATCCGTTCCAATTTTATTTCAGACTCGGATCATTCGACTGACGGCTATCGAAGCACCTCAGATGTCTCTTACCCGTGCTTTACCTCCGCGGGAGGACACCGGATAGAATTGAGCGAGGGAATCTGGAACGGTTCGGGATACGATACTAATCTCAAGCTCATCAATCTCCCCGTCCTGAAAACACACGGAGGTACTGGCATCACGGGCGTTCTCAAACATAGTTACGGCATACTTTCCATGGCTGACGGGTATTCGGGCATCCGCCGCCATTACAGTGAATCGGGCACGCAATGCGGGAAAATGTGGAGTCTTGTGAGGATTCCTGATCTGAACATACTCGACTGCATCTGGGTGAGCCATGAGAGTCTGGGTGGCTACCCTCCGGAAACCACTTATCGTACCAATATCCTGCTTGCTGGGATCGATCCAGTGGCGCTCGATTACTACGCGAGTAAGCACGTTCTCTTGCCGCTAGGTGGTAGCAGAGCGCATGAGCACGATCCCGATTCCTTTCCCGGCCTCATCAATCACCTCACCGGTGCGCTCGACTTCATCAATGCCAACGGCGGCATCGGGGGCGAACCTACGCGCATAGGAGACGATAACATTGAAGTCTTCTCGGCGTCGGCCGGAGGCAGTGTGACTGGGGGCGGTGGTGGCGGAGGTGGGTGTTTCCTTGCAACTGCAGCCTACGGCTCCCGTATGGCAAAAGACGTGAAAGTCTTGCATGAAGTTAGAGATAAGTATCTTTTGACAAACTATTTGGGAAGAGCCTTCGTTTCGTTCTATTACAAATATAGCCCGAAACTGGCCGACTTAATCTCGAAGCGCCCTTTCCTAAAAAGCATTGTCAGAGTTGGTCTCTATCCATTGGTTCAGGCTAGCAGACTGGTGGTTGAAACGGGTAAGGATAAAGGGGAGTAATCGATCTTCTTTGGTGGAAGGTTGGATCAGGAAGATCAGAAATAGCCCTGCCTTTTTTCTTGTGCATCTTGTTCTATTCTGCTATGATAGGTAAATATCGAGACGTCAAAGCATCCGTGAGGGTTTGGCAGAAAGTGACGGGTCTAGCGGGGGAGATCCATGAGCTTACAAAACACAGCCGGGTTGCCGAAGTAAATAGGTGGCTCGGCTTTCTCATTGACGTAAATACAACAACAACATAACCCCTGATTTCATGATTACCGGTATTGTAAGAGGAGGACTCATAGACATGGGTGAAAAGCGGAAATTTCCTCGGTTCCCCGTAAAAAAACAGGTCGTTTGCTTCCGCTACGGGAAAGAGATGGTCATGCGAACCCTGGATATCAGTCTGGGCGGATTGAAACTGGAGGCCCCATTCGATTTAGGGGTTGGTGAGTCTATGGATTTCGCCATTCTGGCAGACGGCTCCAAAATACGTGGCAAGGGGAGAATTCTTGCAACCGATGACTTCAAAAATAAGGTTCACGCCAGATTGTGTTTCGACCATACCTCGAATATGGATTTTCGGAGATTATCCAATTGTCTTCCTGCCCCTTCTCGGAGACCCTCTCAAATAGGGGTAATCGGTGATCCGTTTTTATTCCTTCGGGGAACGATGAACCGTGCAGTGATGAAGGGAGTAAAGCGGGTAAAAAATACTTTCAAGGGAAGACAAGAAGACGAGAAGGTGCAGCAGGTGAATTCATGGTTGAAATTACTGCCGGATATGGAGAGAAGGGTGATCACCCTTCGTTTTGGCTTGAACGGGGAAGATACCCTTCCGTTAGAGTCCATAGGAAAACGCTTTGGCCTGGCCCCGGAAAGAATTCGTCAAATCGAANNTCGTCAAATCGAAGCAGAGGCCATAGAGAAACTTCGAAAGATCAGCAAAAAGAAGGAGATCTACTTGGATGACATAATTTGAATGAGGTGAAATAACTAAGCGATCACTTGTAACTTCAATATTGCATGCCTTTCAAATATGAGAATAATTTGGATCATGAGGATTGCAGGAATACGGTTAGCACTATATGAAGCTTTGTCCTCCGCTTTGCCACCCCAACGCGAAGAGCGGCCACCTCTGTCCAAAGTTTTCCCCAAAGTCCTCTAACGAGATTTGCGCACTTCGACCCCCGCCCATGACTCGATGTATTGGATAATCGTTGTAAAATCACGAGGCCCACCACCCTGGCTTACAGTGTATGCCCAAAGTTGACGGACAGCGTTTCCCACCCACATTGGGACTCCCAGTGTCTCTGCCTGTTCTAGGCAAAGTTTGAGGTCTTTGTATATAAAATCAGTCTTAAACCCCCAGTCAAAGGTTCTCGGAAGGATTGACCTCGGAAACTTATCCTCCGTCGCACTGTTCCTACCAGTACTCGCATTGATAACCCTCAACATGATCTCAGGGTCCAGGCCAGCCTTCACCCCCAACACGAAAGCCTCGGAAGAGGCTGCCAGCGCGGTAGCGTTCAGCAGGTTATTAACTAACTTCATTATTTGGGCTAAACCAGGCCTTTCCCCCACGTAGATCAGGTTCTCACCGATGCTCTCAAGAACAGGGGTAACCCCTTCGAATACCGACATCGGCCCCGAGACCATAACCGTCAAGGTTCCCTTTTCCGCCCCTGTAACGCCGCCACTCACCGGTGCATCGAGAACCGAAACCCCCTTTTCCTCGAGCACGTTGGCCACCAGCTGGGCTACCTGGGGTCCCGTTGTTGACAGGTCCACGTAAACTCTCACGGCAGACCCCTTCACAATGCCATTTGAACCAAGGGCCACTTCCTGAACGACATCAGGCGTCGGCAGGCTGACCAAAACAGTCTGAACTTCAGAGGCCACATCCGCAGGTGATTTTGCTGCTCGGGCACCGCGTGCTACGAGGGGAGCAACCGCATCCTCCCGGATGTCAAAGACGGCTAACCCATAACCCCGATCAATCAAACGAAGTGCCATGGGCAGACCCATGTTTCCAATGCCAATGAATCCCAATTTCTTGGTCATGATAACCTCACTTCCTTGGCCATAGGGCTAAGATTCACACCGTTGCCGTTGCCTGCAAAATAAAGCTTCATTTCCGTTCTGTTGGCTTCGTCCCCGAGTTCAGCAAAAACCCCCTTCGCGACTCGGAAACTATCAACAGCAGGTGGGACACCACAGTAGATTGCCGTCTGAAGCAGGACCTCACGAATCTCCTACTTCGTACAACCGTTATTTGATGAGATTTTAGCGTTTATCCATTTAAAAAGACCTCTGTTTCACTCATATATCTGATTACATAGAAAGAAAAATGAAGCATGGAGACCTAATAAGGGGAGGCCCGGGAGGAGACAGGTAGAACTTGATCGATTTCTATAAGGGCTGGTTAATGGTTGGTGAGATATACTTGATTGGCCGCTGCCAGAACCGGAAATGTTTTCCCACCTTTCTGCCGGACGCTTTAAAATCTGAAGGGATTTTGCGTCAAGGGACTACGTTCGCGACAGCTTCACGGTGTTCCGTTTCACGGTTATTATCACGGTAGCCTGAAAGGCATACATCAGCCCCTGGCCAGCTTCATCCAAAAGGCCGCAGCCACTCCCCAGAAGGCATTGAAAACCAATACCAACAAGGGGGTCATGGTCCCCAGATCCAATCCCATCATGCCCTTGCCGGTCTTGTACGGGAATACAACGAAGAGTTGAACGAGCGAAGGTCCCAGACTCAGAATGAGTCCTGTCTTCACTACCGACCTCAAGGACAGGGGAAGGAGAAAGAGAACCCCCCAGATTCCCCCCCAAACGATACGCGGATAGAGCCAGGAAAGGGAGAGATGAGGGGCCAGCCTCACGCCCAACCGGGCGGTCAGGCCGTAATCGCCGCACAATACTACCACCAGGCTATTCACGAGCCCCCCAATGCAGCCCGCGGTAAACGCATGACTCAGCCTGGAAAAGAGAAATCTCAAGGGGTTCCCTTCTTATCCCATCCGATCTAGCGAGCGGCCTCGATGAGTTCCTTCGCCGGCGAGAACTTGGGAACGGTCTTTGCCGGAATATTGATAGTCTGGCCGGTTCGGGGATTCCGACCTACCCTGGCCCTGCGGTTCGAGGTGCTAAAGCTGCCCAGGCCCGGCAGGGCGATTCTTTCCCTTCTCTTGACGCAGCCCTGAATCGAACTGGTCACACAGCTGAGAGCCTTCTCGGCTGCCCTTTTGGTGATTCCTGCCTCCCTGGAAATCCTTTCAACAAGATCTGCCTTTGTCATACCATTTCCTCCTTTCTCTTGAGAGACCGTTTCCTCCTTTTTTAGAGAATAAGGTTACCGGTTCTTTGCCGTAAGATCAAGGGTTTTTTGTGTGTCCGCGAAAAAATTTTTTTCCCGGGAGAAAAAAGGCGAGAACAAGGGCTGTGATGGGCCCCCAGGACATGAGCTTTTTCCCCTCGATTCTGTCCGAGAGAATGCCAAAGAGAGGCCGGCTCAAAGAAGCCGAGAACATAAGGATGGGAGCGAGGAGACTGGCTAAGGTTAGGGATAACCCCAGCTTGTCGATGAGCAGCGGGAGAAGGGCGGCCAGAAAAGAAGGATAGAGATCAACCACCAGATGTTCCAGCGATAGAAGTCCCACCTTGGCCACGTCAATTCGATGGAGTGTACGGATGTTCGCCATGTATAATTCCTCAGGCGGGATATGAGCCGGTCCATGCGGTATACGGGCGTTTTCCGGCTCGCTCCGTACTCATACCACAAAGGGTGGGGGTTTTTCCAGGTTTGGCCCTCAAAGCTCCATGGGCCGTGCTTCAGTGGTTACGAGGCATGGCCCTCCGATCAATTAACCAATGTAACCTTATAAAACTGACCAAACTCAATTTTTATTCGATTGGCCCAAAATTTGCTAATGCTAAAAGGTTGGGGAGGATCAAACGCGTTCTGGAGCGTATTTATCCTCTATTGAAAAGCACGTTGAAAAGAATAATGTCAAAATATAACGGATTGATGGATATCCAATGGTCAATCGCGGTGGTTTTCCAGGGCAATTTTTTCGACACGAAAGGGAAGAATATGCTGTCGACTGAACCCTCGAACGATGAGAAGGAGAGGTTAGCAATAGCGGAAAGGAGGCTTTAGATGATGGGAAAGGAAGATATCAGATCGGGTGATCTGGAGGCCTTTCTGGGCAAGAATACTTCATTTGAGGGAAAAATGAGCTTCGAGGGAATGGTAAGGCTTGACGGTAAATTCGATGGGGAGATTTTCTCCGGGGATATCCTCATCATCGGTGAGACGGCAATCGTCAATGCAACAATCAAAGTAGGTACCCTCCTGGTCGACGGAAAGGTGACTGGTAACGTCCATGCGAGCGATAAAATCGAGATTCATTCCACCGGAAAGCTGAACGGAGATATCAATACTGCCGCCCTGGTGATCAAAGAAGGCGGGGTTTTCGACGGAACCTGCAAGATGGACGAAGGGGCCGAGGAAGCAGCGAAAACGGTGACCCCCCTCAAGGAGAGGGAGGCCGAAGTGCAGAAGGCTGTTGATCTCCTGGATGAGGGTTGACAATTACCATCCCTTCCCCCCTTAAATGTGACTACGGATGAGTCTCGCAACGCAGTTAACCCAGCAAACCCAATAAACCGAACACATGAGATAAACCATCCAAACCATCCAAACGATCCAAAGACTCAGGACTATCCAAACGTTCTCAACGATCTCAACGATCCAAACTGAAGTAACGAAAAACAGCCAAAACGAACAACGGAATAAACCGAATAAATCATCTAAACCATTTTCCGTGAGGTCTTTTACTTCGAGTCGGGTATCTCTTTAAGGAAGGCATCCCTCTTGAGGCCGAAAAAGCTCCTGATGGCCTGTCGGAATTCTTCCACAATGGCGTATGAGCAGGGGATAATGATGAGGGTGAGGACCGTGGAGACCGTCAATCCGAAGATGATGGAAATGGCCATGGGGGCGAGGAATTTGGCCTGGCCAGAGGCGAAAAAGCCCAAGGGTGTCAGGCCTGCTACCGTGGTGAGGGTGGTCAGAAGGATAGGCCGAAGGCGGAGCTGACCGGAACGCAAGAGGGCTTGCACCAACGGCGTACCCTCACGTCTCAGTTCGTTGACGAAACTGACCAGGAGGAGGGAGTCATTTACCACCACCCCGGCCAGGGCCACCATGCCCATCAGCGAAAGCAATCCCAGGGAAAGCCCCATGACGGTGTGGCCCAGAACGACCCCGTTGGCTGCAAAGGGTATGGCCAGCATGACCACAAGGGGCTGAATGTAGGACTTAAACAGGGCCCCCAGGATCAGGTAAACGAGCAGCACAGCCACCAGGAAGCTCTTCAGTAAATCCTGCATGGACTGTTCCAATTCCTGACGCTCGCCCTTGAACTCCAGTTTGTAGCCTGGATATCGAGCCTGGAGATCCGCAAAGCGTTTTCGCACCTGGCTGGTAATTTGCAGGGTATTCCCCTCCTTCTGGTCCACGTCTGCTAGAACCGTGATGGATCGTTTCTGGTCGGACCGGATGATTTTGCTACTCCCCGGCGCCTCCGTTAGCTCGGCGACCTCGCTGAAGTAGACCTTCTCACCACCAGGCGTGGTGAGCACTAAATCCTCGACGCGGGAGGGGCGGTCCCGAAAGCTCTCGGGATACTTGACCACAATGGGGATGTCTTCATCGGATCTCAGGATCTTAGAGGACTCGGCCCCATAGAAACTGCTGCGAACCTGCCTGGCGATGGAGGCTACATCCAGTCCTAGGCTCCTCGCCTCGGGTCGGGCCACGATGCGGAGTTCCTTTTTCCCGGGAAGGAAGTCGTCGCGGATATCTTTGGTGCCGGGTTCAGTGGCCAAAAACCTTTTCACGTTTCCAGCGATCTTCTCAAGGACGGAAAACTCTTCCCCCACCACACGGATCTCGATGGCAGGGCCGCCCGGGCCGGCCTGAGGCTTCATGTATTGAATTTTAGTAGCTCCCGGGATTCCCGCAGTGCGCTTGCGCAGCTCGTTGATGATTTCGTTGCTGGAACGATTGCGCTTGTCCGCCTCGGTCAACTCGACGATGATCTGGCCTCCATTGGATCCCTGGACGATCCGATTGATATCCAG
>JABAOH010009130.1_pt1 | contig 11578 bp, 11 predicted proteins | sample 7062181 | NCBI WGS metagenome assembly JABAOH01 (sample SAMN14538630, study PRJNA623070) | marine sediment metagenome | biome: marine biome [ENVO:00000428]; feature: marine pelagic biome [ENVO:01000023]; material: deep marine sediment [ENVO:00002113]; isolation source: pool of 5 deep marine... | reverse complement strand
ACAAATGTTTTTTGTCTCCAATTTCTTTTGAATATAACGTTCAAGTTCCATAACGACCCGCCTTTTGTTGAATAAATTCATTCCATTTTTCATCGCCGATGGCATCCGCTACGGTAAATATATCTTTGTCGCCACGACCCGATTGATTGATCAAAATGATTTGATCATTGCTCATGGTGGGCGCTTCTTTGAAAGCAGTAACAAACGCATGCGCACTCTCCAATGCTGGAATTAGTCCCTCTTTTTTCATGACCAATTTAAGAGCATCTACAACTTCATCATCTTTTGCTGCTTCAAATCGGATTCTTCCACTTTTGTGCAAATGGCTTAAGATCGGACTTACCCCTATATAATCCAAACCCGCTGCGATAGAATGTGTGTTTAGCATTTGTCCTTCGCTATTCTGGAGAAAAAAAGTTTTATAACCTTGTGCCACACCAGGCGATCCTGCACCTCCCGCCAAACGAGATGCATGTTTCATTGTCTTCAATCCTTTGCCACCTGCTTCAACACCGATTAATTCGACATTATCATCAAGAAATCCTTGAAAAATACCGATGGCGTTTGATCCACCACCCACGCAAGCATATACTCGTTCAGGCAATTGACCAATAAGTTCCAGCATTTGTTTTCGTGCTTCTTTTCCAATGATGGACTGAAACCACGCTACCATTTCTGGAAATGGATGTGGTCCACATGCTGTACCGAGCACATAGTGTGTGGTATCGAAATTAGTAACCCAGTCCCGCATAGCTTCATTAATGGCGTCCTTGAGAATTTGTGCGCCATCGGTTACTGGTATCACTTTTGCACCGAGTTGCTCCATCCAAAAAACATTAGGGCGTTGACGTTCCACATCTTCTTTACCCATGTAAATAACACACTTAAAGCCAAATTTTGCAGCCATAGTTGCGGTTGCTACACCGTGTTGTCCTGCACCTGTTTCGGCGACTACACGAGACTTACCAAGCCGTTTCGTGAGCAATCCCTGACCCATCACATTATTAGCTTTGTGCGCTCCTGTGTGATTAAGGTCCTCTCGTTTCACATATATCCGAGCCCCACTAAAGTAGTCTGATATATTTTCTAAAAAAGTAATCGGAGTCGGACGACATGAATAAGTTGTCATTATTTTCTCATATTCTTTCCAAAATTTAGGATCGTTTTTTGCACAACGAACTGCTTCGCTCAATTCATCGATAGTCGCTCGCAAAATCTCTGGCACAAAAGCACCACCAAATTCTCCGTAATAGCCTTCACGTTCTTTTTCAAAGTCAAAAAGATTCATCTGGTATTCCCATTATATTTAGGTACTAATTGTTGTCGCAGTTTCATCAAACAAGGTGTTTTGTTTTGTGTTGTTATTTATATGTTTATAATGCGCCATCGGCAACGGCTCATTAGTCCGTTCTCCATTTCGTTTGACAATTCGTCCTGGTGCACCGACAACCGTACAATTGGGAAGAACATCCCTGTTAATAATAACTGCAGTAGCACCTATTTTTGTATTGTGACCAACCTTAATCGGACCAAGCAACGTAGCGTTAGCTCCGATCAGCACATTGTTCCCTATCGTCGGATGCCGTTTGTCTTTATGCTGTCCTGTCCCGCCAAGTGTAACGCCATGAAAAAAGACACAATTGTCCCCAATCTCTGCCGTCTCGCCAATAACAATGCCCGTTCCATGATCAATGAAGAAGCTTTTACCAATCTTTGCCCCTGGATGGATTTCGATACCACTCCAGAAGCGGTTGAGTACAGAGATAAAACGAGGTAAGATTGGGATTTTTAACCTTGTATGCAAAAAATGTGAAATCCTGTGAATTATAATCGCATGAAGCGTTGTATAGCAAAGTAATATTTCAACAATATTCTTTGCCGCTGGATCATTCTTCTTTACGGCTTTTATATCTTCTATGAAATGAAATTTCATCGTGGTTACCTAAATTTTGTGAGTCCAAAAACAAGCTTGTATTGAGAAATTGTCATTCTGAGCGAAGCGAAGAATTTCTGACCACACTTAAAAAGCGACAGCTCTTGAATTGCACTCAGAATGATAAAAACAATGATTTTCGGTTAACCAGCAAATAATTCAGTACTTATATAACGCTCGCCGGTATCTGGAATAACTACGATAACTAATTTTCCTGTTCCAATCCGTTGTGCCACTTTTAGTGCAGCAAACATATTTGCTCCTGCAGAAATGCCAGCCAGAATGCCTTCTTTTTTCGCTAATTGTTTGGCAGTATTGAATGCATCCTCATTTCTTACAGTTATGATTTCATCAATGACATGTTTATTAAAGATCTCTGGTATAAAGCCTGCACCAATTCCCTGAATTTTATGAGAACCTGGTTTTCCACCTGATAATACTGGCGAATCAGCAGGCTCGACGGCAATAACTTTCATTTCAGGAAATACTCTTTTTAATACTTCACCTGTACCAGTTATCGTTCCCCCTGTGCCGACACCGACAACAAAGTAATCAGGTATCCTGCCATCCAGATCTGTTATAATTTCCTGCGCAGTAGTTTTTCGATGAATTTCTGGATTGGCTGGATTCTTGAATTGCTGAGGTATAAAGTAGTTATTTTCTTGCACCAATCGCTCAGCTTCCTCAACAGCGCCTTTCATTCCTTTATCCCCAGGCGTTAAAATTATTCTGGCGCCGAAAAACTGAAGCAATGCTCGTCTTTCGATACTCATGGTTTCGGGCATGGTAAAAATTACCTGATAATCCTTGACAGCAGCCACCATCGCCAGAGCAATGCCAGTGTTACCTGAAGTTGGTTCTATTATTGTTGCCCCCGCTTTTAAAATGCCCTTATGCTCTGCATCCTCAATCATGCTGTAACCGATCCGATCTTTAACTGAACCCCCTGGATTAAAGGATTCTAACTTCGAGACTAGTTCGGCGTCGTTTTCAGACACCAATTTATTTATGCGTACAAGGGGTGTCTTTCCTATTGTTGAAAGAACATCTTTATGTATCATGGCTCTCTCCTATTCTAAATTAGTTCGATTTGAAATTTATCAGGAATTCAAGTCATCAAAGAGATATGTTTAAAAAATCGATGTAATTTTTCTGGATCTTTTTTCCCAGGATATAATTCAACACCTGAGCTTAAATCAACGCCAAAGGGTCGATATTTCGATAATAATGCTCTAATATTTTCAGGCGTTATTCCCCCAGCGACAATTATATCATTTGGATCAAAATTCTGCAAAATATTCCAATTGAATGTTTTCCCGCTACCCCCTTCTACTTTTGACAAATAGGTATCTAACAACATTTTCCATACCTTATAATTCGATTCTGTTTTCAAATTTCCTTCAGGATCGATTTTAACCGCCTTTATTACTTGAAAGGACTTGTTCAATTCGTCACATAATTCTTGACTCTCGCTGCCCTGAAGCTGAATATAAGAGAGATTCACTTCTTCCGCTATTCGCATTATTTCTTCTTTCTTTTCATTGACAAAGACTCCGACTTTCAATACCTCGGGTGGAAGATGAGAGATGATTTTCTTTGCTTTGTCGGCTGTTATTCGTCTTTTGCTCGGCGCAAAAATGAAACCCAGAGCACTCGCACCAAATTTAACGGCTGATAATGCGTCATCAAGATTGGTTATGCCACAGATTTTAACAAACATAGTTTTATAAATAATTTTTTAAATTCATATTTATCCAAACAAAGAACGCAAACAATTCCTTTTGTTTTTTGAACGCATCAATATTTCTCCAACTAAAATGGCATCAATCCCTATTTTTTCAAGCGCTATCACTTGCTCACGATTCTTAATGCCACTTTCGCTGACAACAATTTTTTCTGGTGGGATTTTTTCTCTTAACTTAAAAGTAGTATTTAAATCGACTTGAAACGTTGTTAAGTCTCGGTTGTTGATTCCTATAATATCTGCCCCTACTGTCAGGGCTTTTTCTAACTCGGTCTCATTATGTATTTCTACCAATATGTCCATTCCTAAGTCATCAGCCAATTTTCTAAATGTTTCAAGTTCCAGTGTAGAAAGTATACTTGTAATCAACAGAATGCAATTTGCACCTTGAAATTTCGATTGGTAAATTTGATATGGATCAATGATAAAGTCTTTACGTAATAGTGGCGTAGATACGTTTTGTCTCACCTGTTGTAAAATTTCTAATGAACCTTGAAAGAAATCTTCCTCTGTCAGCACAGAAATTGCGGCGACATCGGCGGAAACATATTCCTTTGCAATTGAAACAGGCTCGAATTCTTCGGCAATTACTCCTTTTGAGGGCGATGCTCTTTTGATTTCCGCAACTACCTGAATGCCTGGACGAGTTAATGCTAACTTAAAAAGATTTAGATTTTGTTCGGGTATATCATTGTATTCAAACCATTCCAACGGATGTTTTATTTTTTGTTCCTCAATTCTTACTCGAACCTGGGCTATTATCTTATCCAAAATCATTGATTAAATCCCGTTTGAAAATTTGACAAGTTTCTTTAATTTTTGCAAGGCAGTTCCAGAATCTACAGACTGTTCTGCCAATAAAATACCATCTTCTATTGAATTCGATTTTCCAGAACAGACTATCGCCAAAGCAGCATTTAAAATTGCCACATCTCTCTTAGCTCCTGGTTTCCCCTGTAATATGTTTTCTAAAATAATTGCATTTTCTTCCTTATCACCACCGACCAGTTCCGAGGGGGTTGCCCGTTGAAATCCAAAATCCTCAGGTGAATTATATTTTGTTGTAATCGAATCGTTTTTCATTTCCGTAATACGAGTCTTATCACATAGTGTAAATTCATCCAAACCATCTTCACCATGGATAATGAACACATGCTTACTCCCCAATTTCTGCAAAATATCAGCGAAAAACTCAGTTAGATGAGATGAAAAAACACCAATGACCTGTCGTTCAGCTAAAAATGGATTAAGCAATGGTCCTAGTATATTAAAAACGGTACGAATACCCAACTCCTTTCGAGCAGGAGCAGCGTATTTCATAGATTGATGGTACATTGGAGCAAAACAGAATCCGATACCAATTTGTTCAACTGCTTGTTTCACTTTTTCTGGAGACATGTTAATTTCAATGCCAAGTGTTTCCAAAACATCAGCACTGCCACATCGACTGGATACGGAACGATTATGGTGTTTGGCTATCGGCACACCAGCGCCAGCTGCTATGAAAGCCGCTGTAGTAGAAATATTAAAAGTAAAAGCGCCATCACCGCCTGTACCACATGTATCGACAACTTGCACATCAGTTTTTACTTGAACTGCAGAATCTCTCATCGCCTTCACAAAACCCAAGACTTCCTCACTCGTTTCTCCTTTACATCGAAGGGCGACTAACAACGCTGAAATTCTTTCTGGTGAAAGATCACCAGCCAGTACCAGTCGCATTAATTCGTAGGCTTCGATTTCTTCAAGAGACTGTCTTGAAATAACCTTCTCTAAAATTTTTGAATATTCCATGACACGATTCCTCTTTACGATTGATTAAAATGTTTTTTCTTAAATATATAGAAAATTCTCCAATAATAGCATACCATAATCCGTTAAAATCGATTCTGGGTGAAATTGCACACCAACAGTCGGATATTTTTCATGTTGAATCGCCATGATTATTTCATCTTCTGTCTGGGCTATGATTTTTAGTTCCGAGGGTAATGATTTATCATTAACCATGAGTGAATGATAACGTCCTGCCATAAAAGGATTCTCAATATTCTTAAAAATATCGGTCTCATTATGAAAAATTTGAGATGCTTTACCATGCATCATTTCTGCTGCTAGAACAATTTGAGCGCCATAAGTTTCAGCAATCGCCTGATGCCCTAAACAAACACCTAATATTGGTATTTTATGGGAAAAATGTTTAATCACCTTCTTGGTGACCCCAGCATCCTGAGGCCAACCTGGCCCAGGTGAAATAACTATGTGATCGGGTGAAAGTTTTTCCAGTTCATCAATTTTAATTTGATCGTTTCGATATACCTCAATCTGCTGTCCTAAGCATCCTAAAAACTGTACCAAATTGTAAGTAAATGAATCGTAATTATCAATAACTACTATCATGATAAATCCCCTCAGCTATTGTGATTGCCTTGAGCATGGCTTTTGCTTTATTCTCTGTTTCTTTAAATTCAAGTTCTGGAATTGAACCAGCAACAATTCCTCCACCAGCTTGCCAATATACAGTTTTATTTTTTAACCAAATNNNCATGTGTCCATACGACCAGAAAAATCGAAATAACCCACTGCACCAGCATAGGGTCCACGTTGTGTTTGTTCAAGTTCATCAATGATCTCCATCGCTCGAACTTTGGGGGCTCCACTGACAGTTCCTGCAGGAAAACAGGCTTGAAAAATATCCACGGCGTCTAGATCTTCCCTGAGCTTTCCACTCACATTAGAAACGATATGCATCACATGCGAATAATTTTCAACCTGTTTGAATGTATCAATCTGGACCGAACCATAAGAAGCAATCCGTCCAACATCATTACGTCCTAAATCTACCAACATAACATGTTCAGCCAGTTCCTTTTCATCGTGTAATAATTCTTGTGCGATTTCTCGATCTTCTGCTGGCGACTGTCCGCGCTTGCGTGTTCCTGCAATCGGACGAATAGTAATACGATTGCCATCATACCTGACCATTGTCTCAGGGGATGCTCCAGTCAATTTAATATCATTAAAATTTAAATGAAACATATATGGAGAAGGGTTGATTGAATGAAGCATTCGATAAATATCGAAACTATCACATTCAATTTCAGTTTCAAAGCGTCGTGACAAAACAACTTGAAAAATATCACCATTACGGATGTAATTTTTTGCACGCTTGACACTATGTAAATATTTGTCATTAGCAATGTTAACCTTTAATTTGAGAGATGTTGTTTGGGTATTATCGCTGATTTCTTTAATATTTGGAGTGAAACATGAAAGTCTCTCCAACATCTCTTCCAACCGTTTTTCTGCAACTTTATCCAAATGCTCTTGGTTGTTATTTTTTTCAATATGTACAATTAATTTTTTCGTGTAGGAAAAATTATCAAATATAACAAGCTCCGATGGCAGAATTAAATACATTTCTGGCAAATGAAGGTCATTTTTAGCATTAGCAGGAATCTTTTCGATGTATCGGATTGAATCATAAGAAAAATAACCACACAACAAGCCACATTCAAATGGCTTATCTTTATCAAAACAGAAGCTATTGAGTAATGATTTTAAGTGATCAAATGGATTACCCTTTAATTCTATTTTTCTATTTTTTTGGGGATCTGAGATAATTGTTTTATTAGAAAATCTTTTGAATATCAACATGGATTTGATTCCAATAACTGAGTAACGACTATTGTGTGCATTCCCACCCAAACTTTCGAGCAGGAATGATTCATTGTCTTCTGCTAATTTAAGATAGGCCGATATAGGAGTATCTATATCTGCTAACAATTTTTTTTGAAAAGTTCTCATTTTAACCTTTGTTGTGAACAGATTATCTAGTTCCATTTTATTCCACCATTGAAAAGTTAATAATAAAAAAAGGCTGTCTCGGTTTTGAGTACAGCCTTTCTATAATATAAAAAGGCTGTGGATTTGTAGCTATCCACAGCCCTGTTATTATTTTCCTAAAATTGCCACATGGTGGATCGCTACGTGGAATTAAACCAGCGCCACCACCAATTATTATTTAGATTTATTTTCACCACAAAATTGTGCATTTTTTCTTTCCTTTTTCTTATTTATAAATATAAAAATAAATATTTTAATTGTCAAGCAATTTATGCAAAATTGATATTAAAAAATGTTAATGATGTAATACAATGATGAAATGTTAAGTTATATTTTTTCGTTCTATCTGCTGTTTAATTTCATTTTTTTAATCAAATTACAACTTTGCGTATATTATAACTCTGAAAAGAACCCTATCGCTCTGAAGATAGTTTTATGAAATTCAGTTTTTGAAGGCTCCATTTCACCTTTTGTCCAAAGTGTGCACTTTTAACCCGTTTGATACGGGTTTTTAGATTGTCTATCATACAAATGTGCAGTTTTGTGCATTGATAAAAACTAAAGTGCACCAAGAAATTTGTCTAAATCAAGGAGTTTAATTATATGAACAACCAATAACTCACCCCAGCGGCCTATCACTTAAAACTTAGTGAGGACAAAAAAATCATTCACTCAACGACTTGTTTTAGAGACAGGTGTTTGATCAAAGCCCTGTTTTGGGCAGGCTTGAGACGAGAGGAAGCCATCAAATTAGATATCCGAAACATTGATTTTGAACGAAAAAGAATCAAGGTAATTCGCGAGGATGATAAAACCAGAATCGTGCCCATCATCAATGATGAATTTTTAAGCGACCTCAAATATCTCATCAACAATAAAGAGCAAGGCTATGTCTTTTGTTATGGTAACAATAAAGGGCTTAAGCTAAGAATCATTAACAAAATTGTAGAAAAGGCTGGCGAGCGAGCCAGTATTACCAATCCCAACCCCGCCAGAAAACACATCAATACCTATCTTTTCAGACACTCAATTTCCTGCTACTTAAAAAACAAACGTTTTTAGCACTGAATTTATCCAGAACTTCTTTGGACACGCCTCTTTTAAAACCACAATGGATATGTATGGCAAGATGTCCATCGATGAAATGCAACAGGAAGTGGAAGGGAAGTTGTAGGAGATGTAACATTAGCACTCAGCCGCACTGCCACAAATTTGATTTTCGACATATTCACGGCGCTCGTCTTGGCAATGTCGGCTGCAGCGCTGTGTTAGACGCCCGTCCCAATTGCTCTCTCTGATATCCCAAGTGTTGTCGGTCGGTTGTCATCTATCTATGGGCTTTTAGGCTTTGGAGTGGGAAACTTACCCCCAATTGCCTAATCTCCCGGTTTGACTTCTTAAATGACAACCCAAGTCAAGTCACGCATTCCCTCGCCCTCGACTTCAGTCATCGCTTCGGTAATTTTCTCGATGAGCTGTTCCTTCAAGAATACTCCCTCAATGGCCTTTACAGTGGTGAATGGTATAGTAATTTCACCTCCTCTTCTTGGATAGGTTTACTTAGCTACGATCGGACGGCTGTCTTGCTCGACTACATGTATTTCCGCTCCTTTCTGCTTGTAAAGAGCGTCTAGCCGCGATAACCCGCTTGTGCCCGCCCTTCATGACGGGTAACAAAGCCTGACACACAACAAAACATTATGCGAGAGGAGTATGTTTCAATTGGCGACGGCGGGCACAAGTCGCGGTGCATCGCGTTGTTAGACATCCATCCTCCATTTATGGCACCTTACGCACATGATGTACATTGTCTTGCTCTGGTAATCAGTCATTATCGTTGAATGATCTGCTGTAACGTTGTTATTTCAGATTCTGGAAGATTTGTAAAAAGTTGAATATCATTTCGTTCACCGTGTTGAACTGTCTGATACGTTAGACGAATTCCTGTTCGTTGAAGCTGAAATTTTGCAAAGGTTCCTTCAATATTCGAGGCTCTTCTTGACAAGTATCCTATCAGTAATCGTTGCGTAAAGTTATGCTGACTTAACAGGCGTATTGCGTGAAATAACTGCGACAGCGACACGTTGAAAAATGGAGGATCACAGAGAATAATATCGAAGACAAGTCCTACTTATTTGTGTCGATATAGGTCATATTTAACAAAGTGAGCGTAAGATGAAAAGCGCGTATCAATATCCAAAATATAGACGTTCTTTCCCCGCTCGACAAGTGTTTTTCCTACTAACGGTGCGCACACACAACAGGGCGTGTCATAATTCGAAAGATAGTCTGAGAGAACGGTCAATGTATGCGTATCAAAAAAGTATTGTTCATGTTTATGGATTTCGTACATGGTGTTGCCTTTTCCCATCTGACTTTGGGAAGTAGATCCGTCACATTTCTTGTCTACCCATTCGGTTTATGGACGCTTTTCATTTCGAGCGTCATCTTCTCGATAGTCTAACTTCAGTATGGTACTGCTTGTCGTAAATAATCCTCTAAAGGACTATTTCCCTCATTTTCAAGAGGATGTACAACCTAATTTATACGGCCTAAAAAATATTCTTGACTTCAGATAATTATTTATTAATTTATCAATTATCAAAAATAAAGGGGTAAAAAAATGCTCTTAAAGACTGACATTATTTTACCTTTTCGTTAGATAATAAATTAAAATTTAAAAGGCAATGTTTTTTTCTTTGCTTATTGTTCTTTAGTTTACTTTTTAATAAGATGACATAAAAAATCTTATAAGACATGTAAGTCAAATTATGTGAGGAACTGATTAAAGCGGTTGCTCCTTTTGAACAAGCCCCGCCTTTTAAAAAACGGGGCTTGCTCCAAAAGTCATGCTTCGTTATCATTAATATAAAACTGATTTTAGTTCATTTAACGAATTAATAATGCTATCTGATCAACATCATCTTTTTCATATCCACAAATTCGCCAGCTTGAATCTGATAAATATACATATTGCTAGCCATAGCCTTACCTGAATTGTCTCTTCCATCCCAGACAATCTTATGCTGTCCTGCTTCGTACTGCTTATCCACTAAGCGACGAATCTCTTGACCAAGATTGTTGAAAATTATCACGATAACTTGGCTGGTTTTCGGAATATTGAAACGAATTGTTGTTTCTGGATTAAATGGATTTGGAAAATTTTGGGCTAAGCTAAATCCACCTGGAATTTCTTTTACAAAATCATCAATATCGGTTGAACCTATAAATGTAACAGTGAGCAAGGGATGATTTGTAGCAATCGAGTTTTCCCGTGAGTCAAATCGTTTGGTAGTCTTGGTAGCATTCTCGTTTCCAATAAGAATCCATCCGAAGTTTTCCGAGGGATTATCCAGCCAGAACTGAACATCAGCGACCATCTGCTCGGTCGAACTCCAAATATAACTACCGACCCCAGCAACCGATTGTATTGCACTAACTGTAGTAGAAAAGTCACCTCCAGGAGCATTCCATAAATCTGTATTAAAAAATCGATGAATCCAGGTTGCATCCGATTGTGTTGCCGAGGCACCACTGCCTTCATTGCTACTGGCATTTGAAGTACCCTCGCCCCAATCAGCCAGGACTTTATGCAAAGCGATTGTCTGTGCTCCTGCGGCCGTCTGAGACATGTGGAGTTTGAGAGTTACACTTTGGATAGTAACACTTGCAGGAACATTTCCTGCAATGTCAAATTTTAGAAGACCACGACGAATACGATTTTGGTTGGTTTTACCCACAAAAAAATAACTCCCCGCTCCGTTGCTAAAAGAACCAGAGGCATCTTCATAAAGTGTATTATCCAATTGTACTGGAATATTTACTTCAGTCTGACTATATAGAGTGTCAAGAGTTAAGCCGACTAATAAGAAAGTTACAAATAGCCAAGATAATGGTTGTCGATATAACATAATTTTGTTCTCCTTAAACTAAAAATTTGAGATTATTGACCCATTCATATAAATTCTAATTATTAAAATTGTTCTAATATAGTAATCGATCTACTTTTGTGCAATCAGGGAATCCCTGATTTTGGGGTTCGAAAAACCTGATAATAG
>JABAOH010005852.1_pt1 | contig 11578 bp, 10 predicted proteins | sample 7062181 | NCBI WGS metagenome assembly JABAOH01 (sample SAMN14538630, study PRJNA623070) | marine sediment metagenome | biome: marine biome [ENVO:00000428]; feature: marine pelagic biome [ENVO:01000023]; material: deep marine sediment [ENVO:00002113]; isolation source: pool of 5 deep marine... | reverse complement strand
CAAAACTTCCCTCACTGAAGTTGGCAATTCAGAGTTTAAAAAACTTCAGTTTACATGTATAGTAGCGCCGCTCAATCTTCTTCCCTTTTTATAATGGTTTTTGTACATGAAAGAGTGAAAGTGTTTAGACAAATCAGTGCGCCTCTGACATCCGCAGTTTACATGCGTGCATCTATGATTGCGACAGGTATATTCTGTCAAGCGCGTACCGAGATAAGACAGCAAGTTTTCTTTGATGTCAATAGCTAACTCTACAGCTTCTTCCATACCCTGCGCCCTGTCTATTTTGATAGACTTTCCTTACGACTTTGAGAGCATGGAGAGTGATCCATTTACTAGGCTTTCCTTTTTGCCCTAGACTTGTATGCATTCTTCCAGAGGGAGTACGTTCTAGAATCCATTTTCCTTCGACATTCTGCTTTTCAAGAACAATTTCTAGGGCATCATCGATTCTTTTGTCCTTTGCGAATCCAAGCTTTGTTACGACTGAAAGTCCTCTTAAAATGTCATAGAAGAACCATGGAAAGCCCAACTCCAGCCATGCCTCATTTATTACCCTAAACTCGTGGTGATCAGCTCTAAACAATCTATGCATCAAAAGAAACTCTGCTCCCCTCTTGGCAGCTACTTTTATACTTTGGGTCTCAGGGGCTGCTGGTAGCTCAGAGAAGGCATCTAGGGGTGTTATTGTTCCCATGAAGCAACTGTGCGTATCTTTGATGTGGGCTTTCCAGTAGGGGCACAGCCAGCCTCCGTCTTTGTTCTGAACTTTCAACAGCCAGTTCAAAGCTCTTCTTACTCTTTCATCGCTGGCATACCCAAGGTTGATTAGAGAGGCTGCAACATTTCCGGTTAGACATGACATTTCATATTCTCGAATCTTCTCTTTAGCCCAGGCTTCAAAGGGGGGAGGCTTCCTTCCTCTCTTCAACGTTTTTTCCTTAATCCAACGATATTCTTCCTTCGCCCCTTCTTCCTTAAATGTAGAGAATCCGCCTTCAGCAAGTTGAAATTGGAAGACGTATTCACAGGCTTTTCTGACACGTTCCTCGCTTTTGTCGAGACCCAGCTGACCCAAAATCATGATCTGCCAATATGTGCTCTTGTATTTGGGATGATACGGTCGCTCAGCCGATTCCCAATATCCTTGGAATTTCTGTTTGCTGAATATCTTGGTGGTCTTCTCGTAGTTCCTGATGTTTTTCCTTGTTTTGACGACCTCCGAGGAATCTTCAGGATAGTCCAAGAGATCTCTTAGAGTAAAGTAACGTACAGATGGATTCTCCTTTTCCAATAACCATTCTGTAGGGTCAGCCCTAAGAACTGTCTTCCAGTCTTGAGCCAACTATTTTCAACTCCACTGATTCCCCGTGTTCTTCCTCATATCGAAAGCAAAATTTCATTGAACGTTAAGCCTTAAATTACTTTAAGAGATCATGAAGCCGAAACGAAAGAATCGATCCCTAAAGCCCTTGGATTTGACGCCTTCCATAGGACCCACAATCTTGGTCGCGCGCGCAGAAGAACGTGGTATGTGCACTTAGAAACAGAGGTACGACTAATCTAAAAACTTTTTAAGAGAGATGGGGAAGGTTAAGCGTCCCCCTAGACGAAGAGGGCGGTGGATGCTATGAGCACTGAAGAGAACCTTGAGAAGAAAGCTGAAGAACTTGAGAAAGAATTGAGATGGTTAGAGCGGAAATTTCGTAGGTCTGGAGTTGATCCCCAACTTGGAATGAAAACTTTGTTACGCATGCAAAAGCGAACACACGATTTTCTCATATGGTTCGTCAAAAGATATATAGAAGAAACGAAGAAAAACGACGAATCCATGTAAAACAATAGGTTTCAAAAGAAAGAATAGCGTCCAACATTTTGGAAGCAAGATTTGCGCGAAACTTGATGAAGCATTTGTGCGGGCATTTTTGGTGTTAGACTGAGGTTCTGAAGATTAACTCTCCCAGTTTTGAGCAGGCAAGGCGTTCGTATAAGAATGAAGATATTGAAAGCTTTTTCTAAACACCCTAGGTGCGTACATAAACCAAACTTCTACCCTCTATGAGTTGTGCGCTTCAAAACAAGGAAGCACAGATTGTCTAAGCACGTGAAGGGCGGAATTTTGAGACGAATTTACTAGTGGCAATGTATGCACTCGTCTAAGAAAAAGGGAGGAAGTGACATTCATTTAGATTTAGTCACAGATCTTCCCTGATGGTTCTGAAATGCCTTGAATCGAGGACAAGAAGCAAATCCTTTAGAGTTTTGACAGGAATTCTCTAGCTCATCTTTAGTAGGCTTGTAGAAAATTACGTTTTCCCTCGCTCTTAGTGGTTGTGCATGACAAAAATATGTGACACGTCCGCCTACAGTCCCCGCGGTAAGATATATGCAATCCATATGCTCACCACTCCTAATTATTTGAATGTGAAATATAAATTTAAGACACAGTGTGAAAAAAGAAAGGAGTTTCTTTCGCTTTCGGAAAATTTATCCGTTGGTGCGGGGAGCGGGATTTTGACGCCAATTTACTAGTGGGAATATGGTTAAAGTATGGTGGGTGAGAGTTCGGATTCCGTGGGCGCGCATATTCCGTCTTTCATCATTATCGTTCTCTCTGCATAGGCGGCAATATCTTGTTCGTGGGTGATAACAATGATTGTGGTTTTTGTTTCTTGATGGAATTTCTTGAGCAAATCCATGACTTGTTTTCCAGTTACAGAGTCCAAATCACCGGTTGGTTCATCGGCAAATATTACAGCCGGACGGTTGGTTAATGCTCGGGCGATGGCTACACGCTGCATTTGCCCGCCGCTCAATGTGGCGGGATATTGTTTAGCTTGCTGATTGATCCCAACTCCCTCTAGAAGATTGTCTATGCGATCTTTCAAATCCTTGCTTAATCCAGCCAGGTCTGCTGGTAACGCTACATTCTCTCGTGTGTTGAAATGGGGCAACAACGTGTAGGTTTGGAATATGAAACCCATCTCCAATAGTCTAGACTTGGATTTTGCAGAATCTCCTAATTCATGAAGGTTTTTTCCGCGAAACAGTACAACTCCGTAATCAGGTGTATCGAGACCTGCAATGCAATTTAAGAGAGTTGTTTTTCCTGCTCCAGAATTTCCATGAATCGCAACAAATTCTCCTTCTTTAATATCAAGGTTCACCCCACGGAGAGCGTATACTGTTGTTTTTCCAAGATTGTAGTTCTTCGTTAATCCTCGTACAGCGAGAACAACGTCATTAGCCACGTCAAATGCGTCAGAGTTGTTGCGGTCGAAAAGTTGTCTGTCAAAGCTGAAATAGGGAATATCGGATCCAAAGAGGTCTGTCCACGTTTTTAAAAGTTCGGCTTCAACAAACAAATCAATACTCAGTTCTGCTATGGGCAGTAGCCTGGTGTGGAAGTCATTAACGGAATCGACGGTTTTCACTCCATTTTTCTGTTCATCCAGATAATCACGAAGATGAATTTGGCACTCTTGAAGTTTGTTTTGCACTTCGATGAGTAACGCTTTTCCATACTCGATTTCTGACGCCATTTCCGCAAGTGCCACATTAAGGTTTACGGCATCGTTCCCCAAGTGATATGGGGGAAGTACCGTGCGGGGAACTTGGAATAGGTCAAAAATGCGAGAAATTACACTACCTATGTCATTTAAGGCACTGAGTTTTGCTGTTAGAATCCGAAGGAACAGTTCCAGTTTGGTCTGCAGTTTCCGGTTTTTACTCCGATAGTGAATTCCTTCCACTCCCAATTTTAGTCTTTCAAGCACACGATCCATTTCATGCAGGCGAACAACCGTCGGTTTCAGAAATGTCCTGAAGAAATTTGAAAAGAGTAATTTGTCAACCAATTTGTCCATGTTGAATTCAGTTTCACTGGTTGAACTCTTGAAGATTGGAGAGTCAAACCCGGAGAGGAAAAACCGATGTTCTCGGTTCTCAACGATGTCCCACAAAATCACAATACTTCTCGATTGAATCTCGCATTGCATGTTTGGTATGTCTTTGCTGATCTTCTCTAATCGGCTATCAAAGATCTTTGCAAGATTAGGGTCGACCTCCTTGACAAAATCTTTGACGATTCTGGATGTTTCTCGCAATTCTTGGTTGTTTTTCAGTTCTTGTTCAAATCTGAACTTGTTGCTTATGTGATACTTTGTGAAACTGTCATGAGTTCTATTTTCAATTTTCTCCATAGTTTTGCTGTCAATATTTGCGTCGTCTTTTTGCCCTGATAAGACGATGAATGTGTTCAGTTCTTGACTGTGAATGGCTGAAGCGGGAATTCCCAGGTTCTTTCGATAATGTGACAAAAGTCGCTTTTGCAAGGTCGTATTGTTGGATTGTGATGATTTATCTATCAATCCTGCCGTGTAGATTCTCATTTGAAGGGCTCCTCCTTCTTGAATGGTCCTTGTTCGATGCTGGAGACCCTTCCGTCAGTCATGTGAACTATATAGTCGCACTGTTCGGCGATCCATCTGTTGTGCGTGACGAGAACTAGGGTTTGTTTGTTAATTTTGTTTATTCGCCGAAAGAGGGCCATAACATCGGCGCTTGTCGTGGAATCCAGATCACCGGTAGGTTCATCTCCGAGAAGGATTGCTGGTTGGTTAATGAGAGCTCGGGCTACAGCTACTCGTTGTTGTTGGCCCCCTGAAAGTTCGGAGGGTAGATGGTATAGTCTATCTCCCATTCCTAATTCTCTCAAGAGCATTTTTGCCTGTTCTCGGGCTACGCCAGCTTTCACGCCTCTTAGCAAAAGAGGAGTTTCCACGTTTTCTACAGCTGACAAGAAGGGAAAAAGGTTGAATAACTGGAAAATGAAGCCAATATTATCCCGACGGAAGGCGGTCATTTGGTTATCTGAGAGTGTAGCTGTATCCATGCCGTCTATGCTGATTTTGCCGCTTGAACGTTTATCCAGATGCCCTATCATGTTCAGGAGAGTTGTCTTTCCACATCCGGACGGTCCCATGATGGCCATCATGTCCCCTTTTTGGACTGTGAGGTCTAGTCCTCGAAGGGCATACACCTCATTGGGCTTTCCTTCATCATAGCGTTTATGCAAATCAGCAATCACGAGAATAGATTTCTGGTTCTTCTCAACTTGGTTTTTGTTGACTGAAACTCTTTCTTCATTCACTATCATTGTTCATTTCCTCTTTACCCTACATATCTCAAAGCCTCAGCTGGGGGGATTCTTGAGGCAATCCATCCTGGGATGGCTCCTACGCTTAAGGCGATGAGGGTGATGAAGCCTAAGTATAGGCCGATGTCGTTCCATGGGATGACCAAAGTAGCATTTTGCATGTTTGCAAAGCCCACGCTGATTAGCAGGCCGTTGGCAACCCCAATGAACAGCCCAATTAATCCGAGTACTATCAGCTCAAGCAACACTGAGAGCATCACTTGTTTTCTGGGGAACCCGATTGCCCGCATCATTCCGATTTCTCTTTTTCTTTCCGCGACATTTCGAACGGAGATTACGCCCATGCCCACGGTCCCTATAACTAGACCAAACGTAACATAGATTTGCAGGAAAGAGACAATTCTTTCGGTCATCTCCAGAGTGGCTTCGATCTTTGAGTAGAGAACTGTTGCATCGGCGACAAAGAAGTTGTCCCCAACTAACTGTCGATATCCCTGGTCTTTAGTATTGGTGAATTCCTCGATGGTTTGCGCAACTTCTTCGATCTGGTCATCATCAATCGAGTAGGTGGTTTTGATGAGGAAATAGTCGAATTGGTTTGGGGCTCGCGATATCGATGTTACGCCATCAGCTTCTCCCAAAAAGTTGGTGTGATTTGCCCAGTGTACGGGAAGGTAGAGCCTTCCCAGAGCTTCTGAGAACTCGAAGTCGCCTCCTCCAAGCTGGAATGAGGTTAATGGGAAACCGCCTGCACGCTGGGAGTCTAGCCGTCCTCCAATTGTGAAGGATTGATAGTTGGGTACTCCATAGGCCGATGTGTTCATGGGGATCCAGAGTTGAAATCCTAGGGGGAGCAGGAAAGAATCGGTGAAGACGATGGGGCTTTTGATGATCGAACCGTTCTCGTCTCGCAGAACATCTTCGTCTTCTAGGTCTGAGCCACCAAATTCTCCTAGGGATTCCAGGTCGATGTCGCTCAGATCACCCCCCCCTGAAAGTATTGATGGTAATGACACATTGTAGGCTGCCATTTTGTAGGTGGAGTCAAAGAACAAATCCCATGCTGCTCTTGACATGTCCAAGAGTTCTTTGTCTGTTGCGTCTGGATCAATTGATTTTGCAACTGCATCTGGAAAACCACTTAGATAGAAATCGTAACGCCAATTGGGGTCAGAGGCTTTTGCGGCGTCCCCTCTTATTTGCTCTGGGCGGAGTTCCCCATATCCAAGAGGTAGCAGATCTGTTTGGGGGTTGAATTCGGGTGAGTATGGGGCTTTTAAAGCCACAAATTTCTGGAAGTCCGTGGTTGGACGGTAGGTTTTGAATCCGATGACGTCTGTTATGTGTGCGTCGAGTTTGTACAGTTCTTCCGTGTACGAAATTCCGGTTGATATCGCCTCTGGCTTATTTAAGTGTACAATGAGGTCTATTCCTCGGGAGTCTTCCTCTGTTTGAACAACGGAACTCAAGCTTGTGGGGACCAATGTGGCAACTGTTACATTCAAAGTCAGGATTACTGCGAAAATTGCGAATGTCAGGGTGGAGCGGGTTATGTGGGATGAGATTAATGAGGGGGCTATTTGTGCGACTCCTTTTACTCCGGTGATTCTTATGAGAAGCCTCCTCAAAGCTCTCATTACTATGGGAAGATTGAGTGCCACAAACAGGACTGAGCCGATTAGAATTTCGATAATTCCTATTATCAAGATGTCAGGCGCCAAGCCAGAGATAGTGGGTATCCACTCACCCATTGCGATAGCAAATAGAACGAAGGGTGTGGCCCAAAGAGTGACGGCAGTAAAGATGAGCGCTTTTCTGCGATCGATGAAGCGTGACAGGATTGTGCCAACGCCAGAGAAGAGTAACCCACCTCCGATTAGAATATTTCGCCATTCTCTCAGTGAATCCCAACCTTGGCTTGTCCAGATGACTTGAGAATTGTCATCAAGGACTCCATTAATTAACAGGAAATATGATCCGCCAAGGATAGCTACTAATCCCAAAAGAGCCAAGTTTCGACTGGATTTTTGTTTGAAGGAAACTTTGATTCCTCGGAGTGCGTCCACAATGTTAACCCTTGATGCTCTCAGAGCCGGCAATAAGCCAGTTACGACGCTTAAAGTTACCCCTACTATTACCGACAAGAGTGTTACTTGTTGGGAGATAACCGGTTGAACACTCAACTCTCCTGTGCCAAATAGACTTACGAGATATAGAGCAACAGCTTGGCCAAAGGCTAGACCGCCTACTAAACCCAAGATCCCTCCGATTATTCCTTGAAATAAATTCTCAATCAATATGGATCGAAAGATGCCTCGGCGATTCTCGCCAACCGCTCTTAGAACTCCTGTCTGAAATTCTCGGTCTTCAACGCTCATGAGTTGAACGTTCGTTATCAGTAGGATCCCAGTTATCATTATGAGGAGACCCAACGCAGTCAACATCGTGGACATCAAGGTCATAATCAATTCTGCAATACTGAAAAAAGTCAATCGGGGAGATTCAACCCTGTAGACTTTATAGGAATTTCCCGTAAAGGGATCTATTTGCTCAGGAATAGCTGCTTCTAACTCATCCACTTGTTCTTTGAGATACTCTTCGTCAATTTCTGAGGCAAAATGATTGGTTTTGAGAGCTAGGAGATAAGCAGTAACACGATTCTTTTCGCGCATTGGATCCTGTAAACTTACCCAATCCTGAAGATGCTCCAGAGTGAACAGTGCTCCATTATATTGGGACCCAATCCCAGGACGTTTTGAATCAAAAACACCTGCAATATTGAGTTCAACACTCTCAACGCCGTAAGTTGGTGTTACGACGGGTAAGCCAGTAGTTGGATCGATCGACACAGCTAGAGTAACATTTGTAACCTCTGTATCCAACGAAACTGGAAAGATTGTATCCTGATTTAATCCCAAACTTTCTGCTTGACGGCTTGACAGCAAAATACTTGAATTATCAGTCAAAACAGTGCCGATGCCAATTTTTTCTCCAGATTTCCAATCATAGAAAGAGCCAAATGCCTCTGGAAAATTGCTGGGAATTCCAGCTATTTTAACAGATGGATCAAACTGAGACCCCACCATCATCGGCAACTGTGTAGACAATTCTGGCATGATCCCAACCGCAGCGGGAGCCAAAACTCTGATCTTTTCCTGATCATCCGCTTTTAGATAGCCCCCGACGGTAGCATTCGCTACGCGAATGTCAACTTCGCCCTCACTTTGAAGCAGACTAGTGAGAAACGCATTTCCCAAGGTATCTGTGGTAATTTGAATACCTACTAACAAAGATACTCCGAGAGTTACTGCAAGGATAGCGCTCAGATTCTTTGTCTTTCTTCTCATCAAAGACCTTTTGGCTATCATAAAACTAGCTTTCAGTCCCACAAGAAACACCAAATCTGATTATTTTGCTCAGAGAGTGGGCGTCCTCATTTCTCCTTGATTCTTCGCGCAATTTTCTCAAGCTTTTTGGCACAGTCATTCAAAATTTCGGCTATTTCTTCTGCATCTTGCTTTGTCAAGTTGTCTTTCATGGCAGTTCGTAGGTCTATAAATGTCTTTACAACTCTTTTCGCAGATCCTCTGACTTTACCCAAGTTTCCATGGTTGATGCCAAATTGAAATCCTCCAACGAGCATTGGTGCAAGAAATTCCAGCTTTTTCATAAACCTTTGTCCAAACTTTACCTGTTCTTCGAAGAATGTTTTTCCTTCATCTGTAAGCACATACTGTTTCATTCCACTTTCTCCGGTGGGTGACTCGTCGGTGTAGCCCTTATCTTTAAGCGAAGCTAGAAGTGGATAAATTGATCCTGGACTTGGTTTCCACCTTCCATCGGTTTCCTGTTCAATTTCTTCGACAATCTCTGCACCTGACATAGGCTTCTCCTTCAGCAATTTCAAAACTAAGCATTGGAGAAGGCCTCTTGGGACACCTGCGGTTCGCCGCATCCATCGATCAACCACTATATCACCAACGATATCAGCTAAGACATCACTGGTGATATATAAACATTATGAATTCAACGTTCTTATTCGAAGGGCGCCAATCTTTTGTTGCGTACACATGCGCGCACACGCATAAAATGGTGCGGGGGACGGGATTTTGACACGAATTTACAAGTAGAAATTCCTCAGAATTGAGCTACTTCGACGACGAGGATGCGATTTAAACTTTCTCCACAGTGGAGATATCCCCCTCAAAACTCCCACTTTTTTGTACATGCCATTGGAAACAATGGGTTTTGGGGTAAACCTAGCCGCGTGCACAAGGCATTTAACTAAAAATAGTGCATGTATTCACGCTTAGGTGATCCACAATAAAAGTTCTAGTGATTGGTTTAGGAAGAATGGGGCAGGCTGTATTAAGAGATTTAATGGAAAGCGATGAGGTAGGAGAGATTGTTGCCGCGGACATCCATATCGAGACGTTGAAGGACTACGTCGATCGGTTGAGAGAAATTGATGAAAGAGCGGAAAAAATAGAGCCAATACGTATTGATGCGACAGACCGAGATCAGTTGAAGGATGTTTTAAAAAGAGGATTCGATGTTGTTTCTGATTGTCTCTTATGGACATACACTCCATTAGTGACCAAGGCTTGCATAGATGCAGGTACAAGTCATGTAGATCTTTCCTCTGATCTTTCTACTCAAGAGATACATGAACTAGACAAAACCGCGAAGGACACCGGGGCGACTGTCATACCGGATTGTGGCCAGGATCCAGGTATAGATAATGTGGTTGAGGGATATGCTGCCCGAAAATTGGACAAAGTAAAAAAAATGCATATGTACATTGCTGACGGTATTCCTCAGAAAGGTACACCTGCATATTATAACCCGTTGCAATATACAGCAATATGGACCGTAACAGGAATAATATCTGAGCTGTCCGGAAAAACGAAAATTCTAATGGGCGGTAAGGAGGTTGAGGTTGATAAATTGGCCGAGCCGGAAACGCTCATATTTCCTGAAGGATGTGGAGGAAGCTTGGGATAAAACTGTTCGGTGGCCAGGTTGGTGTGAGACTTGGAGGAAGTTGATCGCTCTGAATCTTATAAGCACCGAACCAATGACGATTAAGGGTGTTAAGTTGACGCCTTTGGATTTCTTCACTCAACTGTTTGAGAAGTATCTTAAGCCAGACTTTGACGCTGGAGACCGAGATTTAGTTGTAGAGAAAATAGAGGTTATAGGGGAAAAGGATGGAGTGGACATGAAATATTCTTATTTATTGACTGCCTTTTACGATGAAGATAAAGGTTTAGCAGCGTTCCAACGAACAACATGCTATCCAATTTCAATAGTAAGCCAAATGGTTGGGCGCGGAGACATTCTGGAGAAAGGAGTGATTCACTGCGGTAAGATTGGATGGAAGACAGAACTCGCAAAGAAATTCTTCGCTGAACTCGCAAAGAGGGGTCTAATTATTAATGAATCAGTAACGACACCACTTTCTTAATTTATTACACTTGAACCAAATTTAAGCTCAAGCGTGCGCGTAAACAAAAAAGGGGAGTTTTGCGGGAGATATCACCAACACAACGCGGCTTCCTGCATGCATGGACACATTGTCTTCCGACAATGGTTGAGTCTAAGGCTTCGAACTCCATTTTCACTCGAATAGTAGTTTTAGCTTCTTTTCGTTGAAGGCTTCCAGAAAACTCAACACTTCCTTGATTCCGTGACCTACTTCTCCTGTTGAATGCGCGTCAGAACCTACAGATACTAGTTTGCCTCCGTTTTCGACAAACTGTCTAAAGGTTTCTTTGCTTGGCATCATCTCTGTCTCTTCCAGCAGGGAAGAGTTTATTTCCAGATACATTTTCTTTTNNGACCCTAGACACCTTATTGCCGACGAATCTTCTTGGAAAATCCAGATGACCTATGACGTCGAAAAGACCGCACTTTATAGAGTAAATTACTTCACTGAAATAAGCTTTGTACAATTCTCTCAAGTCTCTGTGTTCTATCAATTTTGAGTCGATGATCTCATGATCGAGATAGTGCACCGATCCAATTACAAAATCGAATTCTTTACCTACCAACCACTTTCTGATTTCTTCTTCGAAGACGTGCTGATAGTCTACCTCGACGCCTTTGTGGACAACTAGCTTGTCCTTGAATGATTCCTGAGCACTTTTGATTTCAGATGTGTATCTTTCATAATTGAAGAAACCGAATCCCCAGTCTTTAGGTTCGAAATCCATATGTTCTGAAAATCCTATCTCCGCAATCCCCAGTCTAATGGCTTCTTGACATATTTCCATAATCGTAGCTGTTCCATCGCATGAATGGTTGGAATGAACATGATAATCCACAAATCTCATGATTATTCACGCTTGAGATCAAGCAGATTTATGTCTTTTGGGTAGGACATATGCATGCATCTAAACCTTATAGCACGTGAATTAG
>JABAOH010001070.1_pt1 | contig 11578 bp, 5 predicted proteins | sample 7062181 | NCBI WGS metagenome assembly JABAOH01 (sample SAMN14538630, study PRJNA623070) | marine sediment metagenome | biome: marine biome [ENVO:00000428]; feature: marine pelagic biome [ENVO:01000023]; material: deep marine sediment [ENVO:00002113]; isolation source: pool of 5 deep marine... | reverse complement strand
ATTTGCATTTCTCCAGTGTCGAGTTCTGCCAAGATCGCATTGGCTTCTTCTGGCAGTACTTTGGGCTCAGTCAACGTAGTCCAATCTCTAATATTCAATTTCTCGCAGACGCTCTTTACTTCTCCTACAGAGATATACTCGGGAAGTTTCATGCTCTCACATCAACTTAGAATCGACTACGCTTAGTTAAAGAATTTTCTGCATGCAGATACAAGGGTCCAAAAAGCGTCGCAACAAAACATTAAACTGGTGAAGATTTGGAAAGATTGACAGGAGTCTACGACAAAGCTAGCCCGAGCGCAGGGGAAAGCGCGCGCGCACACGGATTCGGAAGTCCTCAAAGAAGCACGAGAATTAGGCTTCAATATTTCAAATCCTTGCGAAAACTCCCTAAAAGACACTATAAAACACAATGGAGAACCAAAAAGGCAAACGGAGACCAATGGAGGATAGGTAGGCGCATGTAGTGCGTCTCTTCTGCAAAGTTGGTGGACCGGGCGGGACTAATACCCAAAAGGGTTCAAGTCCTCATTCTTCTATGCAAAAACTTTCTTGGAAACATACGCGCGCGCGTACGTACGGGAGTGGGTATACACACGCACGTGAGCATGGGTTTGGGTTTGGGGTTAAATTTTGACCCAACCAACCAACACCACTGGGTACGACGGGACGACCAACTACGGCTAATGGACAACGACCAACGACGGATCAAACGACGGGAGACGGTTACCGGACAACTGGACACGGTCCTATACCTGTATACTGGATTTGGGTACTATCTATGGACTAAGGAGAAAGGAAGGTACCATAAGAGAATACTAACTATGAGTATACGAAATCGAGTATACACTATGATAACATGAAGGTAAAAAATGCACAAAAAGTTACCCCTCACAATAAACTAAGGTTATATTCAGTGGAGGGGACAGTATAAAATTACTTTTATTTTGTATCCAGAGATGGTGTGATAATGTATAATATACTTGATTCGCGCACCAAAGAATTAATTACAAATATGCCTGAACTGCTTAAAAACTTCAAATATAGAAAAGGTCCAGACCTGTATTTCTATCGAAAAACTATGGAATTACGTAGGAAAAAACCTCTTAACGAATTGTTCGACGACGTTTCCGATAGATACCTAGAGCTAATTTACGCAACATTGGTTTCATGGGATATGAATAGCCGTGGGGCGAAAATGAAATATTTTGACGATTTCAAATTAGACGTTATAAACAATAAAAAAAGTTTCCTATATTTGTCTCCTTATTCACTAGACCTGATATCAGATGCTAAATTTCTAGAAGTTAAAAGGATCTGTGGGACATTATCCGACAATCTACACATTATGAGATCTAGTGGAAGATTGGTTTCTAACTCAAAACTTATGCATTTTATATTACCAGACTTGCTTATGCCAATGGATCGCCAAAATACACTAAACTTCTTTTTTGGAAATACAGGAGAGTCTAAACGCAGATTCTTAACGATTCTTGAACGTTCACACCAAATCGCTAAGAACATAGACCTCCAACAGTTTCTGAATGAAGAATGGAATTTGAGTAAACCAAAAGTCATTGATAACGGAATAATCAGTTATATGAGTCCTAAATATAACGTTAAGTCTATTTAGTGATTGGATGAAGCTTTCCTAAAATCAATATGTATCCATGCATGCATCTTAAATCAAGTCTCTTAATAATTCATAAAATTTAATTAGCAGCAAACACCATATTCAATATAGACCGAGCCAAACGGAATTCCGAAGAAATTGGCATCAACTGTTCTCAATGTTGAAGACTTCGGCAAGTTTTTAAAAGGTATTGGAATCGCTAACTCAAAAATGGAATCTGTTTTACACATTTCTCAAAAAGAAAAACAAAAGCAAGTGAAATATCATTTTTGTCTAATTCGCTGTGATAAAAACAATATCCGAGAAGCTGATTTTATTGAGTTTCTATTCCAACACATAATGGAATATGCGCTAACATACTCTGAACTTCATCCAAAAAAAATAACCGAGAAAGAGATTATTAATTGGTTTAAGGAAAACGCTCCCCGTTTAGTCTCGAGGGCTAAAGGCGCATTTTTAACAAAAAGTACAAAGACTGGAGAATTAGGTGAGCTCTTTTTATTCATTGCTCTTGAATCACAAGGATTCATTCGATTGATAAACAAAATGTCAATAAAAACTTCCCCCGAATTGCATTTCCAAGGATGGGATGCAGTTCATATAGGAGTTGATGATGACAAGAACATTCTTTTTTGCTACGGTTCTTCGAAGATGCACAAAGATTTTTCAGCGGGCCTTAGCGAAATCTTCAAAGAGATTGAGAAATTTACAAAAGATGATAGCAAAGAAAAAGTTGAGATTAGCTTAATTTCTAGTTACATAGATAGTGAAAGATTTGACAAATATTCTGAAGAAATTCCTAGACTCCTTTCACCGTATTATCGGCACAAAGAAAGAGTGGGAAAAGCACACCCAATTTTTCTAGGATACGAATGGGATTTCTTACAAAACCCTCATGTTCCCAAATATAGTTTATTAGACAGTCACTTATGTAGCGAGTATGATAAAAAACAAGAAGATATAATGTCCAAATTTGATGAAAAAATTTCTAGTCTTACTCTAGTATCAAATCGTGATTTCTTGATTTGGATTATGCCATTTAAGGATGTAGAAAGTATACGCTCGAAGTTTATAGAGAAACTTAAAGAACCTTAGGAGGAGAGAGATTTTGGGTAATCGATTAATTAAAAAATCTTGCAAAATTACTTTTGAACATCCCCAATTTAAGGAAGATTTTATCCAACTGACAAGAAATGAATTGAATCCATCTCAAATTAAAAAAACTTTAACAAAGATACAAATAGGAAAACTTCTCGAAGCCGCCTCATTGTTTGCCTTAGATGTAGATAAAAAGTACCAAAAATTGGCATTCAAGATTGCTGTCTACTTGCTTAATCAACATAAAGAAGAAAATTCCCTTCTTCCTCTAGCTGTAGAAATAATTTTGTTAAGGTTGGGAAACATACCTACAATCCGCTCAATGATTGAAAATAAACACGGGGAAGATTATTTCTCATATTTTCAAAATGATTACGAAAAACCAAATTACTTTACAATTAATACTTACCTAAAATTTCCTGAAATATTGGTCAAACAAATCACAAATAAAAAGAGGGTTACAAAAGATGTCTCATTGACATTCACCGACTTTCAAGCAAGTATATACTCGCTTTTAAGAGAGAAAAGAAACGTTACCTTTTCAGCCCCTACTTCTACGGGTAAATCATATATTCTACACAACTACATCGCAGAGCGAATGTTGAGATCTGAAAAGTTTTGCGCTGTTTACATAGTCCCGACGAAAGCGCTAATTGCTGAAGTTCAAGCAAGCGTAGAAAGAACAATAATCGGTTTAGGTATAAAATCAGATGAATTTGCAGTTTTCATATCGGCAAACTACATGAATATTAATGAGATAAACAGGATTTCAAGAAAAGTCTTTGTATTAACTCAAGAACGCCTACAAGAAGCAATGGCAAACAATCCTCTAACAAATGTAGATTTGTTAGTCGTGGATGAGGCTCAAAGAGTTAGTGATGAAGGCAGAGGAGTTATTATTGAAGACTCGGTACAAGAACTTATAGAGAATAACCCAACAGTTCAAAAAGTTGTTATTTCTCCTTATGCTGAAAACCCTGAAACATTCAAAATGGTTTTTGGAATCTCAGAAGATATTGAACCTAAAAAAACTTCAGATTCACCAGTAACTCAAAACATATACTTCATAAACTTTGAAAGAAAAGCGGTATCGATTTCATTGGATTCTTGGGATTTGGAACTTGATGAGCAAGAAAAAGTTTTCCAAGAGATCAAAGTTGATAAAGTGAAATTGCTTCCAAAGTCAAGAACTAAACGCAAAGCTTGGGTTGTTACTAATCTTGTACCAAAAGGAGAACCTACGATCATTTATTGTGATAGACCCTATGATTGTAGACTCGTCGCAGAAAATATCGCTAAAAAAGCGCCCAGTTTAGAACATTCAGAAGCAATAAAGAATGCAATAACTTTCTTTACCACATATGTTCACAAAGATTATTATTTAGTTGATGCAATTAAGAATCGAATTGGATATCATTATGGTAAAATGCCCCAATTCATTAGATTTTATATAAAGGATTTATTTGAAAACAAAGAAATTGATCTATTATGCTGTACTAGTACATTACTCGAAGGAGTGAATATGCCCGCGAAGAATATTGTACTTTACAACCCTAAAGCGGGAGACGCAATGGATAGGTTATCTATATTAAACTTGGCTGGACGCGCGGGAAGATTGCTTAAGGATTATTACGGCAAGATCTATTGTATAAATGTGAACGAGTGGGAAAACGGAGAAGATGTTTTTAGTGAAAAATTGGAAAAAATTGAGACTTCAGTGGAAAGAACGTTAACAAAGAACATTAACGATTTAATGAGCTATCTTGAAGATGAAAATTACGTACCTTCTGAGGGAAAATTGAAGGAAAGCGTAAAGACGTTAGCAACAAGCTTACTTATGAAACAACTAAGATATCCAGACTCACACTTCTTAGTAAGTCTCAAGAAAAGATGTAAAACAATCTCACAGCAACAATTAAACAGGATAAAAGAGCTACTTGTTAAGAAAACTTCCGAATTAATCTTGGATAAAGAAATAATTTTGAAAAACAGGTCAATTGACCCTCGATTTCAAAATGAACTTTATAAAAAAATTAAATTTGATTTTGAACCGCTTCCTTTTCCGGAGGACTACAGATTTTATCATAAAATTTGTTCAATATTTCAAAAACTTTCGAAACATATTTTTCGAGAAGACAATAGGAGCTATGAATACTTTGCATTCTTAGCCAGTAAATGGATTCAAGAAACTTCTTACAAATCTCTGATAGAAGGAAAAATAAGTTATAATATAAAACAAGGGAAACATTTAGGAAGAGATTGGAAAAAATTCGTAAATAGACTGATTGATGAGTTAGATGATGAGATAGAACAAAAACTAAAGTATGAATATACAAGAGCTCTCAAATGTTATCGTGATATTACGGAAACAATTCAACAAAAGATTGAAGACCGCAGACCGTATTGTAAAGCACTTCCAATCTTTCTTGAAGCAGGCACTCACAACAGAAACACCATTTTTCTTTTGGAACTAGGGCTCTCAAGAGGTGTTGCAATTAGAATCGCTCGTTTAATGCGCGCGCTCGGCTATGCTAGAATTGAAGATAGTCAGCAGTGTATTCAATTGTTAAAACTAAACAGAGTAATAATTGCAAATAGCTTACAACCAATACTTTATTCAGAAGTTGAAGATTTGTTCAAAAAGTATAATATAGATAAAATGTCGTAGCATGATAAAATAACCTGTAAGCGCGCGCTTTGAAGTGGTTCCACATGATAACCTTTCACCTCATTTCATCGCCTAGGATTCCAATATTTGGTGAAAGCATAATTATGCTCATCTATGATTTTCAGCAATGACTTGGTGAAAGGAACATTTGAGGATGCTTTTTCTCGAATGACTTCCTTCGCAGTTTCTCTGTCAACATTTTTGCTGTTCGCATACTCGGTGATAACTCGTTCCGAAAGGCCTTTAATTTTCCATATGAACTTCAAATATTTCTTGCTTGAGTGTTTAGAATGATACCAGTAGCAACTATACGCCATTGCAATGTGTGCGCGCGCGCATAGCCAAAGAGTTGGGAGTGCAGCTGCCCAAGAGCATGAACAACTAAAACAAGTTGCGCGTGCATGTTTTGATACATTTTGTCTTGTTATGCTACTCCTTCTCGAACAAGATTCGTGTGATTTTAATGTGGGCATTAGTTCTTGATGAATAAACGATTCAAATAGCTTTGATTTGATTCAATAGAGAAATGTTTCAGAAATGTTAAGTACGAGATATTCCGTAATTGTGAAAACTTGATAGGAGAAAGAAAAATGAAGAAACTAATTGGTATCTTGCTTGCAGCACTAATCATCAGTTCAACGTTCAGCTTCATGCCAATAATCTTGACCGCTTATGCTCAACCTGAAGAAGAATGGCCAAACAAGGACGTCAACGGCGATGGGAATGTGGATATAGAAGATGCAATACAGTACTTGAAAGATAATTTCGTTTCATACGATGAACAAAGTGAAAGCTTCTATTGGAGTTTCACGGATCCCAACGACGTTGCCATGGCAAATACCTTCATAAATAGTATGTTTGAAGTCGAGTACATAAGAAATGCCAACGATGATATCACCATACTAGGATTTCTTAGTAGGGCAACTAGCACTCCGGGTGGAATGGAGTTTGAGAATTTCGACGGCACCATTTCGATCATAGACAGTTTGGGCGATGTAACAGAATTCGTTGTTAAGAACTACTTGCAAAACACCGAGCTAATGACAGCAGTATTCGAACAAGCATTCGAAGTTCCAGAAATTATGAATCTTCTAGAAAGTGTAGGGGCTGTTCCCGCAGACACCGTTGAAGAGGCAGTTGAGTTCCTTTATGAAAAGGGACTTGAATGGTTCTGGTATATAGAACCTGCTTCTGTCGATTGGGGTGAGCTTGAATTGGACACAGGTCTGGCTGATATAACGGAGTATCCTAATCTGGCAAAGGCAAGTAGCGTCTTTAGGATGGCCTTAAAAGGATATGAACTTGTCAACGTCTTCGTTGAACATGCCCTAGTGATTTGGGATATTCTGAGTTCGCCTACGATACTTGATACCGTTAAAAAATACGAGGTAGCTGTCGAAATAATCAGATTCGAATTGGAACTTGCTGGGAAGCTTCTTCAAACGTTGCTTGAGGGAGTGACTCAACCAGCAGTCAAAGCTGCGATCACAAAAGGTGTTGTTACTGCGACATTAATCGGAGCAAGTCTTGGTGGACCACTAGGAGGAGTTATTGCAGGAGTTGGGGCGGCCATTGCTGGGATTATCTTGTATTGGACTGTTAGTGACATAATCGACAAAACACTAGATTTTGCAGCTGACGAAGCATTGGGCCTTGATTTGGCATTATACAAAAGGCTTTCAGCTGAACCCAAGCCTATCCAAGGGGTCTCTCCGTGGCGTATTAAAGTAAGAGTCTTCGATCAAAACGATGATCACTTCATACCTTGGGGACAAGGCTGCAAGGGCGAGAAGGTCATGATAATCGTCAAGAACACTGGAGTCAAAACACTAAATGTTCGTGTTGAACCTACTAGCGTACCAAATGGATGGGAAGTTTCAGATCAGCAATGGGACGGGAACAACTGGAGAGAAGTTGAGAACGTGGAACCCGGTCAAGAGATTTTCACAGGTCTAGACTTCTGCGTGAAATCAGGTACCGTAGATCAGAAATGGACACCATGGGATCCGATGGATGATGAATGGATACCTGGAGACAACCCAGGGTCGATAGAATTCACTTTTTGGCACGATGTGTTTACACAGTGGTGGGATTTCTTTGATTGGGTCCCTGGGGGTCTGAAGGATCTATGCGAAAGAACCGAGATCTTTTACAACAGCGTTGAAACTTACGTAACGGTGAGCTCTGGGCTACATCCTAAGAAGGGCGAAACGATCCATAGAACAATCGAAGTTGTTAACATGAAAACCAGCACGATTGGTTTTCTCTTGGGTGTTAGCTTCCGTGATCCGTTCGGCGAAGTCAAGGAGTACGATCCGCAAATCGATATTTCGCCTTCTGACAAAGTGATGCTTAAGGCGGGGGAGACTACAAGCTTTGCTGTTACGTGGACGATACCAGCCGATGCGCCTACGGGTTTCTATCAAATCGCTGTAAACTGCTGGAAGCATGAGCGTGGGCGTGGCGCAAGATATGTTGACAACTTGGAATGGAAAAGCATTTTCTTTGTTTACGAACTGGAAATCTTGTCACCCACAAGTGAACATCCAGCGATGGCTGGCGACCCAAATGATCCAAGACCGATATTTATATTCGTTACAGGTCTTCCGCCTCTCGAAGAAGATCCTACATTTACCATCAGAATCCCTCCACCAGTTTTTGCTTCGTATGAAATTGTCGACGAATTGCCAGTGCCTATAGGATATACTCTCAAGGTAATTCCCCCCATCCAAGCAAGTGAAGGTAAGTACGACTTGGAGGTCGGGGCATTCTATGGCTCATTGGGTAGCTTGGATAGCGAACCACATGCTGTGGAATATACTTTGGCTCCTTCAGTTGAACCTATTGAAAGGGGATTGGTTTGGCTTCGTAATAGACAATATTCCGATGGCTCTTGGAGTCGCAATGTAGGCATAACAGCCCTCGCTGCACTAGCATTCCTAAACGCGGGCTATGACGAAACAGATTCAACTGTCAAAAGCGCGTTAGAATACATAGTGAGTTATGTCCACGCTGACGGATCAATTGGTTCTGGTTTCTATCGAACCTACGAGACTTCTATTGCCATATTGCCTCTAGTCGCGACGCATAACGATGATTACTCAGCCACTATTGAAAACGCGAAAAACTGGCTTGTGGCCTCGCAATGGGATGAAGTCTGCATGTGGGGGAACGTGAACAAAGACAATTCGTACTATGGTGGCTTCGGATACGGTTCACACAGTCGACCGGACCTTTCAAATACTCAATGGGCTCTCATGGGACTTGATGCAGCCGGCCTGCCTCAAGACGACCCTACATGGAAGAAAGCTCAGGTTTTTCTGGCCAGAGTTCAGAATCGGCGCACAACTGTTACAATAGATATGGAAGACGGAACTTACACAGTTGAACCATACAGTTGGCAAAGTAATGATGGCGGTTTCATCTATGTTCCCGGACTTAGTCTTGCGGGTGGGACAAGGTCTTATGGTAGCATGACTGCAGCAGGCATATGGAGCTTATTGCTATGCGGAGTGAATCCCAATGACCCGAGATTGAAGGGTGACGGAACAATAAACGGTGCTCTGGACTGGGTTGCGAATCACTATACTTGGGAATTGAACCCTGGGATGACCGAAGGAAGGCGTTTCCAGTACTATTATTATGTCACGCTGTCGAAAGCCTTGACGATGGCGCGGATGACAAAGATTGATGATTACGATTGGTACGAAGATTTAAGCGATAAACTAACATCGCTCCAGTATCCTGACGGTCATTGGGTAAATAGCTTTACAGGTCACGGATCAGAGGGTATACCTGAATTGGCAACTGCCTACTCAATTCTCTCCCTTCAAACTCGCGGGGGACCGCCACCTATAGAACGTCTGTCATACATAACTTTCATCTTGAGGAGCGCAGCTATCATGGGCGTCATTGACCCACAAGGTAGACACGTGGGACTCGATTTCGTAAGCAATATCGCAGAAAATGAAGTTCCTACGGCCATCTACTCTGGACTTTTCATGGTGCCTCAATATGTAGTCATAGTTAACCCGCCGCGTGGTGGTTACTCAGTGGAGTTGGTGGGCCAGACCGAGGGGAGCTATGAATTAGCAATCGATGGATATTATGGAGATACATGGGCAGATGGGGATACACTTCCGGGTGTGACTTTTCCTGGCGAAGTCCTAGAGTCAAGTGTACTGGTCTCCGGAATCGTTGGTCCCATTGATATTGATGTAACTCCACTAGAGCATCCTGCGGTTGACGTCACACCAAAAGAGTGGGTTGAACAGGTAAAGGTGGGGGAGATAATAAGTGATGGCTTCGCCGTTAGCGAAACGACAGGGCGAGAAGATCTGCGACATGTCATCTCTACCCCATCCGATCTGGAGGACGAATACGGCAACACAATATCGGCTGGAAGCATAGACTTCAGCATAAATGATTTCATAGTTCCGAAAGGAGCAACAGAAAGCGTTACCTTAACAATCTCTGTACCAACCACGGCAGTTCCCGGCGACTATTCGGGAATCATCTTCATCACTACTGAGAACGGCGGTGATGCAGTAATACTCATCAACATGGAGGTCATAGGACGCCCGACCACTTTGAGTTACATTGGCGCCGTCGACGGTCATTACTCAGATCCTGTAACTCTTAATGCCTTGCTGATGGATGCAGGAACAGATCAGCCCATTGCAGGTAAGACAATCGAGTTCAATCTATGCGGAATCTACAATGTCCAAGCGACAACAGACGTCGAAGGCATAGCCGAAGCATCGATACTGCTAGATCAACCTGCAACAACATGCGAAGTCAATGCGAGGTTTCTAGGCGACGAAGACTACCTTGAGAGTTCCGACGACAAGCCCTTTAGTATTCTCAAAGAGAATGCCATAGTAGATTATACAGGCGATACAATTCTACCCACTACAGCTAGCAAAATTCATCTCCGTGCAACTGTGTTCGACAGTGCAGACGGTTGGTGGGGAGACATAACAAAGATTCAAGTTGCCTTCAGAATCTACACCCTTCCATTGGACCCTGGTACCCCGATAGTAGATACAGGTCCAATCCCTGTCAGCGAAACAGACGCATCGGGCGTGGGCGTGGCTATAGCAACGATCAACAATCTTCAGGAAAACTGCTACATCATCATCGCCAGCCTTGACGCCACCGAGAATGATTACTATAAGGCACCAACTTCTGACGCAATTCCATTGACAGTTTACGAACCAACAGGAACATTTGTAACTGGAGGCGGTTGGATAGTAGATCCAACTGAAAGCCATGGAAACTTTGGCTTCAATGTGAAGTATCTCAAGTCAGGAAGAATTCAAGGACGTTCAGTTTACGTGTATCGTGTCGGCGAGTTGAACTACATAGTCAGAAGCAACGCTTGGAGGGGACTCGCAATTCAGGATGAACATGCTTTCTTTGAAGGCAAGTGCGTTGTTCAAATCTATGATCCAGCAAGTGGCGAGTTGGTATGGAGTGAGGGAAACTACAAGTTCCGAATAGATGTATGGGACAACAGCCCAAATGGTGGGATAGACAAATACCAACTACTTGTCTTGGACAAAAACGGCGTGCAATATCACGAAGCAGGCTTCGATCCAGCAGGCTATTTAAAAGGCGGTAGCATAGTTATCCACGACAAATAAAGCGGCAAGCTCTAAATACCACCTTTCTTTTTTTCCTTTGTACCAAAGCGCGTGCGCATCAAGAGTTTCTGGAATTGGCTGACTACATGGATTTTGACTTTACCCCCAATATGAGGAGGTTCTAGGCATGACCAAAAAGATAGCTGTCTATGGAAGTTACGAGACGAAAGTTCCGGTTAGACAGCGTTACTGGAAACGGGGAAGAGACGGTATAAAACAGAGATACTGCTCGCGCAGGCAACCTCTCAAACAACCTGCTCCAATTCTTGTTGATATAGAACAAGCTTAAATTTGTTCTATAACAATATTCTATTTGGAAAGCTTGTCGGGGGATTACACTTGCCAAAGTGGCCCAAACACTTGCGCGCGCCTTTCTTGCTAATGGTTCATTTGCTATTTAGGTGAAGGTATTTAGGTAATGTAGGTGGCTTACGCGCGCGCGCTCGCTTGAAGGACAACAGTGGTAGGGTGTTCGAAAAGAGAGGTGCCCTGATGATTGACCTCAAAGACCCGGAAAAGACCCGGTTGGAGAGG
>JABAOH010012916.1_pt5 | contig 11579 bp, 15 predicted proteins | sample 7062181 | NCBI WGS metagenome assembly JABAOH01 (sample SAMN14538630, study PRJNA623070) | marine sediment metagenome | biome: marine biome [ENVO:00000428]; feature: marine pelagic biome [ENVO:01000023]; material: deep marine sediment [ENVO:00002113]; isolation source: pool of 5 deep marine... | reverse complement strand
AAAGTCGAAACAGAACTATCCCTGTGAATCTTCTGAGATGTATTTGCCTTCCGACCTGCATGCATGCGTGTGGCTGTGGTATAACAGTCACACAATTATAAATAGCAGACACTCCAAAGATGCTTACAGGTTATAGATTTGAAGGGAAGAGGAAACTTATGATGGCAGAAACTGAATCAGAAAATGGTTCCGATGTCTGGAAAAAATTCTTGAGAAAGCATTGGAACATGCTCGTTTATTGGATAATAGCCGCTATTGTTGCAGCAATAGGCGCAATTCTAGTTTACTTATGGTTCGTTGGAGATGCCCAATCAACTGGTCTGGTACCTACGACTTTGGGTCTATGGACAATGGGACATTTAGTGACTTTCTTGTTACATCTGATTTTCTGGGAAGTTCTCTTCATCGGAATCCCAGTAATCGTAGCAGCAGTAGCAGGTTGGCTATGGTGGAAACAAATACCAGACGAAGAAAGAGAAGAATATCAATTCTTTGGCAAACGCTCACGTACAGAAAGCGGTGGAGGCGGAATATCATTTCTATTCTTTGTTGCATTCTGCATCAAAGTTTACATTGACGGAAACTGGAATGTTGCCATAGCATCTTGGACTTTAGACTATGTCGTAGATTCAATAATCACAATATTAGTCTGGGGTGCAATAATCTTCGGAATTCCAGCAATTATCATAGGACTCATCTGGCTAAGCCACGAAATAAAAAAGAAACCTTAATCGTTCCACTTCCAATCTTCTTTCTGACAAGAATTGTCATACGCTGACGCTGATTCTCAACTATCATTTATCCAGCGTCAGCTTCACGTTGATTTTTTTTGTGTGTGCGTTAAAATTTAACCCAACCAACCAACCTGCTTGTATCTTAACGTTTTTTCACGATGTAAGCCATGGCGAGAGCGGTAAACCCAACAAAAAACTCGAATGAAAATGCCTCATGCAAGGCAGCCCAGGCAAACCCCACGAGGGTAGAGGGTGCAGATTCCCAACCTAGGGAAACAGAAATATACCAAGATGTTCCCAGGCGGCCAATAAGCTGACCAGCCCAACTTCCTATGAAAAGAGGTACAACCACTGATAGAAAATCGGATGCGAGGTCTATGTTTCTTCCTATGAGGTAAAAAGAGGCGAAAAGTAACAAGGGACTAATTATGAACATGCCCACTTCGATTAAAGACCATAGCCGGTTAAACGTCTGTGGACTTAAATGAAGCGATGCCAGATAAAAATAACTATGTGGAAGAGCACCAGCAACGAAAGAGAATATGAATGCAACCGTGAATACTTTCCAGTTAATCTTCAAAGTTTTGTCCCCTCTGGGGCACTCCTTCATTCATACTCTTCCACAATTAATCATAAAAATAACCTAATTTGAGTTTCGCTAAAAAACGAACTTCTTGTTCAAGTATGTTGGATTCCACGGTTGCGCAGGCATAAGATTTTGTAAGCTTCCAGTTTTTTCTTTGTTTAGAGACTTATAAACTTGGAAAGTGGTGTTTTTCTTCAGAGTGGAGGAGTGACATGAGATCCAGTGGGTTAGGATACGGGTCGCATTCTTTTCTTAATGAGTATATCAGTGAGAATAGGTGTAGGAAGATCATGGAAATCGGAGTTGCGGATGGTGAAAATGCGAGAGCCATGGTGATGGTTGCCCTTCGAGACTTCTCGCCTGAAGAAGTGGAATACTATGGGTTCGATTTTTTTGGGAGCGATGATGATTCTGGGATGGAGCAGGTGAGACAGAAATTGAAGGAGACAGGGTGTAAGTTTGAGCTTTTCAGGGGTGATTCTGTTGAGACTCTTCCTAGAGAAGTGAAGACCTTGCCCAAGATGGATTTGATCTTCATCGATGGAGGTCATTCTTACGCAACAGTGAAGAGTGACTGGGAAAACTCAAGATCTCTTATGCACGATGAAACAGCAGTCTTCTTCCACAACTATGATTTCTCAGGCCCCCAAAGAGTCGTCGACAACATTTCCAGAGAAGAATATCAAGTGAAGATAATCCATCCCTCATCGGATTATGACACCGCAATAGTTAAGAAGAAAGTTTGATTTCTAAGTTTCTACTTCATAATTCAATTGAGATTTCATAAAATTCTATTTGTTGTTATTTTGAAACTTATAAAGTTAGAAAGTTCACTAAACGTTAAATTTCCGTGTGCTGACCAAGATGTCTGATGAAGTGATTTATGGAGAGAATTGAGTGTGGAAAAACTAGTTTTCTATATTGTGGATGTGTTTGCTGAAGAAAAATATGCGGGCAACCAGCTTGCAGTCGTTAAGGGTGCGAAGGCGCTCTCTGACGCTGAAATGCAACGGATTGCCAAGGAGATGAACTTTTCGGAGACAACTTTCATTTTGTCGGATGAGGAACGTGAGGGCGGATATGACGTGCGCATTTTTACACCGGAAACGGAGTTGCCGTTTGCTGGCCATCCTACATTGGGGACCGCGTATGTGATACAAGGCGAAATCGTCAAAGAGCCAGTCGATGAGATAGTTCTGAATTTGAAGGTCGGTCAGATTCCAGTTACGTTTAGCTATTATGGGAGACACGCAGACGTTTTGTGGATGAAGCAGTTGAATCCGATTTTTGGCCAGACTTTGGATGCTGGTTTGATTTCTGAGGTTTTGGGTCTTGATGTGAGAGATATTGACGAGAGATTCCCTGTTCAAGAGGTTTCGACAGGAGTTCCATCTATCATGGTTCCTTTGAAAACGTTAGATGCCTTGAAAAGAGCCAGAATATCCAGAGACAGATACTTCGAGTTTGTCAAAGATACGCAGGCCAAAACGATACTTATCTTTTGTCCTGAAACATACAAAAAAGAGAATGACTTGAACGTCCGGTTTTTCGCTGATTATTACGGCGTACCAGAGGATCCGGCAACGGGAAGTGGAAACGGTTGCCTAGCAGGATATCTGGTGAAACATCGCTACTTTGGGAAAGCCAGAATAGACATTCGGGTTGAACAGGGTTACGAAATAGGGAGACCCTCATTGCTTCTTTTGAAAGCAGAGGAGAAAGGAGAAGAAATAGATGTGTACGTAGGTGGAAAAGTTGTAATGGTGGCCAAAGGAGAATTTGTTTAAGTACGCTTCAAATGTGCGCCTGTCCTTTCTTTCGATTTTTTCGTGTTTGATGCGCGCACGCAGTTTTAGATGTTCACTACACGAAAATGGAAGGAAGATAGCTATTTAGTCTTTGTTTTTCTTTTGAATATTACGCCTTTCTTGTATAGGAAGGCAATAGTTCCTAGCACCACTCCGATTACGAGCGCAATGAGCAGCAAGAATCCCGTTGTAGCCCATATGGGTGGCGGAAAGTTGGTTAGGGTGATTGTGACTGGACCGGATGAAGTTACAGAGACCAGAGGTTTGGTTGCGGTTGATGTAGCAGCTGTGAGCCAATAGGTCGTGCTGTAATGGACCTCTATGGTATAGGACCCGATGACTTGGATATCGCTTGATGGTAACTGGAAAGCAGAATGTCCAGCAGAGTCTGTCATTTTGAAATCGTATACTATTCCAGCATGTGTGTAGATGACGACGTAAGCTCCGTGAACTGGGGCCCCGTTATTTCCCAGAACGTTTGCAGTCAATTGATAGACATTACATTTTATTGTGTAAGGTCCATCCGAATCCACATACTGCGTCGTTTGTTGTACAACTACGTCCTTCCACAATACTGTGAATGTGTAGTTTCCTGACGGTACCTGCTGCAAGTTGATGACGCCGCTATCGTCGGTGTATAACGGTAGAGTGTTTATGGTCCCATTGGGTAATCGGATATAGACTTGAGCTCTTGGCAGAGGGTTATCCACATCGTCGACTACTTTGAAGGAGGGGTCGTAGAGGATAACGATTCCGATGTTGAACATATGTGAAGCGTGTTCGACGTAGGGGTTAAAGGTGTCGTATTCTAGGAAATGGTAGTATCCGTTGTTGTCGATAGCTGAAACTTCTACCGTGTAATTACCTAACATGGCAGTTTCAGGGTAAGTCCAGTTTGCCTCGTAAGTATGCAAATATTGAATAAGCCAAAGACCATCAGAGACACGGGTCATATCTACATTGTCAAGAACCGGCTGCCCCGATGGATCAAGGATCGTCACATTTACTTTGTATATGTCGTATCCTCCAAATGGGTCGGTGACGTTGGCATGAACAATGACCTTGCGTCTGCTCTGGGTCCAGTTATGCTGGAAAATGTTCGTCTCAGCGTAATTGACATCATAGGTTTTGATGGAGATTGGGCGAGCATAGTCTTGACATGGAAGGATTGCTTTGCTCGGAAATGAGACTGAATCATACCACACTTGGCACGCAATCGCACCACTCGGGTTTATTTCTACCTCAACCTCAACACTATTACCAGCGCCAAATGTGTGGTCGATAGGGATAGGAGTGGACAGATTGTAGCAATAAACCGGGACGTCTAAGTACCCGTTCGCTCCGGTGGGACCACCCGTAATAATTGGATTGGTGATTTCCTGCTGCCAAACTATTCCACCGCCTGGTTCTCTCTCGTAGAACCTTAGAATCCAGCCACATGGTTTGAGGGCTGAACCGTTTGCCCAAAGAAAGACTTGCCACGTGCCGTTTATCGTGACAGATCCAGCTAGATTAGGGTATAAATAGTAGTTAACTATAATTTTCGGCTGTCCTGCAGGCTTATAAACAGAATTATTGTATGCTTGAAAAAGCTTGGTGGTATTCATAACGTAATGATTGTCCGTACCTGCGACGTACACAGGCGTCGCAAGATAATGGAAGTAGAAGTGCATGGGTTTCGCTGTATTCTTAGGCGAAGCACCAACAGTTGAAATCACACCAGCTAAGGAAAAAATGGAAACCAATGACAAAGCCAGAGTTCCAAGGAACAACACTGCAAATATCTTATCTTTTGTTGGCAAGGGTTCGCCCTTTCATGTGTTCCTCGGGCTTTCTGTATTATCCTTTATGAATTGCCACTTCTAATCTGAAATCCAATTGCTTACATACAAAAAAGGGGGAAGTGCATGCATGCACTTGTATTTGTTAACTGCTTTTACATTCTTTGAGGTTTTTCAGTTCTTGAAGAGAGGTCTTGAGGGTTATTACATCTCCGAATTCTTTGATAATGGTGACTGGGAGACAGACTTTTAAGGATCCTAAGAAGGGTTTCTTGTATCCGAGTTCTTCTGTGGCTTCTTTCGTTAGATTTACATCTATATGCGTGACTTTCCATTTGTCTGTGTCCACTTCGGCTCCTTCCACTTCACCGAGAACATAAGCGTTTGCAGTGATTACCTTAGTTCCATTTATTCTGTTGGCTTTCATCAATAAATCGCCTATAATGTTGTGTGCTTCTCATGAATTTATCAGATATTTAAGCTTATGTTACTGTTAGGGCACAGTCACACATCTTTATATGCATGCATGCAGAAAACCTTTTATTTCAAACGGTAAAAACATGGTTGCGTGATGTGAAATGACACTGCAATCAAGCAAGACTTTGGGTGGTGTAGGAGCATTATTGATTGTAATCTCCCCATTCTTGGTAAGTGGTTTCACACTCTTGGTAGGATTGGTTGGGTTAATCCTGGTGCTGATAGCGGTCAAAGGACTGTCCGACCATTACAACGAACCCAGCATATTCAACAACTCCCTCTACGGCGTTATCTTGTCGATAGTAGGTATAGTAGTCTTCGTGGCAGCACTTTTCGTGGTAGCCATAAGTTTTTTCACAAATGTTTTAGGCATCGAACTCTCCACAGCTTTTAGCGACCCGACAGCTTTCACAAACATTGATTGGACAGAAGCAATGATCCTTGACAACTTATTGGATCATGTGGCAGCACTAGTAGGAAGTTTGGTTGTGCTTTTCGTATTCGTTGTTGTCGCTGCCATCTTCTACAGAAAATCATTAACAACCCTCGCTGAAAAGACGGGCGTTGGCCTTTTTGGCACTGCAGGATTGCTACTGCTAATCGGCGCCGTCTTAACAATAATCGCTATAGGTCTCCTGCTTATCTGGATTGCTTTAATACTCGTCACAGCGGCATTCTTCCAGATTAGGGCAGAACCCGCTCAGCCACCTCCAATAACGCCTTCGTAAAATCTACTCTAAATCACCCAAACGCGCGCGCTTCCACTTCGTGTAAGCCAAAAGGCTCAAAATCACTATACCTGAATTGTATAGGGGAGTTCAAAATGAAATACGAAATAAAGTATAAACCGTCTTATTCAATGCTGGTCGTCAATTTAGAGCAAGATGAAATAATAACTGCAGAATCTGGCTCCATGACATATATGGATCCCAATATTGATGTTCACACACGGAAGCGTGAAAAAAGCCTCCTAGGAAGCATCGGCTTAAAACTGCTCGGACGTCAATCTTTTTGGGTTAACGACTACAAGGCGGAACAAAAACCAGGTGAAGTTGCTTTCGTCTCTGCTCCAGTGGGAGACATTGAAACTTTAGAAGTCAAACCAAACCAAGGTTACATAATACAAAAAGCTGCTTACATAGCGTCAACAGAAAAGGTGGATCTAGATGTCACATGGGAAGGCTTCACCAAAGGCCTGTTCGGTCAAGGGTTATTCATGCTAAAAGTCACAGGCAACGGCACACTCTTCATAAACACTTTCGGAGCCATAGACAANNCATCTAGTAGCCTTCAGCGACACATGCAACTACAAAGTCACGAAGTTCGGAGGATTAAAAGAAACCCTACTAGGCGGAGAAGGCTTAGTGACCCAAATCACTGGTCCAGGGGATGTCTACATACAAACAAAGAATCTAAGAGAGTTCGTGGAATGGCTCTGGACTTTGATTGAACCAAGAGTNNNNTGATGTTCGCCAAAATCAAGGAAGCATTTTATAAGCTATCTGAAGAGGAAAAGCAAGAGTTCATGCTTAAGGATCGCAAGAATTGGGAAGAACTCGGGTGCAAAATCTTGATGATGATTGACTGCCGTTGGTCAAATGAAGAGTGGGATTATATTGGGGTCGAGGAATGGCCAACCATAGAAGCTCTTGAGAAGCGAGCCAAATTCGAGTTTGAAGAACTACAAAAATTCAGGTATGCTGAATCGAAGACTTATTTGGGCACTCGTGAATCCTTTGCTGAATATGGTAAAGGATGAAACCTAAGGCAATAGAGATCTAGACCAATTCTCAGATAGATGCACGCATATTCAAGTTTCCCTCACAAGCTCGTTAGAATCTGGAGAGCTAGTGCTCCGAGATAGATGAGGATTCCCGCTCCCATAAAAAAATACCTACCCAAATTGGTGAAGACCAACCCAAGCATTCTTTCAAAGCCTCTTTCAAGCTCATTTTTTCACCTCCCTCCAGTTATGTTATACAGAGTTATGCATCAATGTCATTTAATATTTCCATCTCACAAAGCCTAGTTCCTTTTTTCAAAATATTTCCATGCTTTTTTAAGTTCTTGCTCTCGGTCGTTCGTTTGCTGGTTTGGGTTTGGGGGTTAAATTCTAGCCGTTGGTTGGATAAGATTTTAATCACCCGAAACCAAACACACACAAATTGTTCAAATCACAAATGGATTAAACTGTTCCAAAGAAATGGGGGAAAATGTATGGATAAGACTAAATTAAGACTTACGACCGAACAGAGAGAAAAGATACTTCGTAATCTTTGGCTCCTGCACGATGGAAGATGGTATCTAAAAGCCGTCGGAGAATTCGGATTCGACACTGCCACTAAATTGAATCTCACAGTGATCAAGTCCTTCGGTAAAACAGAGATAAAACAACTACGTGCAGAAACCGGGTTTGAGAAGATCACAAATATCAAAGATTTTAAGACGATCATGGAAATTGCGGCCGATCTCCTTTTCCCGGAAGATCACAAATATGAGTTCAAAATCCTCGACAGAAATACATTCCTAGGACGAGTATTGGAATGTTATGTTTACAAGAACGTAGGTAAAGCAGGAATTACTGCCGTTCACCAATGTGCAGCAAAAACCAGATTTGATTCATGGCTTAAGGCATTTGATCTCCAGGGGGAAATAATTGCTGACAAAAACACCAACAATTGCAATGGAAGCTGTGACATTATTTTCAAAATCAAATGGTGAAAAAAAGCAGATGTACGCGGGTTGACGCAACGTTTTCAACATTGTTGACTACTGAAAATCACGATTTTTAGGAAAAAAGGGGAAAGGCTCCATTTTGTCACCATTTTCGTTTAATATTGTTTTACATTGTTGTTAGTTTTGCGCGCTTTATTTGTTTTGTTTAGATTCGGAGTCCTTTCTTAGAGTTTGAATTGTTTTTATGACTTCGGGATTTTCGCTTAGCGATTTTATGAGTTTTGGAAGGAGTTTTTTGCCCATGTAATAGCTGATAATCCAAGTTAGCAGAGTTCCAAGCACAACTCCACTGGCAATACTAGCTATGCTAAGCAACACATCCAGTAGGTTCATCCCCCATCACCACAGTATTCTATCCAAGCGCACATCTTTTCTACTTTCCTCTTCCGGCACGTGCGATGGGATAACGCTAATGACCAACTGGATACTGAGACTTCTATGTTTTGTTGTTTTTTCTTCAAAAAGTTTGTATTTGCGTGCGCATCATTTAATACAAATGTGGTTGAAGCTTATTGATAGGCTATCTCAATCTTCTATCACTTGATACGAAATTATTAGACAAGATTCTTAGGTTCGGTTCATAAATGGTTTATATCTGACTGTTTCTCATGATTAACATGGAACCCACTGATTTCTATTCCTTTGTTTTGCCTCTGGGAGTTTTGATAGCTATTGTCATTTCGCTGCTGCTTTACTTTGCAAGAAAACAAGAGAGTCTTGAAAAAAGATGGGATAGGCTAACGCGTGCATACATGAGATACAGGTTAGAACAGGAAAAAACCTTCGCTGAAGAATTAGAAAAGCTTCAGACTCTACTTCAGGAGAAATCAATCGACCAGGATACCTATGTACGGTTAAAGAAACTACTTGAAAGGGCCTTGACACGGCGACTTGAACGACTTAACACGCGCATGAAAGTTAAGCTTCAATCCGTAACAAAAAACTATGATGCACACGCGTGACAGCACACTAGTCACCTTACGCGTGTAGCAACTCTGTATCGAATAATAACACATCGTGTTCTTTGCCCATAAAGTTATAATCAAGTCTCGCATCAAAGCAACGTTTGCGACCGCTTAAAATCTTAATTTTGAAAACATTCTGTCAATTCAGAACCTTTTGGTAGCTTAGAACGACAACTTCATCTATGTCATTCAGAACCGACACGATCACGCTGTTGCCTGCCTTGTTCCTATTCGTGTCGTCAAGCTATGTGGCTTTCTTAACTTCTCAAATGGCTGATACTTCCAAGGAAAAAATGTTACTTGTTATGGCGACATCCCTCTTTCTTGGAGGAGTGATCCTAACGGTTTGTTGGGGCTATTACTGGGTAATACGCAAAAGACTCCAAAGCAACTGAGGGGCGTCACATGGAAACAAAGCCCATCGAGATTCCAGCCAGCCGCACGCACGAAAAAGGCTATTTAAAGTGCGGAGGTTATCTTGGATACTTGGCACGCCTTCCAGAAAACGCCTCTATTCCGCGAGAATGTCTAACCTGCATGCATGCATTTAGCCGTTGGTTGGTTGAATAAGATTTTAATCGCCCAAACCCAAACACACACAAATTGTTCAAATCACAAATAGATTAAACTGTTCCAAAGAAATGGGGGAAAATGTGTGGAGAAGGCTAAATTGAGATTTGTGGCCGAACAAAGAGAAAAGATACTTCGTAACCTTTGGCTCCTGCATAGAAAAAATATTGACTCCCAAGGGTTATGGGTAACAACTGCTAATTGTACGCATACAAAAAGCCACAACAAGATACTAATCCATATCAACTTCTTTGACACTAAGATTAATGCATGCACAGGCTAGTCAACGTCAACTGGGTTTTTGCAGTTTCGGCACCTTTTCGCTCCCCGGAATAGTTTGTAGCCACAGTGAGGACAATGGTAGCGTTTTTCTTCTTCTTCCATCCATCTGTTAGTTCCAAGTTCTCTCCAAGTGGGTATGGCACGCAATATCACTTTTTTTCCGACAGGAAGGGGGAAACTCTCAATAAACTTGCAGGGAAAATCATTGCATTGATGGCACCCTTCGATACCTTTCTTGTTTGTACAATCCTTGATTGGACAGACCTCACAGTATACAAATGGTTTATCAGAGAGACATCCTTCGCATTTGACCTCGTCTACAGCTACGCCATAAACACCCGCTAATCTGTCTTTGAACTTGATGTTGTCGTCCCTATGGGCTATGTAGACGCCACAGACACCACAGTATAAACCGCAAGGTGCCGCCAGTTTCTTTTTGTTTTGCGTTTTCTCTGTCATGGCATGTTTTCAGGAATTTATTGTTTAAATGCCTTTTGGGACATAGCATTAACGCAAGTTCTATTTCCAATGGCAATACTGCTAGCAGTCATGATGCGCGCGCGTAGACCTAGCAGACGAGCACGCGTGGGAAAAACTTGCTAAGGTCCCATTTTAAAGGCTTTCTTAAGTATGGTTTCCATGATTTTGTGATGTTTCTTTTCGTCGTCCGCAATGTGTTTAAGCAACAGCTTCAAAGCTTCGTCGTCGGTCTTTTTTATTTCCTCTTCGACGTGCCGCAACATCTTCGTTTCAACTTTCACATGATCTTCCAACATCTTTTTTGCGACTTGAGCATCAACGTAACTGCGTATTTTCGTGTCCCAAAGTGGTCTCTCTATTCTCATCAATATAGAGCTGTCCCCTCTGGCCATTTTTTCGGGGTCCGATTGTTTCAATAGATCCAACATTGTCTGCAAAATCTTGGCATGTTTTTCGGTGTCTAACCTCATCTCAGCCAAAAACAGTTTTGCCGCCAAGTTGACAGTAGCTTTTTCTAATTTCTTGATCTTTCTTGCAGTGGCTTTTTCCAATCCAATTTGATCTTGGATCATACCAACAAAGTTTTTTTCAAAGCTCATCTTTCACCCCCTCCTTTGCTTTATTACAAAGCTTCTCAGGATACGGGCGCATCCTACCTCTCTTCGGCGGTCATTCTCTTTTCAAAAAGACTGGGCTGGAGTCAGGGGGTCTATATGCTACTGTGCTCGCCTTTTCCATGGCTTGAAGCCATTCCTCCATTTTCATCAAAGGTGTGGTTTTTATGGCTTTCAAAGCTCCCCCCGCCATTAGGGCCATAGAAATGGCTGCGGCGCTTATGTTATCGGGAATCTGAATGATTGCTATCCCGTCGTAATCTCCAAAAGCCAAATAGGCGCTTTCCAAGTTTCCTCCCAGTTTCTCAACTGCCGGTCTTACGGCCTCTACCCGATCCTGTGGGTTTTTGAGCATGGCGGCCCATGCCTTGGCTGTATATGTAGCTTGTACCAGATAATAGGGCATTTTTTAGAACACCTCACTATTGTGTTTTTAATCTATTTTAGTCAAGTCTACGCGTGCTTATAATTATATGTGACTGTAAGCCAACAGCTACATAATCTTGAAGACGCCCGCTAATGCGCGCGCATATTTTTATCTTTGAA
>JABAOH010015405.1_pt1 | contig 11582 bp, 11 predicted proteins | sample 7062181 | NCBI WGS metagenome assembly JABAOH01 (sample SAMN14538630, study PRJNA623070) | marine sediment metagenome | biome: marine biome [ENVO:00000428]; feature: marine pelagic biome [ENVO:01000023]; material: deep marine sediment [ENVO:00002113]; isolation source: pool of 5 deep marine... | reverse complement strand
GTCAAGATTCGTTTGGCTCGTGGTGACCGTGTGTGCCGTCGACGATAAGCTTAACCGGAGAAAACCTCTGTCCTTTTGCTTCGCTCAGGACGGATTTATTCACGAAGCGAGCAGGTTTTGCGAACGGCAGGATTGGGCGATGCTGTTACATGTCAGGCTCAGGTAATGAAGCCATCCAGGTCGGCCATACAGGCAAAGGAGCCATGACATCAAATTCGCGGTTCCACTTGAGCCTCCACAAAGATTTCAATCTTACCCTTCGGATAGACCAATCCAGGAAGATAATATTGATGGCCTCGCTGTGGCGGTTGAGGCAGAACCGTTTCATGTTGTGCACAAAGGAATGGTGCCATTCTCCCTCGTACTCGGGCGGTTCGTCGGTATAGTGCGGAGCTGCACCGACCCACAGACAATCGGCGAAAGCCGGGATATACGCGGCGCCGGCAACGTTCTTGCTTCTCCAGTTCATCGACGTGGGGTGGCCCCACTGAGTGTCCATATTCGGATTAAAGAGAAACTCATTGATGCCATAGCTGCCGACAAATTCGTCCCGCTCCCAGGTCGTGAAGGTGCTGCCCCAATGACCTGTGCCTGGGTGCTCGTTCTTTGTTGCCATAGGGCAAAGACACATTTCACCTTCTTTATGGTATGGCCGGGTTGGCTCCATCCACTCGAAATGGCTGCCGCCCGAGCCGGACATAAAATAGCCCTTATTATCATCGGCATAGAAGTTCAGCACGAGCCCCCATTGCCGAAGGCGCGCTTGACAGGCTACAGACTTGGCCTGCTTTTTCACTTTAGAAAGGGCCGGCATCAATATTGCCATCAACAACGCAATGATAGCAATCACTACCAAAAGCTCTATTAGCGTGAAACCTCTTTGCTTGTTTACAATAATAGTTCTTGCGAATTTTCTCATTAATTTAATTCTTCACAATACCGTTACACAGGCTCAGCCAAATTAGAACCTCTATGTTTGCCTTTGAGCAGCCGTTATTTTCAATGCTCCTTGAAGTCTGCCATCCACGGTGCTTCGGTTTCCCAGTAAGGTAGGGGAGCGTTTATATTAAATCTTTTGCTCCACCTAAGTCGCCACAGTTGTTTGAGCCAGATTTTGCTAACTGAGTAATCGAGAAAGATGCCGTTTATTGCCTGCTGGTGTCGGTCGATGCAAAAACGCTGCATTGAATCCTCATCGCCTGACCATTTTTCACCATCGTAGCTTGGGGGGGTATCGGTATCGTCCGGCCAGCCGCACCAGAACCAGCAGTCCAGAAACATTGGTATATTAGCTCCGCCCTTGACGTTGGGAGTTCTCCAGAAGAACTCAGCCGGCTTTCCGTAGAGGATCGACTGGCCACACACGTAGACCCAGCCGTTTATCCCGTAGCTGCCATACGTACCGGCTATCCCGTCCGGACCGCCTGGCCGTGAGCCGGTCACAGCCACCCTGCCCCAGGACGTATACTTGTCCCCTCCCAGCCCCGGCGTACCTGTAGCTGGCGTTGGATTTGCAATCTTGGTCGCCATCGGGCAGACGCGTATCTTCTCATCCCGATAGTAGTAGTCGTACAGGACATTTATCCAACGCCCTGTATCGCTTGTGCGCCTGGGAAAGAAGCCGTTGTTGTCGTCGGTGTACATGGCAAAGATAGTGCCCCATTGCTTGAGGTTTGACAGGCAAATAACCGCTTTTGCCTGTTTCCTTACCCGCTGCAGCGACGGCAACAATATTGCCATCAACAACGCAATAATAGCAATCACTACCAAAAGCTCTATTAGCGTAAAGGCCTGTCGTTTCGCTGTCATGGCCTCACCTCCTTCTTCGCCAAAAGAGTTGTCCTGAGTTTCCCATATACATGATTTGACAGCCTGCTTTGACTTCTACTTTTATTAGATTACAAAATCCATCGCGGATTTTCAACTGATTTCAACTTTTCCGGCGGATATTTTGGTGCAGCCGGGCATTGGCGTGCGTCCGCATATTATGCTTGAACAAAATAATCGACCCTTATATACTGAATTCTTTATTGGAAAAGCATGTCCCGCCTCTCCGAGGGGCAGGGCAAGTGGTCAGACGGCACTACTAACAAATTAAATCAAGAGAAAAAGAAAAGATGTTTAACGAAAATGCAAACAAGTTAAGAAAATTGATGGCGGAAAAAGAGCTTGTAGTTGGTGTCGGTGCACGTGATGCCCTGGATGCGAAACTTGTCGAGAACGCCGGCTTTGATTTCGTTTGGTCGAGCAGCCTCGGTGTCTCCGCATCTTACGCGATACCGGATGCCAGTCTTATTTCAATGAAACAATACATTGAAGCTGCCCGGTCTATGGCTGAAGTAATTGATATCCCCATCATAATCGATGCCGACACGGGCTACGGCAACGCCAATAATGTGATGTATGCGGTCAGGCAATTCGAGGCCGCCGGTTTGGCTGCAATGAGTATGGAAGACAAAAAGTTCCCAAAAGACAACAGTCTTCTCGCCGGAGGTCGGCAGGAGTTGGCTCGGATTGAGGAGTTTTGCGGCAAAATTAAGGCCGCCAAGGACACCCAAAAAAGCGAAGATTTCATTGTAATTGCCCGCGTGGAGGCACTCATAGCAGGCTGGGGCCAGCAGGAGGCCATCAAGCGTGCAACCGCATACGTCGACGCCGGTGCCGACAGCATTCTCATACATTCAAAGAGTACAAGTCCTGATGAAGTCGTTGAATTTGTCAAGGCCTGGGATGGCAAAGCTCCCATAACTCTGGTTCCAACCATGTACCCTGACCTGACGGAAGAAAAGATAAAGGAACTTGGTAAAGTCAAAATCGTCATTTATGCAAACCACACATTCCGCGCTGCCGTAAAGGCCGCCGAAGAAATCTTGCAGGAAATCAAAAGAGCTAAAGGCATCCACACCATTAATGATATGATGGTGCCCGTTGCCCGTCTCTTCGAGCTTCAGGGCGTCCCACAGATGAAAGAAAATGAGAAAAAATATCTGCTCTAATCAGCAACCATGACATCACGATAACAATTAACTACAGGAGATAGAAATATGGCAGCGCCTAAGATTGGGTTTATCGGTTTTGGAGAAGTCGGCTATACCTTCTCCAGGGCCATGAACAAAGCCGGTGCCGAGGTCACGGTATACGATGTCCTGCTGGATGACCCAAACAGAGCCGACGATATAAGGCATCGCATTACTGAAACCGGCGGTAAAGTCGGGACATTGGAAGAAGTTGTAAAAAACAACAACTATATACTCTCGACCGTAATCACACAGGCGGCCAAAAACGTGGCTCAAACAGTCGCGCCAATGCTAAAGCCCGGCCAAATCTACGTTGACCTGAACTCCACCTGCCCCTCAGTAAAAGTTGAGATAGGCAGGATAATCGAAGCAGCCGGAGCAGATTTCGTCGAAGGCGCAATCTTGGGTGCTGTTGGAGCCACCGGTGCGAAAACACGTATCTTTACCGCCGGTGAAAAAAGACAGGAAATTGCCGACCTCTTTAACCGTATGGGCATGAACGCCCAGCCCTATTGCCGCCAAATCGGTAAAGCCTCGACGTTTAAGATGCTCCGCAGCATCTTCTCCAAGGGCGTCGAGGCCCTGCTTTTGGAGATGCTCGTCGCAGCTAAAAGAGCCGATATCGACAAAGACCTGTGGGAAGATATCACCAGGTTCATGAGCTCCAAACCTTTCGACAAAATCGGTGATAATTGGATGCGTTCACACGCGGTCGCCCACGAACGCCGTTATTATGAAATGCTGCAGGTGGTAGAGACGATGAAGGAGCTTAACATCGAACCTGTAATGTCTGAGCGAACAGCAGCCTATTTCAAGCAATCCCTTGATATGGACATGAGCAAATCCTTCCACGAAAAACCCGAATCTTTTTACGAAGTTACCAAATTCATTGACGAAAATCTCAGGCAGTAATTAGGGAACCTCTTGAAACCCTGAACAAACTACTACATCAAAGGAGCACACAGCAATTAGGAGTTGGAAATGATTTCCAAGTTTTTTGGTAAGTTTAAGGCCCTTCGGCCGGCAGAGACTCTCATCACCGATGAAGAAGAAATCCAATCCACATACCGGTATTGGCGCATTCGCACGCTTTACAGTTGTTTTATCGGCTATGTGGTCTTTTACTTCTGCAGAGTGAATATCTCAATGGCAATCCCAGCTATGGAAACAGATTTGGGATATTCAAAAACCAAGCTCGGCCTGATAGTTTCCGCCCTGCAGATTATGTACGGCATAGGCAAATTCTGTAATGGCATTTTAGCAGACAGGTCTAATCCTCGTTATTTTATGGCCTTCGGCCTATTCCTTTCTGCAATAGTCAACATAGTCTTTGGCCTCAACGCCTCTTTATTAGTGCTGATGGTCCTTTGGGGAATGAATGGCTGGTTCCAGAGTATGGGCTTTCCCCCCGGTGCCCGCCTTTTAAGCCACTGGTATTCTCCGTCGGAATATGGAAGAATCTGGGGAATTTATGGCTGCTCGCATCAGGTTGGTACCGCCGCTATCATGGTAATCGGCGGGTACGTCGTATCTTTTGGTTGGCAATACGTATTCATTCTTCCCGCTATGCTTGCAGTACTTATCGCCTTATTTCTATTCAACCGCCTCAAAGACGTTCCGGAAACAATGGGCCTGCCTCCTGTCGAAAAGTACACCGGCGATGTGAAAGACGAAAAAAAATTGGAGGAACTCGAAACTCAGCCACCGGTCAGGGAGACACTTTTCAAATATGTACTGAATAACAAATACATCTGGTTCATAGGATTGGGCAATCTTTTCCTGTATATAGCCAGATACGGTATCATCACCTGGGTACCATCTTTTCTTACAGAGACAAAGGGTATTACAATAGAAAAAGTCGGTTGGAACCTTTTTTTATTCGAAATCTTAGGCATACTTGGAATGTTAAGTGCCGGATGGATATCGGACAAGATATCCAAGGCCAGACGCGGACCTGTAATGGCCATTTATATGTTTATTCTGTCCTTTGGCATATTCTGGTTCTGGAATACTCCAGGCAGTAATCCTGTTGTTTTTACATTCGCATTGGCGGTATGTGGATTTCTGGTATACGGGCCACTTATGCTGGTCAGCGTTGCAGTTGCGGGCTTTGCGGGAAAAAAATCTGCTGCTTCGGCATCAGGTTTCACAGGACTGTTAGGCTACACCGGTGCAACGCTATCAGGTTTTGGTATCGGATATGTATCTGATATCTATGGAATAAAAACTGGATTTTCACTCCTTATCGCTTCCGGAATTTTGAGTGCCTTCTTTTTTGCACTTACGTGGAAAGTAAAACCGCGAGCGCTTACTGAAACAGGACAAATTGAATAAGCCCGATGTTGTCAACAGAGCATAATGTGAACTAATCTTGCTCTCTTAGCCAGGCGACGAATTTTGCCAGGCCGGCCTGAATGGTTGTTGAAGGTTTATAGCCGAGTTCTCTGGCGGCTTTGGTAATATCGGCATACGTTCGCTCGACGTCGCCCGGCTGGGCAGGCACATATTCCTTGACCGCCTTTTTGCCGAGCGCCTTCTCGATTTCAGTGACCAAATCATTGACCGTTATCGGCTTTGATTCGCCGAGATTGTAGATTTCAAATCCGGCACATTTTTGCATTGCTGCGACTGTACCGTCGATTATGTCATCGATGTATGTGAAGTCACGCATCATAGAGCCGTCGCCATAGACCGGTATCGGTTTGCCCTGCTCGATGAGTTTGGCGAATTTGTGGATGGCCAGGTCCGGCCTTTGCCGGGGCCCATAAACGGTGAAGAATCGCAGGCAGGTTATGGCAATTCCATAAAGGTGATGATATGTGTGGCAGATAAGTTCGCCGGCCTTTTTGGTGGCGGCATAGGGCGAGATTGGAAAATCAACGTTATCATCCTCGGAGAACGGGACTTTTTCATTGTTTCCGTAGATGCTCGAACTTGAGCCGAAGATGAACTTGGCAACTTTATGTTTTTTAGCCGCCTGAAGTAAGACCATTGTTCCGTTTACATTGACATCGGCATACAGCAGCGGCTGGGCGATTGACGGCCGAACACCGGCTCTGGCGGCCAGATGCACGATTATTTCAACACCGTTATCTACCGCCTTGTCCATAGCGGTAACGTCGCGGATGTCAGCTTCGATGAGTCGGAAATTTTTATTCTTGAGGCAGCCACTGATATTGCGGCGTTTGATTTGGGGGTCGTAAAAGTCATCGAAATTGTCGACGCCAATGACCGTGCAGCCGTCGGCGAGAAGCCGTTCGCAGAGGTGTGAGCCGATGAAGCCGGCAGCGCCGGTTATCAACACTTTCATAAATCAATCCTTACGCCGAAATAATAATGACGACTCCGATGGCCACGGCGATTAAAGCCATAAGGCGAAGAAGCAGAGTTGGCTGTTTTAGCCACCACTCGAGCATCGGTGTGAGCTTTTTAGGCCCGAGGACAAGTACCAGTATTCCCGTTATCAAAAAGAGAATCCCGAAGGCAAATATCACCCAGAAATATTTGCATTCGCGAGCGCCGAGTAGAAATACTACTGCAAATGCCAGTCTTACAGGCCCTGCAATGTAGAGGCGTTTGCCCTTCTTGAAGAATTCTATCATTCGATTCATCACATTGGGCTTTATTATGTATACGATCCCGATGGCCGCGATAACCAAGCCTACAATCTTAATGACAATGTCCATAACTTTCTCCCTTAGTCAAGACACAAAACTCTTTGGAATTTCAAACGGTAGCTCTTCCGATACTGTAATATTCAATTCCGGCCTTTTTAACTACGTTGGGGTCGTAAAGGTTTCTTCCGTCGAAGATAACAGGTTTCTTTAGTTTCGCTGCGATGACCTCGAAGTCTGGGTTGCGGAATTCCTGCCAATCGGTAAAGATAACAAGTGCATCGGCGCCGTCAAGTACTTCGTATCCGTTTTGGCGGGTCTCGATTTTACCGTCCAAGGCCGCCAGCGCCGCAGAGGCTGCTTGCGGGTCGTAGGCTCTTACCCTCATCTGACAATCGAGAAATTGCTTTATGCAGTAAATTGCCGGCGATTCTCTCACGTCATCGGTTTTTGCCTTGAAAGCCAATCCCCACACGGCCAATACGGTGCTGTCCTCCCGCCCGCTGAAATAATCCTTAATATGTTTTGCAAATCGCTCTCGTTGATTAATATTTGCCTGCTGTACGGACTTGGCTATCGTCATTTCGATACCGTGCACAGAGCCTGTATGAATCAGTGCTCGAATATCCTTCGGCAGACAGCTGCCGCCGAAGCCGACACCCGGAAACAAAAAGGCTGACCCAATGCGCCGGTCGCTGCCGAGTCCTTGTCTTACCTGCTCGATATCTGCGCCGAGCTTCTCACACAGTGCCGAGATTTCATTCATGAATGATATTCTCGTTGCCAGCATCATATTTGCTGCATATTTTGTCATCTCGGCCGACGCCGGGTTCATAAACAGTATTCGACTGCTCTTTCGCATAAACGGGCTGTACAACTGCTTCATTGTTTTTTGAACGGTCGGATTGGTTGTCCCGATGATTATTCTGTCGGGACGCATAAAATCTTCGACGGCGGCGCCTTCTTTAAGGAATTCCGGATTGCTGACATAATCAAATGGCGTTTGCGTTTTCGATTTTATAATATCCGTCACCTGTTTATATGTACCTACAGGGACGGTGCTTTTTGTTGCAATGATTCGATAGTCGTTGAGGTTTTCAGCGATATCGGCGGCGACTGAAAGGATCGCTGATATGTCGGCTGAGCCGTCCTGTGTTGAAGGAGTGCCGACGGCAAGAAAGATAATAAACGAATTGTCCACCCCGTATTTCAAGTCGGTTGTAAAGTGCAGTCGGCCAAGCTTTTCGTTATACTTGACCATTTCAGTCAGGCCCGGCTCATAAATGGGGGAAATTCCCTCTTTCAAACCAGCAATCTTCTCTTCGTCATTATCCACACATACGACATTGTTGCCGGCTTCTGCCAGACAGGCAGCTGTTACCAATCCGACGTAACCAACCCCAACCACACAAATCTTCATTTTGTCAGCTCCGACTCTCGATAACGTCGTTCCTGCGAAAGCAGGAATCCGGAAAGATAACCATAGTGTGGATTCCCGCCTGCGCGGGAATGACAAAGAGCGCTCAATACTCGATTATCCGTTATCAAGGAATTCTAACATATCGATGTCTATTTCAACGCTGGCTGCCTGCCCGAGCATATCTATCTGCAAGACCAGACGTGTGGCGTTTTTCGCTCTCACGACGATACCCTGCAAGTCAATTAACGGCCCCGCTATGACTCGGCACTGTTTGCCTATCTTGATGTATTTGTGCGGCCTTAGCGGAGCGCCGGCTCGAAGGGCCTGCTCAATCTGTACTAATTCATCGATTAATTTCTGTTGGTCTTTGACCTCGATTAGATTTGCCACGCGATTAGTGCGCAGCAGTTCGACCCGCTGGTTCTCTTCGCCGCAGAAGAATAAATATCCACTGAATAGAGGCAGGAACGACCGTATTGTTCTACGGCTTCGACGCCGAACTTTCCAGCTCATCGGAAGAAAGTAGCTGATATTCTTGCGGATTAGATCGTGGGCCAGAGCCTTTTCATTTCTGCTTCTGGTATGTGCCACCCACCATTGGCCGATAAAATCGCAGATCGATTCTACTTCAGGCCAGATGATTGGCGGATTTTCGCTTACTTTCAACAATTTTATTGTCCTAATTTATTCCGTAGAACTCAAGGGCCGTCCTTGCGACATATTCAATTTGCTCTGGTGAAAGTTCAGGATAAACCGGCAGCGATAAAACTTCGCTGCAAAGCCGTTCAGCAACCGGCAAATCACCCCGTTTGTAGCCAAGCTCTTTGAAGCAATCCTGCAGATGCAGCGGTTTTGGATAAAATATTGCTGAGCTGATTTGATTTTCAGCTAAGAACTTTTGCAGCTGGTCTCTTTCAGGTACGGTTACGGTATATTGGTGATAAATGCTGACGTTGTTTGTCTCTATCTTAGGTGCTCTGACCGGCGAATTGGCGAAGAAACTGTCGTAAATAGCTGCGTTTTGCCTTCGTTTCTCATTCCATCGGTCGAGGTATCTGAGTTTTACGGCCAGAACCGCGGCCTGGACACTATCGAGGCGGAAGTTGCCGCCGATGGCTTTATAGAAATATCGGGGGTTTTGGCCGTGGTCGCGAAGAATTCTGATTCTTTCTGCGAGGTCTTCTGCGTTGGTTGTTACCAGTCCGCCGTCGCCGAAGCCGCCGAGGTTTTTGGTTGGGTAAAACGAAAAGCATCCGCAGTCGCCAAAATTGCCGCACTTTATACCATCCTGGCTCGCACCTATTGCCTGTGCCGCATCCTCTATGACGGCGAGATTGTGCCGCTGCGCAATTTCCATAATAACTTTCATCTGGGCCATTTGACCGAATAAATGTACCGGAATAATCGCCCGTGTCTTATCGGTTATTTTTTCTTCGATAAGGCCGGCATCGATGTTGTAAGAGTCGGCCTCGACGTCGACAAAGACCGGCCTTGCGCCGAGTCTGGCGATACAGCCGGCGGTGGCGAAGAAGGTAAACGGAGTAGTTATAACCTCGTCACCCGGTTTTATTTCCAGTGCCATTAAGCTGACAAGCAGCGCATCTGTTCCGCTTGAGACTCCGATTGCATATTCGCTGGCACAATATTCTGCGATTTTTTCTTCAAATTCCGCCACCGCTGGGCCAAGAGCAAAAGACTGACTTTCACAAACCTCGCTTATCGCCTGCGTTATTTCGTTTCTGACAGCAGTGTATTGTGCCTTCAAATCCAAAATTGGGACCTGCATTAAAGCTCCTTTTGTATGTCCTCTTGCACACATTTGTCGTTTCTATTCCGGATTTTTGGTCAATAATCGCCGGCCAGAAACCTGATACTTTTGGCCTTGCCAACAACCGCTAAACCGGCACTTGGTTTTTGTCGATTAGTTCGACTGAAACTGTTAGTTTAGAGCTATACAACCAAAATGTCAAAATAATTGAAAAATAGATTTTCGACTTCCGATTGGAAATTGGGAATTAAACATTGACTATTTCCTGTTCACGGTCAAAAATTGGCAATTGAAAAGTGCTTTATTGAAAAAGGTTATGCTGGACCACGTCATTGCGAGCGAAGCGAAGCAATCTCAAACACAACGATGAGTTTTTCTGCCTGTCACGCAAGAGATTGCCACGGCCCTTCGGGCCTCGCAATGACATTTTGAAGAGGTTCTCAACATAGCAAATTGAAATCGGAAATTGACGTTGAGTGGTAATCAAAAATCGATAATCGAAAATCAAAAATCGGAAATAATTTAGGCGTTTTATTCACCTGTATCGGCAGGCGTGTCTCNNGAAAATCGAAAATCGAAAATAATTTGAGTATTTTATTCACCTGTATCGGCAGGCGTGTCTCGCTGCTTAACAGCTTTCGCCGGGCGGCAGGACAGCTGAAAATAAACGCTTCGTTCTTTGGCACAGATACATCTGAGCTAAGTCCGGCCCTGCAATTGTGCGATAAGGGTTTCCTGGTTAAGCCGACGACGCACCCCGGCTATATCAAGCAGCTATTGACGATTGTCAAAGCCAACAGGGTAAAATTGCTCGTTCCCACCGTTGATTTGGACCTGAAACGTCTGGCCCGGAACAGGTCAAAATTCGCTGCGGCGGGCTGTCGCGTGCTTGTCTCAACCCCGAACGTAGTCGATATTTGTCAGGACAAGAGGAAAACGTACCGTTTCTTACTCAAGAACGGCTTTGATACTCCCGTTACTATCAGTGTAGCGGCTGCACTTTCAAAAGCCAAACTCAGCTGGCCCTGCTTTCTAAAGCCCTGGGACGGCTATGCCGGCAGAGGAAACGCCATCGTTAACAATCGCAGAGAGCTGTTATTCTTCGGCAAGAAGGTGCCGAACGCCATCTGCCAGGAGTTTATCACAGGCACCGAGCATACCTGCGATGTATATGTTGACTTCTGTTTGAAGGTTCGCTGTGTCGTGCCGAGAAAACGCATAGAGGTAAGGGCCGGCGAGGTGAGCAAGGGGCAGGTGGTAAAACATCCCGGCATTATGAGCGAAGCTGCAAGATTGGTTGAGACGCTCGGGGCAGGGCCGGGTGTTATAACTTTGCAATTGTTCCTGACAGCCGACAATAAGGTAAAATTCATTGAGATAAATCCGCGATTTGGCGGCGGTGCACCGCTCTCCATCAAGGCAGGTGCAAACTTTCCAAAATGGATATTGCAGGAGCTGCTCGGCCGAAAAACAAATATCCGTTTTGACGGCTTCAAGGATAATTTAATTATGCTCCGCTATGACAGCGAAGTCTGGTTGGAAAATCCTTAGCACTATAAGCCACAAAATGACGGTGGAGGAAAGATTACTTGAAAACGGAAGGCCTGTGAGCAGCGTTCGTAGAGGTAATTGACGCGGAAATTTGTCAATCGGCTATTTTCCAGACAATTCCCTGGCCCTTGTGTCCCTCTATAGGCGAGACAGAGAAAACTTCTCCTTCGGCCAGCCATTGCTTCAGGGATTTTTCACTCACTAACGGCAAA
>JABAOH010109767.1_pt1 | contig 11585 bp, 11 predicted proteins | sample 7062181 | NCBI WGS metagenome assembly JABAOH01 (sample SAMN14538630, study PRJNA623070) | marine sediment metagenome | biome: marine biome [ENVO:00000428]; feature: marine pelagic biome [ENVO:01000023]; material: deep marine sediment [ENVO:00002113]; isolation source: pool of 5 deep marine... | reverse complement strand
CATATCATCTAATACAAAAACCTCAGATGGAATACCGGTTATGCCTAAATCTCCACCAAAGAAGATATAGAACTTCGGAGGGTCACATATATTATCTACTTCTAAAGTGAGACCATTGATTGATAAGGGTGTGGAACCCAGGGGAATGCTTTTTTTTAGTGCCACTGATATCCTGAAACCGTCTATACATCCGGGCTGAACACTGATGGATGCTTCGATGCCCGTTACAGCCAGAAAAGGAAAATCCAGCACTGCGCTCCCGGTCAGTTCATCTTGAGCACCATCATAGTGTAATTCAATTGATGTTGTTTTAATACCCGGGATAGTTGAAGGAATATCTGCTGACAGATGCGCATCCTGTAAATAGACCTTATCTCCTGGTCTTAACAGCACGTCCACATCCACTGAACAAAGTTTTAAGTTACCTGAGCCTATAACAATGTCTCCTCCAATCAATACACCATCATTGGTTATGGTAATCGGATCGGAAGTAACGCCTAAAGGTATGCCGGTTAAAGATAATGCATAGCTTGCAGAATTGAGCGAGATGGGGTTCATCGTCCTGGCATTACCGTTTACGTTGTATTTTATATTGGTGGCAGTGAAAATCGGTTGGTTACCGTTCGAGAGCTTAACATAAGGATAACCGACACTTAACAATGTACCGGTTGTTGAAGAACCTTTTGTATATGTTACCTTTCCGGAAAACCATAGTTTCCCATTGATATTTACATTTCCTGTTAATGTATACACATTTCCCGATGGGGTGATGGAGTCAGCGCAAAGCCTGAGATTCCCGATATCTAAACAGTTTCCACCTATAGAAAATACCGAATCACTGGTATCCTTAGGGTCTCCATCAGTATCACTTACCCTTACTAAACATTCGTTGGATGGCGTATCAGGAATGGTCCAGGGGTATGTTCCGTCATTAAAAGTTGAAGGTGTTATGATTGACCAACTGCTTCCATTGTCGGTAGAGTATTCCAATTTTACATTACCTACAGGTCCAGTGCTGATCCAGGTGATATTTTGTTTGGAATCTACTGGCCAATTTTCACCACCATTGGGACAGGTTACCTGGATAATAGGTATTTCAATGGCTTCGACAATCCCTCTAAAAGCATTACTAATTGGTAAATCATTCCACTTGCCAGGGGCATGCTCAGGCCCGTCCTCCTGGCAAGGCTCTGTGGTACAACCTTCTATACATCCTTCGGATGAACAGCAAGCACCGCTGCAGCAAACACACCAGGAATTGATATAATTGATAGCAACAGCATCTTCTCCCGGAGGCGTGTCTGTGGGTTCCCANNGGGTTCCCAAGCACCACACGCATGGTGAAACCAACTGGTATACGTTGAGGTTTCACCACTAATCCATCTCCATTCTCCTTCCACATCTTTATCTGTGTATCCAATCCAAAAATTTTCCGAGCCACCGAATGTAGAGACAAGCCACGAATTTTCATTAGCATCGTTTATGGTAACAAGATGCCCTCCCCATTGCACGGCTTGTGCTTCCGCTTGCAGCCAACCCAGAAGGGGAGTTAACCTATAGTAATGGCCATTTGCAGGGTTCTGTATCCAACTTTCTTCCTCTTTAATGGCATCCCCAACATGGGTTGGGCTGAGATAGAAATTAAACCCAACTAATACTACAATTGATATTAAACACCTTAGGCAAAACCTTTTTAATATACCCATCTTTCATCCTCCTTTCTCTCTCATTTCAATTATTACAAAACAAGATTCTTTTGTCAACAAAAATTCTGTTATTTCACCTCTACTATTTCCCTGGCAATTCTTCCTAATATTGTCCGCGGCAATAACACCGGCTTTTGGGTTACCTCTCTAAATATTGCTTTAGCCTTTTTATTGAAACCCATACAGTCCAGAACGATTAAGTCCACATTAAAATTCTTCACCTTGTTAGCTGTTTCAAAAATCTCCTTTTCTGTTCCCCTGTATGGGGAAACTGCTTCAGAGACCACATAAAGATTGGCTCTTCCCCATTTCTTTTTCATTGCTGAAATTTGACCGGGTGAGGGAACAATTACCCCCAATCTTCCTTTGTCCAGTATCCCTTTAACCACATTCCCTACGATTCTATCCGGTCGAAGGAGTATCCCCCCGGATTCAATGAAGGGAAATTCTCCGGTGCACAAAAGCATTAAAATATCTGCGCCCTGGTGTTCAAGTTCTAATATGCAATTGTTCAGCCTGGGTACGATGTGTTTTTCAGCAACTTTGACCTCTGTTCCATCTTTCATCCTGGTTACAAGAGTATGGTCAGTGGATTCCGGGTAAAAGTCTTTTACCTCTACCAGGCTAAGTCCATCTAGTGCACCCGCTTCAATGATCTCAACTCCTGGACCCAGGATCTCACGGATTTCAGGAATAATATCATCCCTGGGAGATTGACCGATGGTTACCGCTCCTATTTTCATCTATTTTCCTCCCATGGTCTGCAATATATTCATGGGACCATAAAGCTTGACAATTGTTTTGAATTCCTTTTCATCGTAAAATTTGCATTTTCTTTCAGTAAAAGCTTTGGCAACTTCAATACAAAATCGTCCAGCTTCTTCTATATCTGTTTCCCGGCTGGCTCCGGTTCCACAGCCCGGAACCGCTGTTTCGGCTGTTATTGCCACTCCGACCACCGGAGCAAGCGATGCCGTGCAGGGCTGCATGATGCTGTTCACATGATATAAACCATTTCCATATGGCGTAATGTCTTGTGTGGTGATTGGTACAATCCTGGGAGATTTACCCGTTGTCCATTCCATAATATCTAACAAATCTTCACTTATTCTTAATATATACCCTTCCTTGACCGTAGGAGTAATAGCAAACCCCCTGTGATTAATTACCCTGTTTCCTTTGGTGGTATCAATCGATAGTATCGCTTCCATGGCCGGGTCCACCTCGTGTTTGTTCATCTCCGCGATATTCACCGGAGACCCCATAAAAGGAACCGGTTCATGAGGCTGAGTAGGGGCATTAGGACAAATATGGGTAGCAATCATCACATCACCCATCAATACATCTCCCTTGCTCTTCATATCTGCCAGCTTCAAGGCACATGCCAGTGCAGTTACAGCTCCATCAGCATCAGAAACCAAACCAATCCGCTCCGGTCTGGCCCCGATTCCACCAAGCCTTCCGATTATACCTATTCTAGGAGCCTTTCCATTTTTTTCTTTTCCTTCATTCCCGTGAATGACCATCTTTATAAAGTCTGTAGAGCCTTTTTTCCCTTTTATGGTATTTACCGTAATGCTTCTCAATCCTTTGGTTTCCAGGAACTCAGCCACTTTCCTTCCATTAATATTAGCATCATCCAATAGTTCATATACTTCTAAGACTTGCTTCAACATCTTTTTTTCCTCCTTTGCCTCCGGCGGCCAGGGGGGCGCTTTTTGAAAAAACCCCACTGCGTGGGGGAGCATTTGCAGTGCAAGGACGGCGTACAGCAATTCAAACGACGTATCGTCTCCATGGATATTCCTTAATACCGCACTGTAAGTGCCCTGGACCCCCGCAAAAACTTTTTATTAATAGGTTTCATCATTTGAGTTTCAACGCAGCGGATCCAAAACTGCATAATGCAGAGCCGGCGATGAAGCCGCCAGCTAATACATACATGGGACTCTCTAGGGATTTTCCATATTTATTAACCAATACAGCCCTGATGGCAAGAGCAAGCAGCGCTGTCCACCCGGCTGCCGGATTCTGAATGAGCAGCCCGGTGGCAAAAAGAATCCCGATTTGTCTCCCGGTGCCGCCGATTAATTGAATGATTGCACCTGGAACTGCCCAAATTAACAGGTATTTTCCCACTTCCGGGCTTGTCCCGGCAAGAATCGTGGATACATATACCCGGTCAACCGGTGGGAAAAGACCTCCTTTAAAGTAGTTCTTATAGAATAAGATAATTACTACTGCTGCTGCGGCAAAACCCAAAAGCTCAGCATAATACTGTTGTCTTCTGCCCTGCTTTTCAAATTCCGGGTATTTTCCACTTCCCCTGAGAATCCATCCCACCTTCAAATCATAAGCCATATCCGCAAATGCAGGCCCTGTGCACACTGTAAATCCCACCAATAATGCTAATGCCACCCCTGGAAACCCGATGAGCATTCCTATAATTAGAAAAATGAGTGCGGTGGCAAAAGAGGGAAACCATCCCGCATGCATTGCCGATATTCCAACAATAAGCTCGGAAATCAGCGCCCCAACACCTGCGAATAATATAAATCCAATCAGCATAGGAAATGACATCTGGGTATAAACACCAGCAGCAGCAGCCAATATAACACTGGCCCCTATGAATGAAATAAACCCAGTCCCTATTGCCTTAGCGAATTGCTTGCTTGTGGTAGTATAATCAACTACTTCGGTTTTCTCTTTCTCTCTTCTTGCTATTAGGTATATTATTTGAACCATTGCGATTACTCCAGCTCCTATCATCACACCGTGAGGTAAATATATTTTATTGATATCAACACCAAATAATACAGGTGAATATCCTCTCACCAGCAGACCGATACCGAACATGGTTAACGCCCATATATTGCCAATCCAGCACACGCCAAAGATGTCCATTGGAATTCCCATGAATCTCCCTGCCGCACCTACAATGCCCCCTATTCCCAATAATTTCGCCCGTTTTCCTCCCTTATCTCCGGCTATAATACATTCGGCTGTTGCTATTCCTGGCGGCCATGTTCCCTTTGCCGGATATACCCTGGAATCAAACACGTTATAGAGAATTGTAGCGTCAATGACCAATCCCAGGATGGCTCCCAGCATCATTGCTGGGACAAGTTCCGGTTTACCCATCAGCCAAAGAATGCCCATGGGCAGGAAAATTGCATTGGCACCACCAAATGTGGCACCGGAAATGACAGTTTGCAGCAGGTTTTGTCTGGGCAGGCTCCGAAATGAACCCAATACAGTTAAAGGTATTCTTGAAATAGCTATCGCAATTATGGCACCAATTATCGACGTGTTTGCTGTTATGCCCACGCGAGTTAACAATTCTAAGCCGATTATTATTCCCAATACTCCAAATAGGACACCCAATATTAACGTCTGGGGTTCAACTAATGAAGGATGTTTCCCGGGAATTTCAGAAAGCTCGTATTCTTCTACATTGCTGATAGGAAAGCCAATTTTACCCATATTTGTATTTTATTGGAAATACAATGGGATGTCAATTGATTTAAAAAAGAAAAAGGGATAGACAGAAAAATCCCTTTGGTTCTGCCCCTCCGAAAATGGGGTTTTTCTGCACTTTCAGAAAGCGTTTTACCTTCTTGCCGACGGGTCGTTAACTAACAATCACAGGTCTTATAACAAGTCATCATATAGCAGTGGGTGGGTCTGGTAACACCGACTCCAGCGTGGAGACCTTTCATTTCTTTTTTGTTCAGGTTGGCAATGGTTTTCTTTTTCAAAACCAAACGCCTCTCAAACGTTTTTGTCTTCATGATAACCTCCTAATTTGATAAGTTGTTAACTAACAATAACAGGTCCGATAACACGTCATCTGATCGCACAAGGTGGGGCGGGTATTACCGATTCCGCCGTGGAGACCTTTCATTTCTTTTTTGTTCAAGTGGGCAACGGTTTTCTTTTTCAAAACCAAACGCTTACCAAACATTTTTGTCTTCATGATAACCTCCTATATTGATTTTTTAAAGCTTTGTGTTAGCCAATCCAAAGATATGAATTTCAAGGAAATTAAAGAAATTATATGATATCACAAACGCATTAAAATATCAACCATGCGCTATAAAATCTCTTCGCTTTCTTCGGCAGGTTCTTCTTTCCTGGCAGCGATCTTCTTTAATTCGGCATCCAGGAGGTTTTCAAGTTCCTGTTTGGCTTTCTCCCAGAAATCTTTATCGATATACTGAACCACCAGGATACTGGAATTTCCCTGGATGGAGTTATAAAGGAGGACCGTGTTGTTATATTGCCATATCTTAGCTTTAATCAAGTTCTTTATTAAATCATAATCATCACTGGCCTTGAGTTCGACCTGATGGCCTTTTTTCACATATTTCAACGCTTCTTCAGGGTATTTATACAAATACCGTTTATTTCTCAAGAGTTTAAGATAATTAAGGGTGGTGTTGTCTTCTTCTGCCATCTCCTCATCTTGACGGCTCACTTCACCTTCTTCGCTTTTATCTGCGTCTCCCTCTTTTTTACCATACCTTTTCTTGATGGCTTCTAAAAATTTCTCGTTATAATCGGAATTGATTTTTAGACTTTCGTATTCCACCATTCGTAATTGACTGTCGGCATCAAAGCAGAATTTAATGATAATGTCATTGTCAAACAATTTTGCCTTCTTATATAACACAAGGCTGCCGCTGACAGACACATACGAATCCTGGATATTTTCAATGGCTTTAACCTCCTGGGCGGACATTCCCCATTTTAACTTCCTGGCATCGTATTTCTCCTCCGCACTCAGCAAAGCTGTCAGTAGAACTGCACATAAAAGAAAAGCTAAAATCTTCTTCATATCGAACTCCTCTTATCGTATTAATTTTGAAACTACGTTATACAACTAAAAAAAGAAAAAATCAAGCCCAAAATTCACCGCTGCTATTTAAATACTGCTTATCCATTCAGCCAATGAACCTTCAAAGGCAAGTATCTCACTAACCAGGAAGCTGCCGTGGATGACGGCTTTCATCCTGTCGTTGATCATATGATTTTCTTCACCGGGATAAGTTGTATCTGAAATGGCGCGAACCACTAAAAAAGGGATACCCTTACCTTCACAAATCCGCACCCCATAACCGGATTCCATATCCACACCATCGGCTTTATATTTACTGTACAATAGTGATTTCAGCTTCGGATCAAATACCGGTTCAGACCACGTCACTATACTGCCTTTATAGACGTTGAAATGATATTGACCAAACCTTCGCTCAATCGCCCCGGAGTCTTTCTTCGTGCTTACAGCACCATAAACCAAATCCCCGGCAATTGGTTCATCTTCCCGGCAGGGCCAGGAAATCCCCTGATCAGCTACGATTACATCACCACACGTTCTTGATGCATTCACCTGACCTGCAGTCCCAAAGAAAATAACCTCAGCAAACGAGTGTTTTTTTAAAAGCCTGGCGAACGTGTTCTCATAAAAATATTTTCCCGGCCCACTCTCAATCACGTATACTTCGCGTTTTCCCAGGTATCCCCGGAAACAAGGATATTTCAGCGGCCTTATACGTATTGCTTTACCTTTCTTAAGAAACGACTTCAAAAGTTCTGATTCATAGGGCAGGGCGCACAAAACAAGAGTTACGGGCATTCTTTATTCCGTTGATTCTTGGGGAATCACCCGTTCATTGAGATTTAATTGCACAAAGGGTTCATAATCTTTAAATGACTCGTAACACTCTTCCGCAGCCATTTTACAGCCGCCATGACATTGATCACGGATTTTCGCTGCACAGGAACGGCAGCCATCAGGCATCAGGGTGCGAAATTCTTGAACATAGGGATGATGAAAAAGCTCAATAAAAGAGGTTTCACGCAAATTACCCAGTATGAAGGACGAGTGGTTGCACACTCTCAAGTTACCAACAGGGTCAATGGTGAAATATGAATTCTTGCCCCCTAAAGGACAAAATCCAAAGTGAACATGTTTATATTGGGAAATATCAATAAGGCAAGGTTGAATGGGAATAGAGCAGGAAATGGGAATTTTGTATTTACTTGCTATTTCTTCCAGTGTTTCCAAATTCTCTTTAATCATTGAAACCGTTGGGAAGAGTTGAGACAGGTACTGGTAATTCCAGCCACCAGCATTCATTCGATTATAAAGTACCCCCATGGCGCCCCTGGCAATAGCCAGTTGTATGGTTGTTTCCAGGTCTTTATAATTGAGTTTTGTAGCAATAAAAGCAATGGCAAACTTTGCCCCGGCTTTATCGAGGTTTTTCATGCCCTGCTTGATCCTGTCAAAACTATCTGCATTCATCATTTGGTTATGGATTTCTTTTCGATAACTGAGAAGAGGGAGCTCATAATTGGTGGCGCCGGACGTACGATCAATATTTTCTTCAGTTAGAAGCGTACCATTGGTAACAATCACAACACCAAGATGCCTTGACCAGAGATAAGAAACAATTTTGTAGAGGTCTGGTCTAAGAAAAGGTTCTCCGCCGCTCAGGGCAACGGATTCCAAAGGAATCTCCGTCTTTAACCCCTCAAAAATGCGTATGATTTCAGGCAGCTCCATTTGACCATTGGTGGGATAACAATTTCGAGACGATTTCCAGGGGGTATAGCAGTAGAGACAATCACAGTTGCAAGCGGTGGTTACTTCAAAAACCACATGATTGGGTAAAGGTAATGATGACTGGTCCATATTTATTCCTTCTTACCCCAAAGGGCACACCCTGGGAGGCTGTCCGAGAATAGCAAAAAATAATCGAATTCGCGATGAGGGCGAATACAAAATCCCGACCGAGCCCCTACCTTAGCCCGTTCCATTATCACCGTACCACGAACCGGGCGATCGTAGGGGCGATCCTTGTGATCGCCCGGAANNTGTGATCGCCCGGAAAATGGTCAGAATTGCATTCTCAGACAGGCACCCTGAGCACCCTTAGGGCACAAAAGCACAGAAAACGAGGAGATTTTTTTGATAACTGTTACTGTTCCGTATTTATCCTTTTTTCTTAGCCATTTCCATGGCCTGCGTATGCCACTGCTCGGCTACATCTACTGCATCTGCTTGAATAACTTCTTGTTCAATAAGGGTTTGGTTCATGATCTTCCGTGTTTCTTGAAGAACTCGAGGGGTAAATACCATAATAATGGGGCAAAGATAACAGGTGACAATAATATGTTTTAACTCTTCCTTTAAACCCCGTATAGCAAATATCTCTTTCCCGGAAATTACCACCTCTACCTCATGTCCTGCGAGCTGTCTGATGGGTTCCCCAACAAAGGGATCACATTGCTTACTTACCCGATTTCTTTTCCCCTCTACATAGACGGCGTAACGCCGTGGAAAAAGCGGAAATCTAAAGGGTAGGTAAAGACCNNTTTATTTTCTTCCCAGGCGCCTTTGCTTGATTTTTCCTTCAAAACCAGGCAAAGAAACGCCTGTATTTATTTATATATTAACCTGCATCAAAATAACTTTGCCTATCATTCGCTTACCATCTTTTTTGCACTCGTCAAAGTTTAAAGTTACCGCTTACCATTTCCAGGAAAAAATGTCAAGAGAATTCCTTTGTTTTTTTATTTTTTTCAGTAGGCGGGAGGGGCCTAAAAACGAAGCGGTCAAGCCTGGTTCGCTGACCAGGTGTCAAACCAAGACTTGACCCTTTTCGCTTCGTTTCTTGGTTTCTTCTTTTCCTTACTGCCTACTGACTACTATACCTACGGCGTGGGTTCATTACTGTTGATAATCTTGATGGGAAACATATCCCAGGCATAATGCACCCCTGGACCGTGCTCGTTCACATAAGTCTTATCGTATACCCGGAGATAGAGATTGTACGTACAACTTTCTCCGTCACTAAGGAGTTGGTCGGCCGGATATCCATTGGGATTAGACGCAGCATCTAAGGTTTCCAGGTCCCAACTTGCCAGGGTTCCCCCCGGGATTGTCAGCGGGCTGGGACGGGCGGGTACCGGCGAATTGGCTGTGACTATATCTTGCCAGGTTGCAGCGCCTTGTTTCTGGAATTCTAGTATATATTTATCAAAATTGTCACTGGTGGGTGTGGTGAGATCGGCTGGATCAATCAATGCATCCCATGCGGTTCCTTCAATATTTACCGTTTTAAAGTTTCCAGCGGAATCCTTCATATAAAGGTCCTGGCACGGCAGCACGCCGGCAACACCGGTAATCTCAGCGACTTCTTTTTCATTATCAATCCAGGCCCTCTGGATGTCGTAGTATTGGTTTCCATTGGTATCGATCACCTGGAGCAGGAACGTAAATTTCCCTGTTCCTAATTTACTCAAACTGTCGAAAATACTATATTTGAGACTGGGAAGTTCAAAGCATATAGGTGGAAGTGAGTCAAAAGTAATACACTCTAACCGGGTTCCCCAGTAATTGGTGAGGACATCCGGGACCGGATTCCCATCAAGGACATTATAAGCCCGTACCTGGTCTGCAGTAAACGTTGTACTATTAATGGTTTGGGCAGTGAAATCGATATGTGTAACTGGTACCCAATCGGTCCCCGCGGAAACAGCGGTATATGGTGCAGGCTGTGCAAAGGTGAAGCCGGGGTCAGGAATTGCCCAGATGGTATATTCCTGGATTTTTTCTCCGGCACATCCATAGATATTTGCTGCACCTCGTACATGCATCGTGCCACCAATTGTAGCTAAATCAGCAGTCGCCACATCAGCGATCCGCAGCGGCTCGTCCGGATCAGTATAATTTACCGACCACGGCACACTCACACGCTTAATATAAACCTCATTGACGGACACATCAAAGGTAATTTGACAGGGAGTTGATTTCTCACCGCCATAAACGTCAAATACCCGCAGTGTAATTTCGAAAGTGGTGGATGTCAGAAGCTCAATCCCGGCATCCGTGACCGCTTTCCCTAAGTCTATCCACCCCAGCTTACCACCGGTGACCGCATAGTTCCCTTGAGTCAGAGATGTGTCAGGATTGCCGCCGCTGTCAGGATAGATAATCACGTTACTCAACAAGGTTCCTCCCGGAGACCGCAATTCAAGGATATAGTGACTGAATCCCCATCCATAGGCGTCTCCCAGGACAGGTTCCAGCAGCTTTCCCGAAAGGATGTTGGGATCTCCGTAAACACAGCCCCCCGGGTCCGTCAATTTGCAATACAAGCGAACAAAATGCTTTTGCCGGATAATTAACCAGATAATGAAAATCAGTACAATTAACAGGATGATCAACTTAATGGGATTCAGTTCTTTGTCCAGGAGAAACTCCCGGACAAACCAGGCGATAACCAGCAGCGCAAGTATCAACTTGACAATAAACTGCCAGATGTCGCGAAATACAGGAACCCTTGGTTTTGGTTCTTCCTGCTGCATATTTGGTGTTTGTTCCATTTTTATAATACCTCCTATTGGTTTTATTTTTTAATTTCTTAACAACGTCGAGGTTCTGGGGAACAGGCAAGCCTGCTGCTTGTTCCCGGCATCTTTTTACACGATACACCATGAACCAATCATATTTGTGATATTTATTGTTGGCAAGATTGATGCCATCTGGTGTATATCCCTGAAACGCTGATATGAGTTAAACCTTCAAACGTGTACCGTAAACGCCCCCCGGCAGCAGCGTCATGTTTTCATGACGGTCTTGTTGTAAGAGCTTCTATTATTGGCTATAGACCGTCACGAATTCATGACGCTGGCGTCATTTTTCCATGACGCAGCCAGCCTGATAACACGCCCTCGCCCTGAGACTGTGAAAATTAAGACACAAAGAAGCACAAAAAAATATTTTTATAATAAAATTACTTTGTGTGCCTTCGTGTCCTTAGTGGCTCACAAAAAATAGGTGGGGGATTTAAGTCGCTTTTTTCTCTTGCT
>JABAOH010000313.1_pt10 | contig 11587 bp, 11 predicted proteins | sample 7062181 | NCBI WGS metagenome assembly JABAOH01 (sample SAMN14538630, study PRJNA623070) | marine sediment metagenome | biome: marine biome [ENVO:00000428]; feature: marine pelagic biome [ENVO:01000023]; material: deep marine sediment [ENVO:00002113]; isolation source: pool of 5 deep marine... | reverse complement strand
GATAAGATCCTGATCGTCTCCTACGGTTCGGGGGCGGGGAGCGATGCATTTGTCTTTGAGGTCCTGGACAGGATCAAAGAGGTACAGGGCCTGGCCCCGAAAACCAGAGACATACTGGATAAAAATAAACATTACCTTGAGTATGGCGAGTATGCCAAATTCCGCCATAAGATCAAGAAGGCAGATTAGGAGGAGCCGAGATGAGAGAAGTGGCAGTTATCGGTGTGGGAATGACCAAGTGGGGAGAGCTTTGGGAAAAATCCCTGAGGACGATTTTCGTTGAGACCGCCCTTGAGGCTCTGGATGATGCCGGGGTGGATCAAATCGACTCCATGTACGTCGGGGCCATGTCGTCCGGACTCTTTGTCGGCCAGGAGCATATCGCTTCCATGCTGGCTGATTATCTGGGCCAGTCTCCTGTCCCTTCGGCACGGGTGGAATCGGCCTGTGCTTCAGGCGGGCTGGCTTTGCGGCAGGGATTCATGGAAGTGGCTTCAGGCATGAACGACGTGGTTCTTGTCGGAGGCATCGAAAAGATGACTGATGTCAACGGGCATGAAGCGACTTTTGCCCTGGGCACGGCCGCAGACCAGGAGTACGAAGGGTATCATGGAATCACGTTTCCCGGTCTTTATGCGTTGATCGCCAGAGCTCACATGGAAAAGTACGGGACAACGCGCGAGCAGCTGGCATTGGTGTCTGTCAAGAATCACCGCAACGGCGCCAAGAATCCACTGGCTCAATTTCCGTTTGAGATCACAGTGGACGCGGTCCTCAGCTCAGTCATGGTCGCCGACCCGCTGAGAATCCTGGATTGTTCGCCGATCACGGATGGAGCTGCCGCGTTGATCCTTTGTCCTGTGGAGATGGCCAAAAAGATGAAGAAGCCTGTCGTGAAGATCACCGGCACGGGCCATGCCACGGATACGATCGCCTTGAATCAGAGGAAGGATATCACCTGGCTGGAAGCCACTCATCAAGCGGCGAAGCAGGCCTACGCCATGGCGGATAAAGCGCCAGAGGACATTGATTTTTTCGAGGTTCATGACTGCTTCACAATCGCAGAGATCTGCGTGATCGAAGCCCTGGGACTGGTCAAAAAGGGTGAAGGTGGAAAAGCATACACGGAGGGGATCACCTCGCTTGAAGGAAAGATTCCCGTCAACACGAGCGGAGGATTGAAATCCAAAGGCCATCCAGTCGGAGCCACGGGGGTGGCTCAGGCCATAGAGATCGTGAAGCAGCTCAGAGAAGAGGCAGGAGAGAGACAGTTGAAGAATCCGAAGGTCGGACTGGCACAGAACATGGGGGGAAGCGGAGGCAGCACAGTGATCCATATCTTTGAAAAGGAATAAGGAGGAAGAAATGCCGACACCATCGAAATACTGGAGGGAAATTCCTCAAAGATACAGGCTGGAGGCCCAGAAGTGCAAGAAATGCGGCAAGGTGCTCTTTCCGCTGCGAATGATCTGTCCGGAGTGCAAGAGCCGTGAATTCGAGGAGACGAAGCTGGCGGAAAAGGGAAAGATTCTCACTTACACGATTATCCGCGTTCCTCCCCACCAGTTCGTCGACCAGGCGCCTTTTGCCGTGGGGATTGCGGAGCTGGATGACGGAGTGAGGCTGACCGGCCAGATCGTGGATTGTGATTTTGAGGATATGAAAATCGGCCAGAGAGTCAGAATAGAATTTCGGAAGATTTACGAAGAGGGAGAGGCCGGAATCCTCTGCTACGGCTACAAATTCGTCCCCGAATAAGAAAAAAAGGGCCAGGCCCCTTTTTGCCTTGATAATGAAGTGTCATTGGCAATAAAGTGTCATTGCGAGCGAAGCGTGGCAATCCCTTAAAACAAAATATTATATTTCTTAAGAGATTGCTTCACTCCGTTCGCAATGACATTTTGTACTAGGGGATTGCCACGCTTCGCTCGCAATGACACAGGATTGAAATTGCTTCACTCTATTCTCAATGACCTTATTTATTTTGTCACTGCCAATGACTGAAGGGAGTGTGGCCGCTTCACCTTTTTTAATGTCTAGCCAAGTCAGTCAATCTTGTGATAGGCTGGAAAAGCTGTGTGAATAGTCTAAAACCTGGAATATTGATAAAATATGCTGACACTTTATATCATGAATAATGCATGATACATAGGGGTAAGAGCCATGTATAGAATCGAGAGCAAAGTCGACACTCAAAGTCCTGAGTACAAAGAAAATGTAAAAAAGATGAAGAGGGTGGTCGCGGAGTACAAGGAGAAGCTGGCAAAGGTCCAGGAAGGGGGACCCAAAAAATACAGAGACCTCCACAAGTCCCGGAAGAAACTCCTTGTGAGAGAAAGGCTGGACAAACTCTTTGACCGAAACACGCCTTTTCTGGAGCTTACCCCGTTGGCGGCCTATGATATGTATGACAACGAAGCCCCGGCAGCAGGGGTGATCACGGGAATCGGAGTCATCCACGGACGGGAGGTTCTGGTCGTGGCCAACGATGCGACTGTCAAAGGCGGCACGTATTACCCGATGACCATCAAGAAGCATATCCGGGCGCAGGAGATCGCTCTGGCCAATCGGCTGCCCTGTATTTATCTTGTGGACTCAGGCGGGATTTTTCTTCCTCATCAATCAGGTACCTTTGCGGACAAAGAGTATTTCGGCCGCATATTCTACAACCAGGCCCGCCTTTCTGCCCTGGGAATACCTCAGATATCGATCGTCATGGGATCCTGTACAGCCGGCGGGGCGTATGTGCCGGCGATGAGCGATGAGACGGTGATTGTCCGCAAACAGGGAACGATTTTCATCGGCGGTCCTCCTCTGGTCAAAGCGGCGACAGGCGAAGAAGTGACAGACGAAGATCTGGGCGGTGCGGATGTGCACTGCCGGATATCCGGTGTCTCGGATTATTACGCGCAAAACGACGATCACGCCCTGGAGATCGCCCGAAACATCGTCGAGACTCTGGACCCGCCGAACAAATTCCAGCTGGATGTGGCGGAACCCGAGGATCCCTATTACGATCCTGAAGAGGTATACGGGATTGTTCCTGCGGATCTGAGGAAACCTTTTGACATCAAAGAAGTCATCGCCCGGGTCGTGGACGGAAGCCGGTTCCAGGAATTCAAGGAGCTGTACGGCCAGACTCTCATCTGCGGGTTTGCCCGGATCATGGGCTATCCCGTGGGAATCCTGGCCAACAACGGAGTCCTTTTTTCCGAAAGTTCCCTCAAAGGGGCTCATTTTGTGACTCTCTGTTCGATGCGCAAGATTCCGATCATTTTCCTCCAGAATATTACCGGGTTTATCGTGGGGAAACAGTACGAACATGGGGGGATTGCCAAGGATGGAGCCAAGCTGGTTCATGCGGTGGCCAACGCCGATGTCCCCAAATTCACTGTGATCGTCGGTGGTTCTTACGGGGCAGGGAATTATGCCATGTGCGGCAGGGCGTATGCGCCGCGCCTCCTCTGGATGTGGGCGAACGCGCGCATCAGCGTCATGGGAGGAGAGCAGGCTGCGAACGTGCTCGTGACAGTGAAGATAAAGAGACTCAAAGCACAGGGAAAGAAAATGACCAAAGCAGAGCAGCAAAAGATGATGAAGCCCATCCTGGAAAGATACGATTATGAAGCCAGCCCTTATTTCAGCACAGCCAGGCTGTGGGACGACGGCGTGCTGGACCCTCTGGAGACCCGCGAAGCCCTGGCCTTGGGAATATCCATGAGCTTGAATGCACCGATTCCAGATTATAAAGTCGGGATTTTCAGGATGTGAGATGACGCGACCTGCCTACGAAACCATCGTTTTTTCCAAAAAAGACAAAATCGCCCGGATTGTTTTCAACAGGCCCGAAGTTCACAACGCTTTCGATTCTAAGATGATCGGCGAGATCGCTGAGGCATTCGAGAAGATCCAGTCCGATCAATCCGTTCGAGTAGTTATCCTGACCGGAAAAGGGAAATCCTTCTGCGCGGGTGCGGATATCAACTGGATGCGGGAGATCATCGCTTATTCTTATGAGCAGAATTTAGAGGAATCCCTCCAGCTGGCCGAAGTCCTTCACAAGATTTACGCCCTGCCCAAATCCACGATTGCCATGGTCAACGGGACAGCCATTGGCGGGGGGAACGGATTCCTTTCGGCCTGCGATATTTCTGTGGCTTCTGAAGAAGCCAGGTTTGGATTGAGTGAGGTCAAGATCGGGCTTGTCCCTGCGGCCATCTCCCCGTATGTGATGCGCCGGATCGGGGAGAGCAAAGCCCGGGAGTATTTTTTGACAGGGAAAAGGATCTCGGCCCGAAAAGCCCTCGAGATCGGGCTCGTGAACGAGGTCGTTCCGCAGGATCAACTGGAAGAGACTGTCCAGGATATGGCTGATCTTCTCCTGACCTCTGGTCCGGAAGCAATCGCGGCCTGCAAAGAGCTGATCGACAAAACGACACGCATGAACTTCGAGGAAGTCAAGAAGTTCACCGCTGAGATGATCGCCAACCTGAGGATCAGCCCGGAAGGACAGGAGGGCATGGCCGCTTTTCTGGAGAAAAGAAAACCCAAATGGATGAAAGATGATAGCTGATAAGCAAGAGGCCAAGGAAGAATTGAAGAATCATTGTTTAAAAAGCTGGATTAATAATTGTTGAAAGAAATGGAAAAGGAAAGGATGATTCCTTGTCATTGCGAGCCTGCGTGGCAATCCCGTAGGAAAGATGGAAAGGATTGTGGGATTACTGCGAGCCTGTGAAGCAATTTCATCCATGTGTCATTGCGAGGAACGAAGTGACGTGGCAATCTCATATGAATAAATTTTCGTTATGAGGAGAAATATAACGATGCAATCTCATAAGAAAGAAATCATTCTAGATTTTCTTAAGAGATTGCCGCGCAGGCTCGCAATGACAGTTTTTTCTTCGAGATTGCTTCTTCGCTCCGCTCATCGCAATGACACGGAATAAGTCCTAAAAGAAAATAGATATGTTTAAAAAGATACTGATTGCCAACAGAGGGGAGATCGCGGCCCGGATTATTAAAGCCTGTCAGGAGATGGGCATATCGACTGTCGCCGTGTATTCCGAGGCGGACCGGGAGAGCCTCCATGTACAGATGGCGGACGAGGCTTTCTGCATCGGCCCGGCTCCGGCCGTAGAAAGTTACCTGGATATGGATGCGATCATCCGGACAGCTCATGCGGCAGGTGCCGAAGCCATCCATCCGGGCTACGGATTTCTGGCAGAAAACGCGGAGTTTGACCGTCTCTGCGAGAAAGAAAACATCGTGTTTATCGGTCCCAATTCAAGAGCTTTGAAGCTTGTCGGGGATAAGGTCCGTTCCCGGCAGACAATGGAAAAGGCGGGAGTGCCGATCATCCCGGGAATGAAAGGAATCCCGAAGGATCTCTCAGAGTGTGAATCGGAAGCCAAAAAGATCGGCTTCCCCGTGATGATCAAAGCCTCTGCCGGCGGCGGCGGAAAGGGAATGAGGATCGTCCACAGCCTGAAAGACCTGAAATCCGGCCTCGAAGCCGGGATGAGGGAAGCCAAGTCTGCCTTTGGGGATGAGTCGGTTTATCTGGAAAAATATATCGAGGAGCCCAGACACGTCGAATTTCAAGTTCTGGCCGATAACCACGGAAATGTCGTGCATCTTTATGAGAGAGAGTGCTCTATCCAGCGGAGACATCAGAAGATTGTCGAGGAGACGCCTTCGCAGGCGTTAACTCCTGAGCTTCGCTCCCGAATGGGAGAGACAGCAAAAAAAGTTATGCAGGTCTCTGGTTACAACAACGCCGGAACAGTCGAATTCCTGCTCGATAAACAGAAGAACTTTTATTTTCTCGAGGTCAATGCGCGCCTCCAGGTGGAACATCCTGTCACAGAGTTGACGACCGGTGTGGACCTGGTCCACCAGCAAATTCGGATCGCTTCGGGAGAGAAGCTCCCGTTTCAACAGGAAGATTTGAGTCAAAGAGGTCATTCCATCGAATGCCGGATCTATGCCGAGGATCCGCTGAATAATTTCCTCCCGTCTTCCGGCAAGGTGCTCTACCTGAAAGAGCCGAAAGGACCAGGAGTTCGCCATGATTGCGGAATTTTCAGCGGCAGCAGCGTGCCGATCTATTATGACCCGATATTGGCTAAACTCATCGTCTGGGCGGAAGACAGGGAAACAGCCTGCCGGAGAATGATTCATGCTCTCGAGGATTATGTCATCCTGGGGATCAAAACAACGATTGATTTTCTCAAGGAAGTGATCGCTCACCCCCAGTTCCAGGCGGGAAACACCACAACCAGCTTTATCGAGAAACATTTAGACGGATGGGAAGGCACGAAAAAAACCGAAGAAATCCTGAAACTGGCTTTGATCGCGTCAGCCTTCGATAACCTCGATAAAACACATGCGGGTCCGGTTGTGAACAGGGGAGACGTCCGGAGAGAAACACACTCTCCCTGGCAGTCACTCGGCAAATGGCGTCTTGGAGGAAAAAGATAAAGTGGAATTTGAATTTTTAATAGACGACAAACTGCACACACTCTCTCTCGAAAAAAAAGAAGATGTCTTTATTGTTTCGGACGGGGAGAAAACGTATGAGGTGGACATTCAATATGTCTCGCCGAATGTATTGTCCATATTGATTGAAGGACATTCCCATCTCGTCTATCTGGCAAGAGATGAGGACAAAAAATTTCTTTCCCTGGAAGGACAGCAGTTTATCGTGCAGGAATCTCAGGCCGGAGAAGCGGCCTTCGGAAAAGGAGAGGAGAGATCTGCCGAAGATGAACTCCTGGTGAAAGCTCCGATGCCGGGGAAAGTGATCAAGATAAACGTTTCCGAGAATGAAGAAGTCCGGAAGAACCAGACTCTGGCCATCGTGGAAGCCATGAAAATGGAAAACGAAATAAAATCCACGATCGAGGGTTATGTCAAAAAGATATTGGCCTCTCCCGGAGACCTTGTTGATTCGGAAAATCCCATCATCGAACTCGCCCCCAAAGACTAAAAAGGGGACAGACCTTTATGCACATCCATTCAGTGGCATTATTTTCTTTATAGAGGAAGAAGAGTTGTCATTGCGAGCTTGCGTGGCAATCTCATGAGGAAAAAATGTATTTATACTTTGATATGGCTTCATTCCATTTGCAACAGCATATATATTATTTCTTATGAGATTGCCACACTCCTTTCGGTCGTTCGCAATGACACTTTCTATTTAGACAGATAACATATAAGTGTAACTTATTCACTGAGCATAAACACCTGTCTCCTTTTTTCGAGTGATTGTCTATCCAGAGGTAATCGGTTAAACTGATAATATCCAGAGATTGCGAATCTGCGAGTCAAAAAAATAGGAAAAACTAAGCAAAATTTGCAACTTTTTTAAATGAGTAAAGGTTTAAAGAAAACGAGAATGGATGAACAAGAGCTGGTGCGCCAGATCCAGAAAGGCGATGAAATGGCGTTCGCAGAGATAGTCAAGATATACAAGGACAAGATAGTCAATTTCCTGTGGAAGCTCACCGGAGATTACCAGAAAGCCGTGGAATTATCTCAGGAGACGTTCATGAGAGTGTATTTTAAAGCGAATAAGTACCGACCCGTGGCTCCGTTTTCGTCCTGGGTCTACACTATCGCTTCGAACCTGGCCAAAACAGAGATGAAAAGATCGAGGAGGTTTGCGGCTGTTCCTCTCGATGATGTCCAGAACCACCTTCCGAAGGAAGCCTATGCCAGCAACCCGAAGGATTCGGGCCTGCTCACGAATTTGAGAGCAGCGTTAAGTTCACTCCATCCCCGGTACAGGATCCCTGTGATCCTCAAGGATGTCGAGGGCTTCTCCCAGGAGGAGATTGCCCAGATCCTGAGATGTCCCCTCGGGACTATTAAGGCAAGGATCAGCCGGGGAAGGGATTATTTGAAAAAAGAATTGGAAAAAGCCTCGAGCGAAGACAATTCTTTGGCTTTTGATAAGGAGTATCAAGATGGATGAGCTCAATCTTTTACAAAAAATGGGGGACGTTAAAGCGCCGCCCGGATTCGAGCAAAGAGTCCTGTCACATCTCTCTTTGCGAAAAAAGAAAAAGGCAAGAGTGAGGACCCTCAGCCTTTCACTGGCCGGAGCGTTCAGTGCCGCTCTTGTGCTTTTCGTTGTCTTGAATATCTTTATTCTTCCTGAGAGAGCCCCTGTGGGAATCGCGGATTTAGACAAGAAAAGCCTGTCTCCCGGATACAGCGCAGAGGAAGCCCCGCAGCCAAGGCCGACTATTTCGATTACCGAGGCCGTGGATTACGGGGAGGAGGTCCGGAGTCTTTCTCAGGAGCCGAGGACTATATACTTGTTGGAACAGGTTTCCGATGAGGTGAGCTCGACAATTAAATACTAGGAGGTACAGCCAAAATGATGAAAAAAATTAAACTCATGAGCATCCTGACAGTCTTTATATTCGTGTCTTCCGTTAGCTTGATGGCGGCACCGAAGTCAGGGGCGATTGATGAAGTCAAGATTGATGAAATCACAAAGAAGGTCTTCCCGTCCGTCGTTAAAGTCGTCGTTAAGAACGGATTCACAAAGGTGGCCACCGGTGTCGTTATCGATAGGGAAGGACACATTGTCACGACTGCTCTGATCTCACCCCGCGATGAAAAAATCACTGTCATCACGACCAGCGGGAAGAAAATCGAAGCCGAATTCCTTGGTATGGATTCAGTAACCCACCTGGCAGTCGTCCGGGCCAAAGAGAGAGGCCTGACACCGGTTGCCCTAGGGGACATCAAAAGCGTCTCCCCGGGGTCATGGGTTGGCTTGGTCAGCATTTCTCCTGAGGATACGCCTCAGGTCATGCAGGGAATCGTGAGCTCCGTGTCTCCTGAAAAACTGAGACTGAATGTCTGGGTCGTGAGAGGTGCCAGCGGGAGTCCTGTTCTGGATAAAGAAGGCCGGATGATCGGTCTTCTCCGAGGAGTGTACACAGAGGAAAGCCCTGTCATTTTAGAATTCAGGGAGAAAGAGGTGGAAGCCTCGGGCTTTGTCTTCAGCCGAGCCGAAGCGCCTTCCTCCGGAATGGCTCTGGCCATCCCGGTTGATATCGTGAGGAGCGTCGCAGTGGAGATCAAAGAGAAAGGACGAGTCCAGAGAGGATGGCTGGGGATCAGTTTTTACGAGAATGAAAAAGGATCCATCGAGGTGGTCGAAGTGGAAAAGGAGAGCCCGGCAGAACTGGCCCAGCTTGAAGAAGGAGACCTCGTTCTCCAGATCGACGGAAAAGACCTGACCAGCCCCGAGATGCTTGTGAAAGAAATCAGAAAAAGAAAGCCCGGTCAGACCATTACCTTGAAGATACAGAGAGACGGTAAAGAAAGCGATGTTAAAGTCAAACTGGGAGAATACACCGAAGAGGATGCTTGGCGGGAAATGGAGGTAAGATTCCCTCAGCTCTTTGTCGGCCCCGAAACCAAGGCTTTTGAGAAGGCTGCTCCGTTTGCGAGAAGGGCATTCAGTTTTGAAACGCGCAAATACATCGGGATTTCCGTGGACCCGCTCAATAAGGAACTCGCTGAATATTTCGGTGTGAAGGAAGGCTGGGGGCTTCTCGTAGCCAAGCTCAGGGAAGACGCACCTGCGCAAAAGGCCGGATTGAAAGTCGGAGACGTACTGGTCAAGGCTGATGGAAAAAAGCTTGAGCATCAGGGTGACCTGAGCCGAGTCATCCAGGAGAAGGAGAAAGGCGATAAGATCAAGATCGAATTTTACAGGGATAAGAGAATGAGAAGCGTTGAAGTCGAGATAGAGGAGGAGGAAGGCAGCGGAATGCTGATATTCTCTCCCGAAGATTGGGAGGATTATACTCAAACATGGGGCAGATCCTACGAGAATATGTTGAGACAGCAACGAAAATGGCAGGACGATTCTTCACAGGAATACAGAAAACAGATAGAAAGAATGAACAGGGAGCTTGAGGAACAATCCAACAGGTTTGAAGAAATCCTGAAGAAACAAAAAGTGAAAAGCCTTAAGTACATAAAAGTCATAAGGGTGTAACCAGCTCCGGTTCCCAATTCTCATACAGGGGAGCAGAGGATATCTATTCTTTGCTCCCTTTTTTTTGCATCAGGGTATGACATTGGATATCTCTTCCAGTCGAACAGCCGCATTGACATCAAATGTCAAATGTTAAGACGCGACCCCTTATTTTTTTGAAAGGCCCAGCCATTGGTCTTGATGCGCCTTGAATTCCTTCGCGGAGAGCCTTCTTCTCTTAAAATATCCTCTGTCCTGCCTCTGTTTCATAGCCTCATACAGGATGATTCCCACGGACACTGAGAGGTTCAGACTCTGTGCCATTCCGATCATCGGGATCCTGATTTTGTAATCCGCCAATTCCAAAGCTTCATCCGAGATGCCTTCGGCCTCGTTGCCGAACACGAGAGCGATGGGCTGGGCATAGTCTAGAGCGAGATACGAAAGGCTGTCTTCACTGAGGTGAGTGGCCGCGATCTTGAATCCCTTTTTCTTGAGCTGAGCGAGGCAGTCTGTGGTCGACGTGTAATAGTGAAACTGAAGCCATTTTTCAGCGCGCGTGGAGATGGCTTCATTCACGGGAAATACTTCTTCGCTTGTGGAGATCACATCCACATGCAGGATTCCCGCGGCATCGCAAGTCCGGACAACAGCGCTGGCATTGTGTGTGTTCTTCACTTCCTCCAGGACGATCCTGAGGTCAGGCTGCCGCAGGGAGAGAACCTTCTTGACTTTCTCGATTCTTTCTTTGGTCGGCATGGAGAAAATATACCAGACCTGAGTTCAGGATTCAATTTCAGTTGTAGGAATTCGCATCTTTACATTGGGGTCGCGTCTCAACATTTGACATTTCTTACATTTGAACGACATCATTAACATTGACATCAAATGTCAAATGTTGAGACGCGACCCCTATTCTATTCCATTCTCGATTCAATTGAGTTAATATTTGGAGAAATTGCCGACATTGAATAAATCCAATCTTCTCCCTGTCCTGCGAAAACTGAGAAATCCTGCTCTTTTTGTTTTGACGTACATAATCATGTGCACATTGCTTTTTCTATTTCCGTATGAGATCCGCGACTCCGATTCCTCGGCATATGACTCCATGAGTCGAAATATGGCGCTTCAACCGATAGTTGAATGGTGTGCTCCCGAATGGTGGGGACACGGATACCACGAGGGATTGTACCAGGATCACCCGCCGGGGATATTATGGATGCCCGCCCTCCTGATTCGCCTGGGTTTCCCTGAGTTATCCGCGGCATTCTGTGCCAATTTCATATATGTCTTTTTGTCCTTGTATTTCATCTTTCTCTTCGCCAGGCATTTTGAAGGGCCTCTTTTTGGATGGAGTGCGGCCTTTGCCTTTGTGCTGACTCCGATTTTCCTGCAGTACCTGATCAGAGCGAATCAAGAGTCTCCGCTGAATTTGGCTGTGATCGCTGGTCTGTACGGTGTAGTCCGCAGTGAGGAATCCTGGAAGTACAAGGCGCTGTTTGTGGCCTCTCTGGTCTTCGCCTTCCTGATCAAAGGAGTGAGCGCTTTTATCCTCATTGCACTGGCCCTTATCTACTGGAT
>JABAOH010072413.1_pt1 | contig 11588 bp, 12 predicted proteins | sample 7062181 | NCBI WGS metagenome assembly JABAOH01 (sample SAMN14538630, study PRJNA623070) | marine sediment metagenome | biome: marine biome [ENVO:00000428]; feature: marine pelagic biome [ENVO:01000023]; material: deep marine sediment [ENVO:00002113]; isolation source: pool of 5 deep marine... | reverse complement strand
TCAATTGACGCCAGCAATCTCGAAGGCGACGATGTCGTCTCCTTGTAACGGCGAGCGTGGTGCTCGCCGCGTTTCGCAACAAGGAGAAGACCATGAATTGGTGGGAAATTGAACCAGCGGGTGGGCACGATGCGTTGCGGTCGTCTGGTCTGGAAGCAGATTAGTGACGCGTCGCGGACCCGATCTCGGCCAAATTCCTCGCGCCGCTTGGTTTGACGAGTGTTGCTTCCGCCACAATTTGAAAGGATTCCGGCAGCCGATCTCTCGACGCCGGGCGTTAACTGGTCGGTGGTTTCTTTCCGCAGAAAAGAAACGAGCTCCCCGAAAGGAACCCTCTTCGTAACAATACTCTCTTTTGCGAATGACGTAAGCCGTTGAGAAAGCAGCGGTTGCCGAGTTCGAGTCCCTTTCGAAGGTCAAACCGTTAGGGACTCTTGCCGAACTCTGCCGCTAAAGGCTCCCGCTTCTTCACCGCCCGGGCCGCGAGTTCGTCGACGTTTCGTGCGTAGTCGAAGGCTTTTCGCGCCCTGCCTAGTAAAGCGGCCTTCCTTGAGCGAAGACGCGAGGATTGCGCATATTGCGCGCTCTTTCGCACGGCTTGTCCGTCAATTCCAGTGTGACGGCCGTGGCACGGCGTTTGCAGTCAGCATTTGGTGAAGAATCGATACGATCGCTGCATCTAAATTGAAGCCCAAAAGCACGGATGGCGCGACTGGAACGGATCACTCAGACATGGTCGCCGATTTCAGCAAACGAGGAATCCAATGGCGCCGACAATTGAGAAAACGACGCCGAAGCCCAAGTTCACCGACACACACGAGGGGCGCGACATCGGAGCAGAATGCGGGCTTGATGGATGGGCCGTCGAGGCCCAGGTAAGAGCTGAACTTCGTACGTGCTCCTACCACCCAGTCCGCAGTGTGTCATGTGAAGTGCGGGGCAGCGTACTCTCGCTGCGTGGGCGCGTGCCGAGCTATTACATGAAGCAGATCGCTCAAACGATCGTGCGACACCTTTTGAAGGACACGGTAGTCATCAATAACGAGCTAGAGGTTGACGGTACGGATTGAGCCGTCGAATGCGATTTGTCCCGTTGGCAAAATTGACAGATGAAAAGCACTACCATCATTGCATTGCGTTCCAAAACCTGCTCGCAGAACGGCGAAAGGGAGGGTGAAGTACGATGATCGAGGCGACACATGAAGCAGCTGATGTTCGCGGCCTGGGCCTTGCTGACGACCAGCATATTGTGGACGCCAACATCCTCCTGGCAATTCGGCGACAAATCGCGCAAAACGGCCCGAGGCCTTGCGCCTATTATTTTAAAGACGTTTTGTTTCGATGTTGCAACGGGGTTGTTACAGTCGATGGCCGCGTCCCAACGGTCCGGCTAAAGAAAGTCCTTCTATCATGGATTGAAATCCTAGAAGGTGTCACCGAGATGAACGACCAGTTGGACGTGGTCAGCTCGACGGGATTGAGCACTGGGCGCCCTAGAGATAGATAGGCACCGCTGGGTTGGATGGATGCGTCTTCCTTGGCCTGTCCTTCGAGTGTACTCGGCACCGAATAGACTGCGATTTGTTCACGAGGTTTCAACTCGGTGACATTGGCCGGTTCATGCTGTGCAGTGGACAGGTGGTGGCCCAAAACGCCGCGCCAAAACCACAAAACTGAACAAAATATGAATGAGAAGAACCGGGCTCCCGCGAGCACCTAGTGTCGTGAAGCCAACACTTTCTTCAAGGACAAATCTCCGACCGGCAGTAAGGTGAGAACAGTACCAGCAAATGTCCGCCGCCCGCTCGCTTGGCCAACAGTGCTATTAGCCTGCGTGCTTATCAGCGTCTTAGGAACGCCCGCCTTCGCACAGCAGTTGCCTTCGGGCACCGAGAGTCTCGATAACCGCACGATCGCGCTGTGGTGGACGTTGAGTGTCGTCGGGTCTTTCGCCGCGCTGGGTTTTGCATACTGGTTTTACCGATGGATGTGTCGCCAAGAAGAAGGCGACGCGCTTATGGTTAAAATCGCTGGTCATGTCCGCGCCGGGGCGCGGACCTACCTCTGCCAGCAATACAAGGTGGTGGCAATGTTTTTCGCCGTCATCTGTGTTGCGCTGGCGGTTGTCGCCTTCGGTTTTGGTGCGCAGTCTCCGTGGGTCCCCTTCGCGTTTTTGACCGGCGGATTCTTTTCGGCATTGGCCGGATGGTTCGGTATGACCACGGCCACGATGGCCAGCTCAAGAACCACTCAGGGCGCCAAGAATTCGCTCAACCAAGGACTCCAAATCGCACTGCGCAGTGGCGCCGTTATGGGGCTGACCGTGGTCGGGCTGGGATTACTGGATATCTGTCTCTGGTTCGCCGTCTTGTATTGGTGCGTCGGGATGGGGCTTGTTGAGTTGACCGTCACCATGCTCTGTTTTGGCATGGGGGCTAGCAGCCAGGCGTTGTTTGCCCGCGTGGGCGGTGGCATCTTTACCAAGGCCGCGGACGTGGGCGCCGACCTCGTGGGAAAAGTCGAAGCAGGCATTCCAGAAGACGATCCGCGGAACCCCGCCACGATCGCAGACAACGTTGGGGACAATGTTGGAGACGTGGCGGGAATGGGTGCGGACCTCTACGAATCGTATTGTGGTTCGATTCTCGCCAGCGCGGCCTTGGGCGTGGCTGCATTCAACGGCTTTCCCAAATTGCAGATGATGACGCTGTTGCTGCCTATGGCATTGGCTGCTTGCGGAATCGCTTTGTCGATATTCGGAATCTTCCAGGTCCGCACGCGGGAAGAGGACAGTCAAAAGAATCTGTTGGCCGCCTTGTCAAAAGGTATCAACCTCAGTAGCGTCGGCGTGGCTGTTGCCGCGTTCATTCTTGTTTGGCTGATGCTCGTCCTACCAGCGAAAGAGATGGCTGACCAGCTGGACCAACGCGGCTTGCCGAGCGGCAACCTCTTGTTCGGTGTCTTCGCATCGATCGTGACCGGCCTTGTCGTGGGGGTGATCATTGGAGCGTGGACCGGATACGCGACGAGCGAACAGTCGGCTCCCACGCGGCGCATTGCCGACCAGTCAATTACTGGACCAGCGACGGTGATCATCGCTGGGCTTGCGGAAGGACTCTATAGCGTGTGGGTCCCAATTCTCGTAATCGGAGTTGGAATCCTTCTGGCGTTCGGCTTCTGCACGGGCTTCGAGTATCAAAACCCGGCAGCCTTTGCTCTCGGTTTGTACGGCGTCGCGATCGCTGCCGTCGGAATGCTGAGTACTCTGGGTATCACGTTGGCAACCGACGCATACGGCCCGATTGCCGACAACGCTGGCGGCAACGCAGAAATGAGCCATCAAAAACCGATCGTGCGTCAACGCACAGACGCCTTGGACAAACTCGGCAACACCACGGCAGCCACCGGCAAGGGATTTGCGGTCGGCTCAGCGGCCCTCACTGCCTTGGCGTTGCTCGCCGCCTATGTCGAAGAGGTGCGCATGGGCTTCGAGCGCTGGGCGGAAAAGACGCCGGTTGTCGCGGTAGCAACCGATGCCCACGCCGTGCCGGTTCGCAAGGTTACCGAGAGTCTGCTAGGCGTGAATCGATCGAGAGAGGAAAACAGCCACAACGCCGCCTACCTGTTGTTCCCGAACACCACAGGGACAATCCCCCCGGAACTTCAGAAGATTATCAATGCCGAAACAGGGGCCGCAGTTACCGTCGACTTGGCCAAGCTAGAAGAAGACGGAAGAGTTGTGGCGGCCGATTCGGCCACGATTCCCGACTTCGTGCGGTACTACGACATCACGATCATGAATCCCAAGGTGCTCGTCGGCATGCTGATGGGAGTTTTGCTGACGTTCGTGTTCTGTTCGATGACGATGAGTGCGGTTGGCCGCGCAGCTGGTTCGATGGTTGAGGAAGTTCGGCGTCAGTTCCGTGCAGACAAAGGCATCATGGAAGGAACGGCTGAACCCGATTATGCGTCCTGCGTTCAGATAAGTACAATCGCGGCGCAGCGCGAGATGATCGCTCCGGCACTGCTCGGATTGCTCCTACCGGTGGCTGTTGGGTTGGTGCTGGGAGTGCCCGGCGTGATGGGAATGTTGGCGGGCGGGCTGACGAGCAGTTTCGCCGTAGCAATCATGATGGCGAATGCAGGTGGAGCATGGGACAACGCCAAAAAGTACATCGAAGGCGGAGCGCACGGTGGGAAGGGTAGCGAGGCTCACAAAGCGTCGGTCGTAGGCGACACGGTGGGAGATCCGTTTAAGGATACGACCGGTCCCAGCTTGAATATTCTGATCAAGCTGATGAGCATGGTCTCGGTGGTTTTCGCTGGATTCGTTGTTCGATACAGCCTACAAGCACTGGGCTTGTTTTAGCATGACCCGGCGTGGAATTCGCCAACCGCAGCCGTTGCTGCTTGGCTTACGACACATAAAGCGACAGCTATATCCGGCGTTCGCGATGACGCAGGATCCGCTGCCGCTCGCATCCCGTTTTCGCGAGCGTGGAAATGAGCAGTTCAGTTGAATCAGATACCGCCACCACAGGCACCGACGAGTTCCTCAAAGGAATCTGGAGTCAGAATCCGATCCTGGTGTACGTATTGGGCATGTGTCCGGCCCTGGCCGTGAGCAACTCTGCAGTTAATGCACTGGCCATGAGCTTGGCCACCATGTTTGTCTTAGTGATGTCGAATATCGTGGTTTCAGCGCTACGTCACGTTGTGCCGAAGCAGGTGCGGATTGTGACATGGGTCCTCGTGATTGCAACATTCGTGACCATCGTTGATTACTTGATTCAAGTGATCAGCCTGGAGGTCCATCGAACACTGGGGGCATTCATCTCGTTGATCGTGGTCAACTGCCTTATCTTAGGGCGTGCCGAGGCATTTGCTTGCAAGAATGGCATCTTTCGCTCACTGCTCGACGGTCTCGGGATGGGCCTCGGGTTCAGCGCGGCCCTGCTTTGCTTAGGCAGTATTCGTGAGATACTCGGTAATGGCAGCCTTTTCGGCATCTCGCTCTTCGGCGAACGATACCAGGAGTGGGTGGTCATGCTGCTGCCACCTGGAGGTTTCTTCGCGCTGGCGGGATTACTACTGGTCTTCAATTGGTTAGGAGGGAGCGGCCGCGCTCGGCAACAGAGTCAATGTCATTGATGGTACCCAGCGCTAGCTGGCACTCGAGTTGTTCGGTCATGGACTCGTAGGCCGGATATCAAAGTCTTCGCGATTATGCGATTCCACTCGCAATGTAGATGAAGCCGAAGTACAACTCCTCGATTTCGGTCTGTTTCAGGTAGCGGCCCACGGACTCCCAGGGATGGCGCTCGACTAGGTCCAAGGTTACGCCGAACGGTCGCGTGGTAAGCAGAAGTAGCGGAGTCAAGAACCGCGCCCACGTCGTTGGTCGCTTAAAATCCAGGACGACCCAGCGCCCACATTGGCCGAGCGCTTCGGCGCCGCGGCGAATGACGTCGTCGAAGTCGGGACAGAGTGTGAGGGCGAACGTCGAGAGGATTCCGTTAACGGCGGAGGGAAACTCGTACTCCGCCGCGTCCTGATGCACCAGTTCGACGTTCGACCAGCCCTCATCGTGGATGCGGGATTCTGCCTGGCCGAGCATCTTGTCGGTCATGTCCACGCCAATGATCTTGCCCGTGGAACCGATATAGCGCTGCAACAAAGGAAAATTGAGTCCCGTACCGCAACCGATCTCGACAACCGTGTCCCCCGGCTGGAGGTTCAAGCGGTCGACCGCTTGCTTGCGATAGGCATATTCGCGGACACCGACCAGATAGTAGAGATTGGCGGTGAAGTCATAGCGTCCGGCTCGCTGGCGATAGAGATCGATGAGTTCTTGTTTGGAAAACACAGTTCTGGCTCTCTGCTCAGAGCAGCCGCTCCGTCCGCAAACGCAACGCGTTACCGACAACCGATACCGAACTGAAACTCATGGCGGCAGCGGCAAGCATCGGGCTCAGCAAGACTCCAAATATCGGAAACAAAACGCCGGCCGCTACAGGCACGCCCAGCATGTTGTAAATGAACGCGAAGAACAAATTCTCTCGGATGTTGCGCACCGTCCGGCGGCTGAGCTGCACTGCCTTGACGATGCCGCGCAAGTCCCCTTTCACCAACGTCACTCCGGCGCTCTCGATGGCCACATCGCTGCCGGTGCCCATCGCAATGCCGATGTGGGCTGCGGCCAAGGCCGGCGCGTCGTTAATGCCGTCTCCCGCCATGGCGACGACCTGACCGGCCGCCTTGAGGGCTCTGACCTTCTCGTGTTTGTACTGCGGTTTGACGCCGGCATGCACTTCGTCAATCTGCAGTTCGTCGGCCACGGCCTCAGCCGTGCGCTGGTTGTCGCCGGTGAGCATAATGATCTTCAGACCGAGTCGGTGAAGGGTGGCAACGGCCTCCGGCGTCGAGTCCTTGATGGGGTCGGCGACAGCGCAAACGCCCGCCAGCTGGCCATCGATACCGACGAAGATCACGGTGCGGCCCTGCGTCTGCAGCTCGCTCGCCCGCTGCTGCAGAGAGTCACCAGCAATGCCGTGCTGAGTCAGCAGTTCCGGTTTGCCTATGACTACCCGCTTCTGGTCCACTGTGCCAAGCACGCCCCCGCCAGTCACGGACTCGAATTCATCGACTTTCCCCAACGTCAGGTCGCGATCGCGAGCGCCATCCACGACCGCTCGGGCCAAGGGATGCTCGCTAGACTGTTCGACAGCGGCGGCCAGCCGGAGCAGTTCCGTCTCATCGAATCCTTCGGCCGGGATGCACTCGGTCAGCTTGGGTTTGCCCTCGGTCAGCGTCCCGGTCTTGTCGACGNNGCCGGGATGCACTCGGTCAGCTTGGGTTTGCCCGCGTCCCGGTCTTGTCGACGACGATCACGTCGACCTTCTTCATCGTCTCCAGGACTTCGGCGTTCTTGATGAGCACGCCTTCCTTCGCGCCGCGCCCCACGCCAACCATGATTGACACGGGAGTTGCCAGTCCCAATGCACAGGGGCAAGCAATAATCAGCACGGCCACCGCGTTGACAAGCGCATGCGCGAGTCGTGGCTCGGGACCAATCCCCGCCCAGACGACAAAGGTGATCACCGAGGTCAGCACCACGGCCGGCACGAACCAAGCGGCGACCATGTCCGCCAGACGCTGGATCGGCGCTCGGCTCCGCTGTGCTTCTGCGACCATTTGGACAATGCGGGAGAGCATTGTGTCGCTGCCGATTCGTTCGGCCCTCAGCATGAATGTGCCCGTCTGATTGACCGTCCCCCCGATGACGGTGTCGTCGACGTCTTTTTTGATGGCAATCGGCTCTCCAGTTATCATTGATTCGTCAACCGTGCTGCGGCCGTCGGTGATCACGCCATCAACGGGAACTTTTTCGCCGGGGCGGACGCGCAACAGGTCGCCTTTGTTCACCTGCTCGAGCGAGACATCCACTTCTTCGTTGCCACGCACGAGATGCGCAAGCGGCGGCGCCAAGGACAACAATTCTCGAATCGCGCCGCTTGTTCGATGCCGGGTCCGCAGTTCGAGCACCTGGCCGAGCAGCACGAGAACGATGATCACGGCCGCCGCCTCGAAGTAGACTTCGGCTTGTCCCTCCCGGAGAAAAGACTCGGGCAACAACTGCGGGAAGAACATGGCGAATACACTGAAGAGGTAGGCCGCACCCGTGCCGAGCGCGATCAGCGTGAACATGTTGAGGTTCCAGCGGACGACACTTTGCCAACCGCGAACGAAAAACGGCCACCCCGCCCAGAGGACGACTGGAGTGCTGAGGACCAGTTGAATCCAGTGCGATGCGGACGTTGAAAACCAGTTTTCGATTGCCGGCACGATCATCGGGGCCATGGCCAGGATGAGAACTGGAAGGCCCAGAATCAGTCCGCCCCAAAACCGTCGCGTCATGTCTCGCAGTTCGCTGCCGTCTTCTTCCGCGACCGCCGCGACTGACATCGGCTCCAGGGCCATCCCACATTTGGGGCAGTTGCCAGGGTGATCCTGTTGAATCTCAGGATGCATCGGACAGGTGTAAATCGTCTTCGATCCCATCGCAGGCAGGGCCGGCTCCAGCGCCATGCCGCATTTCGGGCAGCTGCCCGGTTGGTCGCTGACGACTTCGGGATGCATCGGGCAGATGTAGGTCGTATCTGACTGAACGGGAGGAGGATCGGATTGAGGGGCTTGGTCAGCCACGAATTTGTCGCGGCAATGCTCGCTGCAGAAGAAATGGCGCTGACCGTCTACTTCGACGCTCAGGCCGGTCGCCTCGTCAACCTCCATGCCGCAAATCGGGTCAATCGCCATGCTTGAAGTCCCATACAACACCACTGGCCAACAGCGACCAAACAACCCCTTCAAACGTTAGATGCGGGACAGTGCGGGTTTCTTCATAGACCAGCATTGACGACTGGCGCGCGGACAAGTCAGGCCCGAAGCCCGAAGAAAACACGCCCCGAAAGCATCCAACAATAGGATGGATGGTCGACCGCAAACCCTCTCGCCCAAACGAGGCGACAGTGCGAGCCGCAACACCTCGGAGTTACGTGTGATGAGGCACCTTGTGCACATGCTGATTGGTTGCGTGTTACCGTTCTTGCTGATTTTCGTTCTCCCATTGTTTGGCGTGGGAGAGGGCGTGACGATGTTCGTATTCGTTGCCCTCATGTTTGCTTGCCATCTTTTCATGATCCGGGGACACGATCACTATCCGCGAGATGACGGGAAGGGAGAAGACCGTGCGCACTCTTAGCGTTGCCCGATTCGGGTTTGCCTTGGCGATGGGAGCTGCATTGTCCTACGTTGGCTGTGTGTTCGTGATGATGACAGTCCCGAAAGACGTAGCAATTCGCTTCTTCAACAGCATCATGCACGGTGTCGACGTCACGCCGATCATGCGTTGGGATATGCCGTGGTGGGAGATGATCGTGGGCGTGCTGGAGATCTTCATCCTGGGGTGGCTGCTCGGGGCTATCATCGCGGTGTTTTACAACGTGGGATTGAAGGAAACGAAGAGGAACTGATCCATGCACGACCATCAGTCCTACGCCTATGGAGCTTGGGGCCTCGTCATCACGATGGTCCTGATCAGCGTTTTCTTCATTGTGCGTTTCATTCCGATGCAGACGCGACTCGGCAAGCGTTCTGGCGGAGCACTAATCACCTTTCTCGTAGCCCTGTTCGCAGAGATGTACGGCTTTCCGCTGACGATCTATTTGCTCGGACACTTTGTCGGAATCCGGATTCCCTTGGATCACGTCAGCGGTCACCTCTTGGGAGATCTCATCAGCTACCTGGGACTCGGCAATGGATGGTTCATCGTGATGACCGTGAGCAACATTTTGTTAATCACCGGAATGTTGCTGGTCATAAATGGCTGGGAACAAGTCTACAAGTCTAAGGGAGAATTGGTCACTGACGGTCTTTACAAATACATGCGCCATCCTCAATACACGGGGATCTTCGTAATTACGCTGGCCTTTATGATCCAGTGGCCGACGCTGACTACCCTTGTCCTATGGCCGTTCGTTATCGCCATGTATGTCCGCCTAGCGAAGCAAGAGGAGCAAGACGTGTTAAAAGAATTCCCGGAGGAATACCGCAAGTACATGCGAGACACGCCGATGTTTATTCCTCGAATCTTTCCACACGACGCATAAGGGTGATCAATTCCGCCGCGCGCACTCTACATTTGCTGCCGCAATGCTCTCCTCGCCCGATTAAGACGCGATCCCACAGTGCCCTCGGGAATCTCCAAGGCGGTGGCGATATCTCGATACGACAATTCCTCGACCTCGCGAAGCAGGAATATCGCACGTAAATCCGGCTCGATTCTGGACAGCGCAACTTCCAAGGCGTCCCTGTTATCGAGATCCGTCAGATCTCCATCATCTACGGGGTCCCAATCTAGCAAGTGATCCGGCCACCGCCGGCGTCGGCGCAGATGCTGAAGCGACTCGTTCACGGCCAGCCGGTACAACCAGGTCTCGAAGCGCGACCGCCCGTTGAATTGACCAATCGAGCGGAACGCTTGCAGGAAGACCTGCTGAGTTACATCCGCGGCATCTTGCAGGCCCACCATCCGCACCGCCAATCGGAATACGTTCTGGTGACACGAATCGTAAAGCTGCCGATGCGCCGTGCGGTCGCCCCCTTGGCAGGCCGCCACGACTACCGCGAGCGAGTCGCCGTCAATCCGACGTGTCTCCTCTCTACATGGTTTAGATGCCGCAGCGTAGGTGTTTCTTCGCGGCGAAGCAGGCGTTTCAAGAATTTCATGTTGGTGAGCTGCGGTTGCCATCTGGCGTGCCTTGTTTCGAGACGTACCGAAAGAGCAGTTGTTAGTGTGGAGAGCAAAAACTGTGCCACGAGTTCTAACTTTCGATGCCGTGGCGGGTTGTTTGTCGATCCAGGAGATTCGCTCATGGCGGAAACTGGATCGTTCTCGAAGACGTGTGCGCCTATGTGCGATTCCGCGCGCTGGTCATGCACAGCTTCCGGTTCGAGCGTCTGGAGAATTCGGTGAAGAGTCCGCCACGACATGGCATCTAATCAGGCAAACGCAAATCCGTTTTCTGTCACGCCCGTGCAATTGTTGCTCGCAAAGACAGGTGCAGTGTCCCCCTTCGAAAGGAGATTTGAGATGTATGTGAAAAGTTTCATCCTGATTGTGATTGGAGCGTTCCTGTCCACGATCGCACTTGCCGAAGACGGCTCCGTCGCAAAGCCGACGTGTTGTGCAAAGCGAGCTTACTGTTGCTCGATCAAGGCGAGGTGTTGCGACAACAACAAAACAGCAGAAGCCGAGATCGTCCCGTTGACCTTCGTGAAGGACGAAGCAGCGAAGCCGACGTGTTGTGACAAGCGCGCCTACTGCTGCACGATCAAGTCGCGGTGCTGCGGTAGCACGCTGGTCGTCGAAGTCGTTGCGCTGGATACGGATGAACAAGTGGATGCCAAGGACGATGTGGCCAAGCCGACCTGCTGCGCCAAGCGAGCCTACTGCTGCAAGATCAAGCGCACGTGCTGCGGCAAAGAGGCGACCGCCAACCTCGTCGCCAGGGAGCTGACCAAAGAGGAACAGGTCGCATTCGCGGCGGATCGCGACACATCGAAGCCGAGTTGCTGTGTCAAGCGAGCCTATTGCTGCAAGCTCAAATCTCCCTGCTGCGGCAAAGAGCTTGAATTGGAAATCGTGCGTTAACACGGTCGAACTCGTCGAAACCACATTTGCAACGGTGTAGCGTAACGAGCGCGGCTGCAACGGCGGAGCACTTATTGGCCGTGCCACGAACGCTCTTACTGAAGCTGCATTCTTAATCTGAAAGGATCAATCAATGTGTAGGATCGCTGCTGTGCTTGTTTGGGCTGGCGCTCTTGCTTTCACACTGTCCGGTTGTAACTCAGCACCTTCGGACTCGGCTCCGTCAGGTCAGTCATCCGACACCCAAACGGATGACGCTGGTCACACCGATCACAATCACGGCGAGCATGCTGGGCACGACAACGGCGGTCAGTCGGACATGGAGAAGATGAAAGCCGAGCTGGCCAAGTTGTCACCGGAAGATGCTGCGTCGGCC
>JABAOH010067044.1_pt1 | contig 11589 bp, 9 predicted proteins | sample 7062181 | NCBI WGS metagenome assembly JABAOH01 (sample SAMN14538630, study PRJNA623070) | marine sediment metagenome | biome: marine biome [ENVO:00000428]; feature: marine pelagic biome [ENVO:01000023]; material: deep marine sediment [ENVO:00002113]; isolation source: pool of 5 deep marine... | reverse complement strand
AGCGGAAACCTTTCTCCGTCTGAGCCTGTGCCGGACACCCTGAGCTTGTCGAACGGTCAAAGGGGGTTTTCCAACGGTGGAAGGCTAAGGCCTTCCGCTACAATAATCCGTTGACCGATCTCTCAAATCTTCTCCACTTTCGGGGACAGAATGAGAGATGACCTGTCCCCTTCTCTCACCAACCACAGAGCTAAAGCTAACGCCATCACCGCATCGCATTCTGAATTCTTGTCCCAGTAGAAATTTCGCAATTCGTCCTGCAATGTCCACAGCTCTCCCTCATCTTCTATCTGTTCAATGTGGGGATAGGCCACTCTGCCCAGAGCATGCATCTTTTCCAAATTGGCAACGAGTTCTGGCTTCGCCTTTCCACCCCTTTCCCCGAAATTGAATCCCTGGGGCTTAATATCCGATAGCTCCGATAAAACCACATCTCCCAACCCGGTGGAATCTATGATTACCTCTCCCCCATACTCCTTCTGCCTCCCTCTGATGGCCTCGTACACATCCTTCCAGTCCCTTTGGAATCGCTCCAGCGCCACTACTTGATAAGGCTTTGTGGTTATGTCCAGAGTGACGCCGACCGTGAAGGTTCTTTTGCGAGCCAAGTCCCAGCCATGACAGTACCGATGCCCCTGAATCGGTTCTGACAATCCGGTGGAAGCAGTCAGCGCATTCCGGATATACTCCTCTTTTATCACCTGGTTAGCATCGTCAATAAACAGGCCTTTTATGTTCTGTTCGATTTTGCTTGGGGACAAGCTCTTTAGCTTTCTTTCCAGGTATTCTTTGCTTATGTGAGGATTTTCTCGTGAATCGCCATTTTGAACATAGCCTAGTCGGGCATTCTTCTTAAGTTCACAGCACTTCCGGTAGAACCAGTTTTTTCCTTTCGGCGTTGAGGTATAGTCCAGCATTCCCGCCCGGTCCGCCAGCCTCATCATAATCACCTGATTCACCACATATTCCGGATGGGGCTCAAAAGCTACCTCGTCGAAGTTGAAATAATCGTAATCTCGGCCCAGAAGATACTCCCCTCTCCTTTGGGTCGACCTTGCCCAGAAAATGGCTCCGTTCCCGAAAATCACGTGAGGAAAAGGGGTGAATTTTACATCCTTGACCAACCTTTCCACCTGAGGTTTGCCCTTGACCAGTCTGACCACGTTCTCGAATATGATCTTGGCCTGATCTAACGTGATAGAAGCGTTGACCGCCTCGTATTTTGCGATTTGACTGTACTCTGATTTTCTGATCCTAAAAAGGCAACGATGAAGGATTTTGATGGCTTGCGCCAGGCTCTTTCCCCAGCGGTTGCCGGTATGAAGTGCATTTTCCGGTCTAGTAGAATTAAGCAGCCATTTTACCTGTCCCGGATGTGGTTCAATCTCCAAAAACTCCCTGGCAAATACGACCGGGTCAGATACCGCTTTACGCCAGATGCCTCTTTCCAACCTTGGCAATTCATCATCCTTTTATCCATCCGACAGAGTAAAAACCAGAACCTGCCTTAAGCTAGGTTCTGGTCACATCCGTTCAATCCGCTCAATCCGTTGACGCCTCTATCCCCCGCTTTCTGCCTCCCTTTTGGCCTGATCTTCGGTGATGAATCCCTCTTCCTTCTTCCGGATGATGTTCTCCAGGTGGATTTTTTCCGCCTCTCTCTGCTCCAGCATCCCGAAGAACTTGCGGTTATCGAAATGATGGACACACTCCAGAGGCAGTCCCCGCAAGGCCAACTCGATGTTGCGGACCCATTCCAGGAATCTTTTGGCACAACTCTGGATGGAAATCACGTTCCGCAGCACCAACTCGTATTTGAACTGCGCCCAGCTCCGTGCGGGACCGTACGAGTAGCCCAGAATAAGCGGGTCCAGATGCACTCCCGCGCAAATGTCTTCAACCAGAGCCTTGTGATTGATGTACCAGTAATTGGAGGAAGAGACGTGTCCGGAAGGACCGACGTATTCAATCTGCACGTCATTCCAGGTGATAGGATTGTCCTCGGGGGCGATCTTTTTCATCATGTCCACCGTATCCTCGAAATACCTGTTAGCACGCGCAAGGTAATTCTCCTCGGATTCGCCGGAGAACCGGTCTGGCGGCTTGATCTTGACGTGAAGGCGGTGATAACCGGCATTATGCATGGTCTTGTTCATGTCCTCAAGAAGCTTCTGCTCCACCCTGGCTACGAAAGGAATGGAGCTCAAGATGCTTTTGCCTCGTGGATCGTCAGGATCAGTATCTAAACCAGCGTAAAAGGTGGAATGTGGGTTCANNTCCCAGGTCTTCTCATCTTTCAGTTTGAATCCGATGGTGATAGGATCGATGAAATAGAACTTATCCAACCTATCTCGGGAAGGAGTCAGAACCAGTTCGCCGCAGACTGCACCGTCGGTGAAGAGTGATCGGAAAAACTGGGCCAGAAGTGCATCCGTGCCACCGAACTTCTGAAAAGTGTGCTGGTAGATGCGGCGATCCAAGCTGCTGATCAATTCGGTCGCCCTATCCAAAAGGGCGGAATCCTCTGAACCTTTCAGCTCAAAGTAGCTGGGGGAGGCGCATATGCGTGTCCAGGTCCAGACCGCTGAGTTCAGGATGGGAATGTTGTCTCGCAGGAAGCGACAGAGTTTGATGCGAAAAGAATTGTCGTGAAAGCAGGATTGCGGTAAAACAAGCTCCGCCCTATCCGCGTAGGAAGTCCTTCTCGAAATCGGTGACGTGGGAAACTGTTTGACATTCTGCTGCGGCCCGCTGATCAGAGAGCATCTTTGATCGAATGAAACATTAGTGCCTACCGGAAAAGTCCTTTGAGTCCGTTTGTCCTGTCTCCCAAAAGCCCTTTTTAGAAAATCTTTCACAGACCATACAGATATCATGCTTATCCTCGGATAAGGAATTCGCGCAACCTCTCAGAAACTCCCGAGTCATCCCTATCACCACCAAAGCCATACAAGATTTGCCAGGGAAAATTCTGTTGTAGTCTAAATGTTCTTGACATCAATTTCAAGCGGGTCTTATATTGAGAGTCGTTCAAGCGGTGCGCACCTATCACACGGAGTTTGCTTGGCAGCCACGAAGACAAAGACGGAAAAACGCCTTCGGGTGGAGCTAAAAGATTCAGTCCAATATCTAAAGGGGATTGGCCCGGAAAGGGCAAAAGCTTTAAGGTCCGCCGGCATCGAGACCATAGAAGACCTCCTCTACCATATTCCCCGCAGATATCTGGATCGAAGCACCATCCTTCCCATGGCAAAAGTGAAAGTGGGATCTGTTGCCACGGTTATTGGAAGGGTGGAGGCATTCGGTAGAGCCAGAACCAGGAGACCCCAATTTCACGTTATTCTGAAGGACAACACCGGCTTCATCCGGCTGGTCTGGTTTTCCAAATTGAACTGGGTCAAAAACGTTTTTGAAGAAAATGATCTGGTGGTGGCCTCCGGTCAGGTGACCTTCTATCGCGGCTTGCAGATGGCTCACCCGGAATTTGAGATAGTGTCGAAGAAGGCGGAAGAGGAGCTGTTGGATGATGAACTGATTCATACCGGCCGGGTCATACCTCTCTATCCTTCTACCGCCGGGTTGAAGAAAATCTGGCTTGACAGCCGGGGCTTCAGGAGAGTTCTGAAACCTCTTCTGGACCAGGTCCCCTCTCTGGTTGAGGAGTGTCTGCCTGACAAGGTGATAGCAGATCTGAAACTCCCCTCACTTCCCGAGGCGATCAGAAAAATTCATTTCCCGGATGATTTGAAGTGGGCTGAAGCTGCAAGAGCCCGTCTCGCCTTCGATGAACTATTCTATCTGGAGTTGATGCTGGCCTTAAGGAAGAAAAGAATTCACCGGGAGGAGGGAATAACTTTTCGAAAACCAGGGGATTTGGTGAAGGGTCTTTTGAGGATGCTGCCTTTCGAGCTGACCGAGGCTCAAAAAGAAGTTCTGCGAGAAATCTCTGCTGACATGATGTCGGAAAACGGCATGCATAGGCTGCTCCAAGGTGACGTGGGCTCCGGCAAGACCGTAGTTGCGCTGATAGCCATGCTCATGGCGGTCGAAAGCGGATATCAGTCCGCGCTCATGGCGCCTACTGAGATTCTGGCAGAACAGCACTTCATAACCATCCATCAGATGCTGGAATCCCTGGGCGTGAAAGTCGTCTTGCTTACCAGCTCCGTAACTAAGGCTGAAAGGGAGGTCGTCACTAAAGACATAAAAACCGGCGAAGCTCAGGCGGTCATTGGGACTCATGCCTTGATTCAAGAGAAGGTGGAGTTTTCCAAACTGGGTCTGGTGGTGATAGATGAGCAGCACCGTTTCGGTGTGATGCAAAGGGCACAGCTCAAGAAGAAGGGTCCGTCGCCGGATGTTTTGGTGATGACCGCCACGCCGATTCCCCGCAGCCTGGCCCTCACCGCCTACGGCGATCTGGACGTCTCCGTGATAGATGCTCTTCCCCCGGGAAGAAAACCAATAAGGACCTCTATCTTTACCGAAAGCTCCAAACAGAAGATGTATGAGTTCCTTGAAGCGGAATTGGAAAAAGGACATCAAGCCTACATAGTGTATCCTCTGGTGGAGGAATCAGAGAAGGCGGATCTGAAGGCAGCAACCGAAAGTTACGAATTCTTGAAAGACCAAGTCTTTCCCCACCGTAGATTGGCATTGCTTCATGGTCGAATAAAGAGCAAGGAGAGGGAAGCAATTATGCACGCCTTCCGCACCGGAGATTATGACGTCCTGGTTGCCACCACGGTTATAGAAGTGGGGGTGGATGTTCCCAACGCCACGATAATGGTCATCGAGCACGCGGAAAGATTCGGCCTTTCCCAGCTGCATCAGTTGAGAGGTAGGATTGGCAGGGGAGCAGACGAGTCCTTTTGTCTGTTGATGGCAAATCCGCCTCTCTCCCAAGAGGCCCAAAAAAGACTAAAAGCGATGACCGCAACCAATGATGGGTTCAAAATATCCGAGATAGACTTGAAGCTGAGGGGACCCGGCGAATTCTTCGGAACCCGGCAGCATGGGCTGCCCGAGCTTAAGATCGCAGATATCGTCACCGATGCCAGACTTCTGTACCAGGCAAGGGGTTGGGCATTCCGGATAGTTGAGGAAGATCCCAGGTTGACTAAGGACGAAAACCAGCGTATCAGATCAACTTTCATCCGAAAATACAAAAAGAGGTTCTCTTTAGTGGAAACAGGTTAACTCTTTGCGCAAAAGAGCAAGCTCGCGGGGTAGTATGAATTCTCGGCCCTGCGTGAAGAACAATCATTCTGAGGGCTTCGGCAAGAGGATAGGACCATGAGATCACTTTTCATTCGAGAGGAAATTTTCTTCACCGGAGAACAGCTAACCTCCTTCTGGGCTTATAAGAATTATGACATCCTGGGGGACAACATCGTGGCTTTCATCGGGCCCTGTCAGGTGGAGCAGAAATTCATTGTCGGTATAGATCACTTCCAGAAAAAAAGCCAGATTAAAAGTGAGCGAATGCTTCACTTTCTGGTGGAGCACTTCGATTTGGACTTGGAGAAAGCAGTCCTGAGGCAGAAGCTTCTGGTGGAAATCTTGAAGGATAAGCTGAACCATCGGCTCAAAGGAGACGTGCTGCAAAGATGGGGAGATGACCTGTTTGACACGGGTTACAAACTCACCGTGTCTGCCACGCTAAGGACCTCGGTCTCTACCAAGATCCATCTCGGAATAAACATCTCCAGCAAGAATACGCCGGTGAAGACCAAGGGACTTGATGATTACGGGATCGATCCGGACGATATCTCCCAAGCTGTAATGGATCAATATCGACTGGACATGCGGCTGATNNTGAATAACCGGCCGTGTAATCACAGCCTGTCTGGGGAGAACTAAAGAAGGTCGAGTCAATAAGACAGGTTACCAGGGAAAGGGAAAGCAGTATATGAAGACCCCGGCAAAAATTCGTCAGATATCTAAGAAAGCAAGCCGATTGGAAAAAGAGATCAAGCAGATCATCCAGGAAGTCGACGATTACGACCTGAAGAGACTGTTAAAAAAGATCGACGCCGAGTGTCTGGACGTTCGGCACAATCTTGCCTTGGCACAGAGATTGCTGGAGGCTCATGACCGAAAGCAACGAAAAAGCAAGAAAGCCGGGGTGAAAAGGTCCAAAGGTTAGCTGTGTCCATTTCAAACGAGCCTGCGTTTTTCGTCAATTCAATATATCTGGCTATACGGAGAAATCCACAGAGAGGAAAAAATGGCTCAGNNAAATGGCTCAGAATGAATCTGGAAAAAAGGATGAGTTTCACTTTGTCCAGTTGGTGCTGATGTTTCAAAGCGCCGCTATGCAGCAGATGGGAAAGGTGCAGAATCCCATCACTCAGAAGATTGAACGCAATTTGGATCAGGCGGAATTTTCCATCGACATGCTGGAAATGATCCAGAACAAAACCAAGAACAACCTGTCGGAAAATGAAAAGAAATTTCTGGAGCACACCCTGTTTGAACTGAGAATGAATTATCTGGACGAGATAAAAAAAGACGGACAGAAAAAGGAAGAAAAAGCCTCTGCCCAGAAAGAAAAAGATCGGGTGGCCCCAAACCAGTCAAAGCAAGAGAAGGGGAAACAACAAGGAAAAGAGTCCGGTCGAAGGCAAGAGGGCAATGATCACTCTACCCGAGGCGGTTCGAAGGAAAAGAACAACTGAGATCGGTCAAGCCCGGAGCATCATCCCGGACCCGGCACTTCGGATCACGCCCCCCATGCGAATACAGTCTAAAAACAGAACTACCTTTCTGTGAGGAGGAAGAACACCACTCTCCGGTCCCGGTGAAATCGAGAACTGCCTGTCCACATTCACCGATATTGCCTCCTCTTTATATTAAAATGAATCTGTCACCGCCGACTTATCGTATACTCCAGTAGACCACCGAATACAGGAGATTATTATGGAAAAGAAGCTTTATCGCTCGCGGGCCAATTCAATGATTGCGGGCGTATGCGGAGGACTGGGAGAATATCTTAATGTTGACCCCACCATTATCCGTGTGGTGGCCGTGCTTCTGATCTTTGCAAAGGGCATCGGGCTTCTGGCTTACCTTATAGGGTGGATAATCATTCCTCGGCGCTCAGAGATGGAAGCAGAAGCGGTCGCGTCTGAAGAGCCCGAATACAGTCGCTTTCTGCCCGGGTTAGCTTTGATAGTCATAGGATTGGTGTTCTTGCTCAACAATCTGGTGCCCTGGTTCGGATTCGGCTACCTGTGGCCCTTGGTTTTGATTGTCCTGGGCGTGGCGTTGCTCCTCAAAAGTCAAAAAAGGGAAGCTCCCTCTTAAATCGAAATCAGAGGTGATCCAAGCATGAAAATCGGAAGAATAAGGAACGGAGCCATACTCATATCTGCAGGCGTGGTTTTGCTGATGAACACCACCGGAAGTCTCTCCTGGTCGGTATGGCCCAGGATTCTCTCGTTATGGCCGGTGGCTCTGATAGCAATCGGGATTGAGTTGTTACTTAAGAAAACCCATCTCTCATTCATCACCGTCCTGTCACCGCTTCTATTCTTTGCCGCTATCTTAGGTCCAGCTTTCTTCTGGGAATCAGATCTAGGCGAGATCTATCGAACCAGCCGGTCATATCATTGGAGCCAGGAACTGGACTCTACCGTGGCTGAGGCAAGTGTGACAGTGCGGCTCTATAATGGGAATTTGGAGATTTCGTCTGGAACGGATGAACTGGTCTCCGCAGAGCTGGACTATTTCAAAAGGAGACCTCTTGCCATATCGGAGATTTCTGACCCGGATAGCACGGTCACGGTGAAGATCACCGACAGGGAGAGGAGATGGCTTAAATGGGAGTGGAACAGGGTACGATTCTGGGAGGCGCGGGAAAAGAAGATATGGGAGATCAAACTGACTGATCTGGTTCCCTTGAATCTGAGAGTCTACCTCAAAGGCGGCGACGCGGATTTGGATCTCTCTGATCTGATGATCCAAGATTTCGATTTGGAAGCCAAAACCTCCCTGGCTGATATCAGAATAGGAAACTTGGTGGATGATGTGACCGCAAAAATTTCATCCAGGGCATCGAAGACCTCGATCTACTATCCGGAGGATATGGGCTTGAGGATCGTGAACCGGAGTAACCTGAGCTCCACCAGCTTCTCCTGGCTTAACCTAAAGCAAGCAGGAGAGGGGCAAGAGACGCCGGATTTTGAACAGGCTGATCGTAAACTGACTTTGTATCTGGAAGGATCGATCACCAAGTTAAAGATAAACAAATACAAGCCGTTTGAAGGCATCTGAAATGAATCACCCCTTCCGAGTTTCTTGAAGACTTGGGACGCTCGTAGAACATCCCTGAAGCTGACAGAATCGAAAATCCCAAATCCTTAGCGGGGATGCTCGTGGGCTTTTTCACCATTACCACCCGGCACCAACCCTTCCCACAATCCCGGGAACTATTGCTTTTTCCCCAGAAATTTCGTAGTTTAAGAACGCCCTTGATAGAAGTCATTTAAGGAAATGCTTGACTAAAACAGGCTCGTTCCAGAACGGGCATATGAGCATTTTGGCTAAGACAGGAATGGAGGTTTGAGATGGAATACAAACCAGTAAAAGCTCCCAGAGGTGACAAAATCTCCTGCAAGGGATGGCAGCAAGAGGCGGCTTTGAGGATGCTCAACAACAATCTGGATGAAGAAGTGGCAGAAAAGCCGGAGGAGTTGATCATCTATGGCGGCTCGGGAAAAGCTGCCCGCAACTGGGAATGCTATCACGCCATCGTCGAAAGTCTAAAGAATCTGGAAAACGACGAGACTCTTTTGGTCCAATCAGGCAAGCCAGTGGGAGTTTTCAAAACACACAGTTACGCACCCAGGGTCTTGATCGCCAATTCGCTCCTTGTCCCCGCCTGGGCGACCTGGGAGAAATTTCGGGAACTGGAGAGATTGGGCCTGATCATGTTCGGCCAGATGACCGCAGGCAGTTGGATTTACATTGGGACGCAGGGCATCCTCCAGGGAACGTACGAGACATTGGCCAGTGTGGCGAAAAAGCATTTCGGAGGTGATCTAGCGGGCAGGTTCATTCTCACCGGGGGCATGGGAGGGATGGGTGGTGCCCAACCCCTGGCAGGAGCCATGAACGGAGCAGCAATCCTCTGCGTGGAGGTGGACAGAACGAGAATCGAAAGAAGACTCTCCAAAGGCTACTGCGAAAAGATGACCGACAGTCTAGACGAAGCCTTAAACTGGATTCTCAAAGCAAAAGAGAAGAAAAGGCCGCTTTCAGTGGGACTTTTGGCCAACTGCGCAGAAACTCATCCGGAGATACTGAAAAGAGGGATAATACCAGACGTGGTCACCGATCAGACCAGCGCTCATGATGAATTAAACGGATATGTGCCAGCCGGAATTAGCTACGAAGAGGCCCTGCTACTGAGAAAGGAGAATCCGGAAGACTACGTCAAAAAATCCATGGAATCAATGGCCTCGCACGTTCAGGCCATGCTCGGTTTCCAGAAGCAGGGGTCGGTCGTTTTCGATTATGGAAACAACCTCAGAGGGCAGGCGCAAAAGGCAGGGGTCAAAGACGCGTTTGCCTATCCCGGATTCATTCCTGCTTACATTCGTCCGCTGTTTTTCCAGGGAAAGGGGCCCTTCCGCTGGGCTGCGCTCTCCGGTGACCCGGAAGACATCGCTCGGACCGACAAGGTGGTTCTGAGAGAGTTCAAACAGGATGAGGCTCTGACCCGGTGGATCAAGCTGGCCCGGAAAAAGGTTCAATTTCAGGGGCTGCCAGCTCGAATCTGCTGGCTGGGATATGGTGAGCGGGCGCGCTTTGGCGATATCATAAATCGCATGGTCAAACGGGGCAGGCTGAAAGCTCCCATCGTCATCGGAAGGGACCACCTGGACTGCGGCTCGGTCGCCTCTCCCTATCGGGAGACCGAAGGAATGAAGGACCATTCCGATGCCATCGCCGATTGGCCTATTTTAAACGGACTTCTGAACGCGGTTTCCGGCGCTTCCTGGGTCTCCGTGCATCATGGCGGCGGAGTGGGAATCGGCAACTCCATTCATGCCGGAATGGTCATAGTCGCGGACGGCTCCAAAGAGATGAGACTACGATTGGAAAGGGTTTTGACCAATGATCCAGGGACAGGGGTCATGCGCCACGCAGACGCGGGTTACGAGGAGGCGATCAAGGTCGCCCGGCAAAAGGGTATAAAAATCCCCATGCTGAAACCCGCAGCGAAACCTGAAATAGAACAGGAAGAAATCGTCAAACAGGAGCAAGCTCAAGGACAAGACAGGTAGTCCCAGGCTTTAGCCTGCGAAAACACCGATTCAGCCACTAGGCAAAAGTGAATTTATGGGAGTGTCAAACTCGGCCAAAGCGAGATCTACGACTTCAGCTTGACCTGAGGTGGAGCGGAGGACTTGAGAGGTGGAGCTTTAGCGCCACCCGAAAAGAGAGTCGGGGGAATCTGAAGATTGACCCCTACATTCAAACCTGCTATTCGACATGAAGCCAGTCAGTCTACTTATCCGGAATGCCTCGCAACTTCTAACCATGAGATCAGATCAGGGTTGCCCTCGCACAGAAGGCCACATGGACGACGTGGGGTTGATCCTAGATGGGACAGTTGCAGTATCTGAGGGCGAGATCGTTGCCGTGGGAAAAAGCGAAGAGGTTTTGGGGCAAATCAAGACTGCTAAAAACACGAATGTTATCGACGCCAGAGGCAAGGTGCTCCTCCCCGGCTTCGTTGATTGCCATACCCATCCGGTCTTTGCCAACACCAGAGAAGAGGAATTCGACATGAGGGTGCGGGGGAAGAGCTATCATCAGATCGCTGCCGCCGGAGGAGGGATAAAATCCAGCGTAAAGAGCTTAAGATCGAAGTCCAAGCAGGAATTGATCGGGTTTGCTCTGCCCTATCTGGATAGACTGCTCTCATACGGAACCACCACCATCGAAGCCAAAAGCGGATATGGTCTGTCCTTAGAGGACGAGATCAAGATGCTGGAGGTGACACAGGAGTTGGATGCTCGTCATCCAATTGATCTGATTCCGACGTTCCTTGGAGCGCATGAGGTTCCTCCTGAATACCAGGACAAGAAAAGCGAGTACGTCGATCTAATCGTAAATCAGATGATCCCTGAGGTGGCGAGAAGGAAGCTGGCTGTTTTCTGCGATGTCTTCTGCGAAACGGGAGTTTTTGGCATCGAAGAATCGAAAAAAATCTTAACTGCTGCGAAGAATCACGGATTCAAACTCAAGTTACACGCGGATCAGCTCTCAGCTTTGGGCGGATCGAAACTCGCCGCCGAGCTTGGAGCCGTCTCCGCCGATCACCTGGAGTTCATAGATGACCAGGGCGTTCGAATGATGAAGGATGCTGGGGTTATCGGAGTATTGCTACCGGGGGCCTGTTTTGGATTAGGAATGAGGGAGTATCCCCCGGCCCGAAAGATGATAGATCAAGGTCTGCCCGTCGCCTTGGCCACCGATTTCAACCCGGGGAGTTCCATGACCGAATCCATGCCCATGATCATGAGCCTTGCCTGCCTGATGATGAGAATGACTCCGGCTGAGACAGTGACCGCTTCA